>Ga0308164_10000071_pt1 | contig 311204 bp, 289 predicted proteins | sample PhyTR2_FD_201031 | JGI IMG/M metagenome (GOLD analysis project Ga0308164, IMG submission 201031) | Phyllosphere microbial communities from UC Gill Tract Community Farm, Albany, California, United States - DLSLT.R2 | ecosystem: Host-associated > Plants > Phyllosphere > Unclassified | place...
GGGAATAATATCAGGGGCGATATCTCGGTATCAATGCAACGTCTGTCTTTATCCTGCTGCTTTTACTCTTGTGGTTAATTTTTTCAACCAAGTTATTAATCTATTTATTGTATTGCAAACTTACCATTGCAACGGCATCCTTTTTTTGTTTTTGGCGAAAATTGGATTTTATGACAAAATTGGATAAAAAACAAAATAAAGATATAGTGGAAAGCGGGATTTAGCTCCTAATATACTTATTGATTCAGAAGTTTTGCCACTTCGGGCGCGGCGTAGGTGAAAATCATATCGGCGCCGGCGCGTTTGAAACTGGTGAGACTTTCTATGAGCACTTTGTCATTGTCCAGCCAGCCGTTCTGGGCCGCGGCTTTCAGCATCGCATATTCGCCACTCACCTGATAGACCGCAATTGGCTGTGTGATGAGTTCGCGGATCTTGGAAACGATGTCCAGATAAGGCATTCCTGGTTTTATCATAATGATGTCGGCGCCTTCTTCTACGTCTTTCAGGGCTTCGGCAATGGCTTCGCGGGAATTGTGAAAATCCATCTGGTAGGTTTTTTTGTCTGCCGGAATATCCTGATTGTCAACCGGCGCGCTGTCCAAAGCACTTCTGAACGGGCCGTAAAAGGCGCTAGCATATTTGGCGGCGTAGGACAAAATCCCGACATCTGTGAATCCGGACTCTTCCAGTCCCTGACGCATTGCGATCACGCGGCCGTCCATCATATCGCTCGGTGCGAGGATGTCTGCGCCTGCTTCTGCGTGCGAAATTCCCATCTTCACGAGTGCTTCTACGGTAGAATCGTTGTCTATTTTCCCATTTTTGATGATGCCGTCGTGGCCATAAATTGAGTATGGATCCAACGCGACGTCGGGCATAATGATAATGCCGGGGACAGCATCTTTGATGGCTTTTATGGTGTTTTGCATCAGTCCGTTGGGATTCCAGGATTCTTTTCCGGTATTGTCTTTCAGATGGTCCGACACTTTCATATAAAGATTGATGGCTTTGATTCCCAGGTCGTAATTCTCCTTCACGGTCTTAACGGTGAGATCCAGACTCTGCCTGTAAACACCGGGCATAGAAGAAATGGCTTCTTTTTTGTTATCACCTTCTGTAACGAACATTGGCAACACCAAATCGTTGGTTGAAAGACTGGTTTCGCGCACTAGACTTCTGATAGAATCATTGATTCTGAGTCTTCTATTTCTTGAGATCATCTTTATAAAAAATTAGTTATGCAAATTTAATTATAGTTTTATTGATAGGCTATTGCATATTAGATTTATTTAAAATATATTTGTTGTAATTGTTTAAATACAGACTAAAGCGAATGAAAAAACTTTTATTCTTTATTATATTTACGGTAGTATCAGCAGGATTTTCGGGAGAGATGAAAGCACAGACTGCGCGTCCTATTTCTTCTCAAAGGACTGATGACGGTGTTTTGATGGCTTATCCAAATCCTACAAAGGATGTCTTGATGCTGAAATCAAAAGACGTTTCTGTCAAAATAAAAACAGTCACTTTCTTTTCTATTCTTGGTGCTCAGGTAGCAGAATATAACATCAACAGCAACAATACGGAGCTGAGACTGGACAGATTGCGACCGGGAAAATATCTGATGAGATACACTCTGGATGACAATACACAGAAAATAACTCAGATTATCAAACAGTAATCATTTGATTTTTCACATACAATGCCGGTTTTTGCCGGCATTTTTTATTGAATAAATCTGTAAATTTGTAGATAACCCTGAAAGCGTACTTATGAGAAAATATCTACTCCTGTTTTCATTAATTTCTACTCAGTTTTTTAATTCGCAATTCCGGAATTCGTTGTTCGATGAGAATCAGATCAACATTTCCTTGAAAGGCGGATTGGATTTTCCGTCTTATGACAATCAGACTAAATTTATAGATTACAAACCTGGTCTCAATCTTGGGCTTTCTGCAGATTATTACTTCAACTGGTTTGGATTGGGAATCGATGCAGACTATCTGGCAAATGCTCCAAAAAGTTCTTATCCAACAGACAATCTTTATCTAGGAAACGTCCAGATATCCAATCCTGCTTTGAATGAAAGCAAAATTCAGCGTTATTTTTTTGGGATAGGTCCCAATTTCCGTTGGGTGATTACGGATGACATGGGACTCACTTTCAAACTGAAAGGTGGAATTTCAAATCTTAAAGGTGGCGAGACTTCATTAATCTCAACAAACGGCACTGCGGCATACAATTTAAATTTTCATAACGGTTATGATGACCAAAATGTATTTTCGGGCAAAGGAGAACTGGAATTCAGCTGGTTTTTCTCAGAGAATATAGGTCTCAATGTCGGTGGCTATTACCTTCAGCATTTCAAAACAAGCGATCTTCAGAATGGAAATACTTCTGGCTACATTCCGTTTACTGCGTCCAACAATCAGGTAAATATTAACATTGCAAATGCGGAGATCAGAAATTCTGCTTTGGAGCACGAGGTCCATTCGGCGGGCGTTTTTGCCGGAATCACATTTAGATTTCCGATAAGGGAAGCAAAACCCGAGTACAATCTGAATGTCATCGCAAAAGATAAGGAAACGGGGATTATCCTGCCAGATGCATATGTAGAACTTTATAAGGACGGGAAACGGGCTTACCTTGCGAGAACCAACGCACAAGGTGTGGCATTCTTCAAAAATATCAAACCTGAGAATTATGAGATCCGCGGGAAACTAAATACTGTAGAACTGAGTTCTGTAAAAGCGGAAAAATCAGAATTCGTTAAAAACTCAACTCTGAAAAAGGAAATTTCTACCGACAGCGAAACCTTCTTCGTAAAGGGAAAAGTGAACATCTGCAACACGCAAAATCCTCTCAGAGACGTCACAATCGTTATCAAAAACAATGAAACTGAAGGTGTGCAGGAAATAAAAACAACGCCGGAAGGCAGATTCTACTTCAAAGCAGCTAAAAATACAGCCTACAGCATTTATGGCAAAAAAGGCAATTACTTTTCGCAGACCGAAACTGCTACTTCAAAAAATGTAGACAGGCGCAACGTTGTTTTCCTCAATCTCCAGGTCTGTCTGGAGGAAACGACTTGTGGCAAGCCCATTAATCTGAAAAATATCCACTACGATCTGGACAAATTTTCCATCCGCACAGAGGCAGAGTCTGAACTTAATAAGATGGTTCAGTTTATGAAAGACAATCCGAATGTGAAAGTGGAACTAGCCTCACACACAGATTCCAGAGCTTCTGATGAGTACAACAAAACGCTGTCACAGAACCGCGCCAACTCCGCTGTTGACTATCTGGTTTCTAAAGGAATCAGCAGAGCCAGACTGCAGCCAATTGGCTATGGAGAATCTCAGTTGCTTAATAATTGCAGCAATGATTCGGATTGTATAGAGGAGCAGCATCAAATCAACAGGAGAACTGAGATGAAGGTCATTTGTCCTTAAAATGAATCAGCTTTCTGTAGATAATAAAGCCAATGGTCATTCCCAAAGTATTAAGAATAACGTCATCCAGCTCTGCATAACCGCGCCCGAAATAATACTGAGAAAATTCCAAGACATTTATACAGACAAAAAAGACAGGCAACAAATATTTGTAGGATTTAAGCTTTGGATATAGAATGCCCAGCAATCCGTAAGGCATAAACAAGATGATATTTCCGAAGATATTTTTATATTTTTCAAAAGGGACGTAGCCGGATTCATAAATAAGGTAATAAATACTTTCAAACGGCCTGGCACGGATAAAGTACTCTTCGTGGCCTGCAGCAGAACGGTTATATGCAAAAAACATCATGTACAGTATCCAAACGGTATAGACATTGATAAGTGGAGGATAAAACCTGTCGATCAGTTTTTTCATTAAGCAAATAATAGATAATTAATTTAATTTCAAGTAAAAATATCCAAAATAATGCAGACACACAAAGTTAAGGCATTCGGGACAGAAGCTCCGGAAAACGATTTACAGTTACTAACCATAGAACGGAGAGAGATCCAGCCAAAAGATGTCGAAATAGACATTCTATTTTGCGGCGTCTGCCACTCCGACCTTCATACAGCGCGCAATGACTGGGGCGGCTCTGTCTACCCTGCCGTTCCGGGACACGAGATCGTAGGAAGAGTCACCGGCGTGGGCAGCGATGTTACAAAGTTCAAAGTGGGCGATCTGGCCGCGGTTGGCTGTATGGTAGACTCCTGCAGAACGTGCAGCAGCTGCGCACAGGATCTCGAGCAGTTCTGTGAGACCGGTTTTACCGGCACCTACAACGGCAAAGATAAATACATCGAGAATCAGAGAACCTACGGCGGATACTCAGAATCCGTGGTTGTGGATGAGCATTTCGTACTGCACGTTCCGGAAAATCTGGATCCTGCAGCCGTAGCACCGCTTCTCTGCGCAGGAATCACAACCTGGTCTCCGCTGAAACACTGGAACGTGAATGAAAATTCTAAAGTCGCAGTGGTAGGATTGGGCGGACTGGGCCATATGGCCATCAAACTGGCGAAAGGTCTTGGGGCACACGTCTCACTTTTCTCCAGAAGTGCAGGAAAGACGGAGGATGCCAAGCAATTGGGAGCAGATCAGGTGATTATTTCAACTGATGAAGACGAGATGAAAGCTGTCCTGAATAAATTCGATCTCATTATAGATACAGTCCCTTACGAGCACGACATCAATCCTTATATGCAGACACTGGCTGTGAACGGAACTTTGGTTCTTGTAGGCTACATCGGCGAGTTTGAAAACGATGCAGTAAGCACCAAACCGATGATTTACAAAAGACGCTCTGTGGCAGGATCACTGATAGGCGGCATCAAAGAAACCCAGGAGATGCTGGATTTCTGCGGTGAGAAGAACATTGTGTCCGACATCGAGATCATCAAAATGCAGGACATCAACGAAGCTTACGAGAGAATGCTGAAAAGCGATGTGAAGTACAGATTCGTGATAGATATGAAAAGTCTTAAGGATTAAGATTCATTATTTAACCAACATAAAAAGGAAGCACAAATTTGTGTTTCCTTTTTTTGTTTTGATGATAATTATTATGATTAAAATTTAGAAACACCAAAGCCTTCTGTCAAAAACCACCGCATGTCTTGGTAAAAAGATACGGAGGTTTTCATAAAAAGGTACGGAGGTTTTGATCAAAAGGTACGGAGGTTTTTAAGCACCTTTGCAAATGCCCTATCCATCGGACTTGCAGAAGGGCAATTTTTAGTATTAAATTCATCCCGAAAACCTACTTTTTCAGCTTCAAAATTGGTTTTAAAGTGTTCAACTTTCCATCGGTTTTTTCATTGATTTTCAAATCTAAAATCTCAGCAACGAGAGGGTAAACATTCACGTTTTCAAATTCATTAATGACCTGATTATTTCTAAAAGCCGGTCCCCAGGCATAGAATGTCGATTTCATCTCAGGAACCAGTTTTGGATCGTAGCCGTGTTTTCCGGCGGAAGTCTTTTGGCCTTTTTCCAGGAAGATCTTTGGTGCTTTCGGAATCAATAGGATCTGTCCTATCCTGTTATAGCGGTCATCTTTGGCGGCGAAGTGTAAATATCCGGGCAGCTTCTTATCAAGATAGACTTCATAATCGCCGGTTTTATTCATTTTTAACTCTTTGAAAACAGATTTCACCTCTTTTGGATTTTTGACGTGTACTCTCAATAAACTCTGAGAATTATAATAATCAAATCTGTTTTTATCATTAAGTAATTGCGGGATCTCTAAGGGATTCCCACCATCCACCTGAATCATTCCGTGATCCGAAACAAAAATAAAGTTGACATTCTCAAGTCCCAAATCACTTACTATTTGAACTAAATCTCCAATTGTTTCATCAATTAAATGAACTGCTGTTTCAGTTTCCTTGGATTCAGGACCGAAATGATGTCCAGCGCCATCAACTTCTGGAAAATACAAGGAGATGAAATGCGGTCGTTGATCTTCCGGCAGCAATAACCAACGTATTACTTTACCAACTTTCTCCATTGGTGTAAATTTCTCGTGGTAAGGATAATAATAAGTTGGTCTAGCGCCACCGGCATCGCTTGCAGAACCAACCCATTGCAGAGACGCCGAGATCATCCCTTGTTTCTCTGCCAAAGCCCAAAGAGGCATTCCGCCGTACCAGGATCCGTCTTCGGCGTTTTCTTTTTTGTTCATTGCATATTTTGCCTTTCGCCCGTAGTCGTAGAAATAATTATCAACCAAACCGTGATGGGAAGGATACAATCCGGTAATCAAACTCCAATGGTTTGGGAAAGTGATGCTTGGATAACTTGGAATCATTGCTTTTGCCCGAACGCCCTCGTTTGATAATGTTAAAAGATTCTCAGCATTATATTTTTCAGCATAATCGTACCGGAATCCATCTGCTGAGATCATTATGACGTAAGGCTTGTCCATCATCTCCGGATTATTGAAACGGTTCGGAATAATCACTTGCGCGGTATCCGAAATTACCTGTTGGGCGTTAATGCTGATTGATAAAACAAAAAGGAGAAGTGTGAAGGTTTTCTTCATTACAGATAAGATTTTGGCAAAGGTAAACGCTGTATCTTTTAGCTGAAAGAATGGTGGGTTAATTTAATATTAATCCTAAATTTTGAGATGCTGTTTCTATTAGATATTTCATCTCGCAGATTTGGATGATTTTGCAGATTTGTTTTTGACCGTTGTAATCTACCAAATGTGCACAATCTGCGAGAACAAATATGTGTAATAAATTTCGACTAAAAACAAAAAATCCCGTCTCGTAATGAAACGAAACGGGATTATTTATGTTAAGAAAAATCTTAAGCTTGTACGTTGTTACCGCCAACTACGAAAGGCTCCATTTCTTTGATTTCGCCGAACTGCTGCTCATAGTTAGTAATGTTTTGCTGAAGTGCAGCCAATACTCTCTTTGCGTGAAGTGGTGCAAGAATAACTCTTGAACGCACATTCGCCTGCTGTACACCTGGCATCAACTGGATAAAATCCAATACGAATTCTGATGGAGAGTGGTTTACTAAAGCTAGGTTTACATATACTCCAGCTGCGATCACCTCGTTTAGTTGGATATTAATGTTGTTTGGATCTTGGTTTTGGTTGTTGTCCATTTTGTTTTAAAATATTTAAATTATAGATTGCAAGATAATAGATGACAGACTAATAGACAAGAGAAATTATTATTAAAAATATTAAAATCTATTATCTATCGGTCTATTATCTAACGTCTTTTTTAATTGATGTCTTCGAATTCTTTTCTGGAACCTACGATTACGTTTTGGTAATCTTTAAGACCTGTACCTGCAGGGATTCTGTGTCCTACAATTACATTTTCTTTCAGACCGGTCAAGAAATCTACTTTACCGGAAACAGCAGCTTCGTTCAGAACCTTGGTTGTTTCCTGGAATGATGCCGCAGACATAAATGATTTGGTTTGAAGTGCCGCTCTTGTAATACCTTGTAATACAGAAGTTGCAGTTGCAGGAAGAGCTTCTCTTACTTCTACCAAAGCCTGATCTTCACGTCTCAGTTTCGAGTTCTCATCTCTAAGTTCTCTAGCTGTGATCATCTGTCCTGGTTTGAATTCTTTAGAATCTCCCGCTTCCATTACTACTTTAAGACCAAATACTCTGTTGTTCTCTTGCAAGAAGTCGTATTTGTGTTCCAAAGCACCTTCCAGGAACTGTGTATCTCCGCCATCTACAATCGATACTTTTGTCATCATCTGACGAACAATAATTTCGAAGTGTTTGTCATCAATCTTCACCCCTTGAAGACGGTAAACTTCCTGAATTTCATTAACCAAATATTCCTGAACCGCAGTTGGACCTTTGATTTTCAAGATATCATCCGGTGTTACAGAACCGTCGGAAAGTGCGCCTCCTGCGTACACGAAGTCATTTTCCTGCACCAGGATCTGGTTGGATAATTTAACCAAATATTTCTTGATCTCTCCAGTTTTAGCTTCCACGATAAGCTCACGGTTACCTCTTTTGATTTTACCGTAAGATACTACACCGTCGATCTCTGTAACAACCGCTGGGTTGGAAGGATTTCTAGCTTCGAATAACTCGGTAACTCTCGGTAGACCTCCGGTGATATCCCCTGCTTTCGCAGATTTTCTTGGGATTTTGATCAAGACTTTACCAGCCTTAATTTTTTCACCATCGTTTACCATAATGTGGGCGCCAACCGGTAAGTTGTAACCTTTTTGCTCTACACCTTTGGAGTCAACAACTTTAAGGGTAGGAACGGCTTTTTTATTTCTGGATTCAGAGATTACCTTCTCTTCGAAACCAGTCTGCTCATCGATCTCCAATACGAAAGAGACACCTTGGATAATATCCTCGTACTCTACTTTACCGGAGTTCTCTGCAATGATTACCGCGTTATAAGCATCCCACTTAGCGATCATATCACCTTTTTTCACTTTATCACCTGGCTGTACAAACAACTCGGATCCATAAGGAACGTTGGCAATCATAATTGGTGTTCTAGCTTCGTTGTCTGCTACCAAACGGAATTCTGTTGAACGGGAAACAACGATATCTGCTGACTCTCCATTTTCACCTTCCGATTTAATAGTTCTCACCTCATCCATCTCAACGATACCATCACGTTTTGCAACGATGCTTGGATTTTCTGAAATGTTGTTTGAAACCCCACCCTGGTGGAATGTTCTCAATGTCAACTGAGTTCCCGGCTCACCGATAGACTGTGCAGCAATTACACCAACAGCTTCTCCCATGTGGATGCCTTTACCTGTTGCAAGGTTACGACCGTAACATTTCGCACAGATACCTTTTTTAGCCTCACAAGTTAATGGAGAACGAACCTCAACAGCTTCGATTCCGGCTTGCTCGATAGATTTAGCTACAGCTTCTACGATCAACTCGTCAGCCTGTGCCAAAACTTCGTCCGTTTCCGGGTGATAAATATTATGAAGAGAAACTCTACCAAGAATTCTCTCAGCGATTTTTTCTACGATATCATCGTTTTTCTTAAGTGCAGTAATTTCTGTACCTCTAAGTGTTCCACAGTCTTGTTCTGTAATGATAACATCCTGTGCAACATCCACCAATCTTCTGGTCAAATAACCAGCATCGGCAGTTTTAAGAGCGGTATCCGCAAGACCTTTACGAGCACCGTGGGTAGAGATAAAGTATTCCAAAATCGACAAACCTTCCTTAAAGTTCGCAAGAATCGGGTTTTCAATAATCTCAGCACCTACAGAACCAGCTTTTTGTGGTTTTGCCATCAATCCCCTCATACCGGATAACTGACGGATCTGTTCCTTAGAACCCCTCGCACCAGAATCAAGCATCATATATACAGAGTTGAATCCACCTTGATCTACTTTCATTCTGCTCATAATCATTTCGGTAAGGCTGGCGTTGGTATTAGTCCAAACGTCAATTACCTGATTATAACGCTCTGTATCTGTGATAAGACCCATGTTATAGTTGGCCTTGATCTCATCTACAGTTTCGATAGAAGTTGCGATCATTTTCTTTTTCTCAACCGGGATCACGATATCTCCAAGACTAAATGAAAGTCCACCTTTGAATGCATTTGCATATCCAAGATCTTTCATATCATCCAGGAACTTCACCGTAGTTGGGAAATCTGTGTCTGCCAATACCTGACCAATTACATTTCTAAGAGATTTCTTAGTCAATAACTCATCGATATAACCAGAAGCTTTCGGTACGATCTGGTTGAATAGAATTCTACCAACTGTCGTAGGGAATAACTTCGTAGTGATCACACCATCTTCTTTGATTGGAAGACGACATCTTACTTTTGCATTAAGAGAAACCTGTCCCTCAGCATAAGCGATCTCTACCTCTTCCGGAGAATAGAACGCAAGACCTTCGCCTTTTACTTTCACTTCATCTGTAGAATCCAGTTGTTTGGTCATAAAATACAGACCCAAAACCATATCCTGAGATGGTACCGTAATAGGAGAACCATTTGCAGGGTTTAGGATATTCTGAGAACCCAACATCAATAGTTGTGCTTCCAAAATAGCTTCCGGACCTAGAGGTAAATGCACCGCCATCTGATCGCCATCGAAATCGGCGTTGAAAGCCGTCGTTACCAATGGGTGAAGTTGGATTGCTTTACCCTCGATCATCTTTGGCTGGAATGCCTGGATACCCAATCTGTGCAAAGTAGGTGCTCTGTTCAATAGTACAGGGTGACCTTTCATTACGCCTTCCAGGATATCATAAACTACAGGCTCTTTTCTGTCGATGATTCTTTTAGCTGATTTTACAGTTTTTACAATTCCTCTCTCAATCAGTTTTCTGATGATAAACGGTTTGTAAAGCTCTGCAGCCATATCTTTCGGGATACCACACTCGTGAAGTTGAAGACTAGGTCCTACAACAATTACCGAACGAGCGGAGTAATCTACCCTCTTCCCAAGTAAGTTCTGACGGAAACGACCTTGCTTACCTTTCAATGAATCAGAAAGGGATTTCAATGGTCTGTTTGATTCAGATTTTACAGCGGAAGATTTTCTTGTATTATCGAATAATGAATCTACTGATTCCTGAAGCATACGCTTCTCATTTCTCAAGATCACTTCCGGAGCTTTGATCTCCAATAGTCTTTTCAGACGGTTGTTTCTGATGATTACCCTTCTGTAAAGGTCATTCAAATCAGAAGTTGCAAAACGTCCTCCATCCAATGGAACCAATGGTCTCAATTCCGGTGGTATAACAGGAAGTACACGCATAATCATCCACTCAGGCTTGTTGATCATTCTTGTATTGGCACCTCTCAATGCTTCTACAACATTTAATCTTTTAAGAGCCTCCGTTCTTCTTTGTTTAGAAGATTCATTGTGCGCTTTGTGTCTTAGATCGAATGATAAAGAATCTAGGTCGATTCTCTTCAACAATTCTTCAACCGCTTCAGCTCCCATTTTTGCAAGGAATTTGTTCGGGTCAGAATCATCAAGGTATTGATTTTCTACAGGAAGCGTTTCCAGAACATCCAGATATTCTTCTTCTGTAAGGAATTCTTTGTCATCAAAGTCAGAACCGTCTGCTTTCTTAGCGATACCTTGTTGGATCACGACGTATCTTTCGTAATAGATGATCATATCCAATTTCTTGGAAGGAATACCTAATAAATAACCGATTTTGTTTGGTAAAGAACGGAAATACCAGATGTGCGCTACAGGAACAACCAAACCGATGTGTCCGATTCTTTCTCTACGTACTTTTTTCTCTGTTACTTCTACTCCACATCTATCACAAACAATTCCTTTGTAACGGATACGTTTGTATTTACCACAAGCACACTCGTAATCCTTTACAGGACCAAAGATCTTCTCGCAGAACAATCCATCTCTTTCCGGCTTGTGTGTACGATAGTTAATCGTTTCTGGTTTTAAAACCTCTCCTCTCGATTCCTGAAGAATGGATTCCGGTGAAGCTAAACCAATAGTGATTTTAGTAAATCTACTTGTTTTATTTTTATTTGACATTGCTTAGATTTTAAATTTTAGATTTTAGATTTTAGATTAATTAGCTGAATGATCACATTCAAAATTTATAATTTAAAATTTAAAATTATTCTTCAAGTCTTACATCAAGTCCAAGACCCTGTAACTCGTGAAGTAATACGTTGAAAGATTCCGGAATACCTGGTTCAGGCATTGCTTCTCCTTTCGCAATCGCTTCATAAGTTTTTGCTCTACCAATCACATCATCTGACTTCACTGTCAGGATCTCTCTCAAGATATTGGATGCTCCAAATGCTTCTAGAGCCCAAACCTCCATCTCTCCAAATCTCTGACCTCCAAATTGCGCTTTACCACCTAATGGCTGCTGCGTAATCAATGAGTATGGTCCGATAGAACGTGCGTGCATTTTGTCATCTACCATGTGTCCCAGTTTCAACATATAGATCACCCCTACAGTTGCAGGCTGCGTAAATCTCTCTCCGGTTCCACCATCATATAGATAAGTGCTACCATATTTAGGAACGCCAGCTTGTTCTGTGTATTCGGTGATCTGCTCTAGAGTTGCCCCATCAAAGATTGGCGTTGCGAACTTAAGTCCCAGTTTGGTACCAGCCCATCCAAGAACAGTTTCGTAGATCTGACCAATGTTCATACGGGAAGGTACTCCAAGTGGATTCAATACGATATCTACTGGTGTTCCATCCTCAAGGAACGGCATATCTTCTTCACGAACGATTCTTGAAACGATACCTTTGTTACCGTGACGTCCAGCCATTTTATCTCCAACATTCAATTTACGTTTCTTAGCGATGTAAACTTTAGCCAGTTTGATAATACCTGCAGGTAACTCATCTCCGATAGACAATGCAAATTTCTCACGGTTTTTAACACCTGCAAGATCGTTGTATTTGATCTTGTAGTTGTGAACCAATTGTTTGATCAATTCATTCTTGTCAGAATCAACTGTCCAGTCTGCACCACTGATATTGTTATAATCTTCAACATTTTGAAGTAATCTCAATGTGAATTTAGTTCCTTTGCTGATCACTTCTTCTTCAAGGTCATTTTGTACACCTTGGGAAGTTTTCCCGGAAACTAATGTATTTAATTTTTCAATCAAAGTATTTCTAAGACCGTCGAACTTAGCTTTGTAAGTATTTTCGATCTCTTCCAGTTTGATCTTTTCTTCACTTCTTTTCTTTTTGTCCTTGATATTTCTGGAGAACAATTTTTTGTTGATCACAACTCCTCTTAGAGAAGAATCTGCTTTCAATGAAGCATCTTTCACGTCACCAGCTTTGTCTCCGAAGATTGCTCTAAGAAGTTTTTCTTCCGGTGTTGGATCAGATTCACCTTTTGGTGTGATTTTCCCGATAAGGATATCACCAGGCTTCACTTCTGCTCCGATTCTGATCATACCATTTTCATCTAGATCTTTGGTAGCTTCCTCAGAAACGTTAGGAATATCTGCTGTCAGTTCTTCCATACCCAATTTGGTATCACGAACTTCAAGAGAATATTCGTCTACGTGAATTGATGTAAACCAGTCCTCACGAACTACTTTTTCATTAATTACGATCGCATCCTCAAAGTTGTATCCTTTCCAAGGCATGAAGGCTACCACAAGGTTTCTACCCAATGCCAGCTCTCCGTTTTCAGTAGCATAACCGTCGCAAAGCACTTGTCCTTTTTCCACTGTCTGGCCTACTCTTACGTTTGGTCTCAGTGTAATAGTTGTACTCTGGTTGGTTTTTCTGAATTTGGTCAGTTTATAAGTTTTAGTCGCAGAATCGAAGTTAACCAAGTCGTCTTCCTCGCTTCTTTCGTACTTAATGATAATTTTCTCCGCATCAACATATTCTACAGTTCCAGTTCCTTCTGCATTAATCAAAATTCTGGAATCTCTAGCTACTTGTTTTTCCAAACCTGTACCTACAACTGGTGCTTGTGGATTCAACAATGGAACGGCCTGACGCATCATATTCGATCCCATCAACGCTCTATTCGCATCATCGTGCTCGAGGAACGGAATTAATGAAGCAGAAATACCAGAAATCTGGTTTGGCGCTACATCAATCAAATCTACCTGTTGAGGCTCAACAACTGGATAATCTCCATCTAGACGAGCAATAATTCTGTCAGTTTGGAAAACTCCGTTATCATCTAACTCAACGTTTGCCTGAGCAATGACTTTGTATTCCTCATCTTCAGCATTAAGATAAGTTGGAGCAGCCTGTAAATCTACTTTACCGTCTTCAACTTTTCTGTAAGGCGTTTCGATGAAACCAAGGCTGTTGATTTTTGCATACATTCCTAAAGAGGAGATCAAACCAATGTTTGGTCCCTCTGGCGTTTCGATTGGACAGATACGGCCATAGTGTGTATGGTGAACGTCACGAACCTCGAAACCGGCTCTTTCTCTTGATAAACCACCAGGTCCCAGGGCAGAAAGTCTACGCTTGTGCGTGATTTCTGATAGAGGATTGGTTTGGTCCATAAACTGAGAAAGCTGGTTGGTACCAAAGAATGAATTAATAACAGACGTCAAAGTCTTAGCATTTACCAAGTCAACCGGTGTAAAGATCTCGTTATCTCTAACGTTCATTCTTTCTTTGATTGTTCTGGCAATTCTGGAAAGACCTACGCCGAATTGTCCGGACAATTGCTCTCCAACAGTCTTGATTCTTCTGTTTGACAAGTGATCGATATCATCTACCTCAGCTTTTGAGTTAACTAGCTCGATCAAGTGTTTTACGATAGAGATAATATCTTCTCTCGTCAATACCTGATTTTCCTGAGAGATATTAAGTCCTAATTTTTTATTAAGTCTGTAACGACCAACTTCACCTAATGAATATCTCTGCTCGGAGAAGAATAATTTTTCGATAATTCCTCTTGCAGTTTCCTCATCCGGTGCATCAGCATTTCTCAGCTGACGGTAGATATATTCAACCGCTTCTTTTTCTGAGTTGGTTGGATCTTTTTGTAGAGTATTTTGAATAATAGAGAACTCGCTGCTATTTTCTTTGTGGATCAAAATTGACTTAACGCCGGAATCCAAAATAACATCTAGGTGTTCTTTTTCAAGAATCGTCTCTCTGTCTAGGATGATCTCGTTTCTTTCGATAGAAACTACTTCACCTGTATCCTCGTCTACGAAATCTTCGAACCAAGTGTTCAAAACTCTCGCAGCCAATGTTCTTCCTTCTACTTTTTTAAGTGCCGCTTTGGAAACTTTCACTTCCTCAGCAAGGTCAAAGATCTGAAGAATCTCTTTATCAGATTCGAAACCGATTGCTCTTAACAATGTAGTTAAAGGTAATTTTTTCTTACGGTCAATATACGCATACATTACGTTATTGATATCCGTCGTAAACTCCATCCAAGATCCTTTGAAAGGGATAATTCTTGAATAATACAGTTTGGTACCATTTGCGTGGTAAGTCTGTCCGAAGAATACACCCGGAGACCTGTGTAACTGAGTTACGATAACACGTTCTGCACCATTGATGATGAATGAACCAGAAGGCGTCATATAAGGAACCGGACCTAAATATACATCCTGTACAACAGTCTGGAAATCTTCGTGTTCCGGATCTGTACAGTATAGTTTAAGTCTTGCTTTTAGAGGCACGTTGTACGTCAAACCTCTCTCAACGCACTCATCGATGGAGTAACGTGGAGAATCTACCAGATAATCCAGGAATTCCAAAACGAATTGGTTTCTGGAGTCTGTAATTGGGAAATTTTCCTGGAACGTTTTGTAAAGTGATTCGTTTAAACGTTGCTCAGGAAGTGTGTCTAGCTGGAAAAAATCCTTGAAAGACTGGATTTGGATGTCCAAAAAGTCAGGGGTGTCGATTCTACCTTTCGCAGTGGAGAAGTTGATTCTTTCAGTTCCTTTCACTTTTTGTGTGGCCTGTGTTTTACTCATAAAATTATAAGAAAAAATGGGTTAAAAAATATTTTGATTCACAAAAAATATCAGAACAGATTTTCGGAATAAAGAGTTAAGAATAAGGACCTTAATGATTTTTGGCGCTATCAGGATAGGTCTCAGTTCTTATTTCTTTATTGTTTTGATCTCTTCTAAGAGCAACACCGGTATATCTTTTCACGGTGTAGTGCAAAATATTTTATTTTTTTGGTTTGAAATAAGGATATTATTAAACAGAAAATGCCCTTCCATTATGATGAAAGAGTATCAGTTATTTAAAGTATTTATTTAAGTCGCGCCAAAAGATGGCACAAAGATACTGAAAATCATTTGTATTCACAAATAAAAACCACTTCACAAATATGAAGTGGTTTTTGGAAAATGATATTTTAGATTTCATATAAAAATCTATGGTCGCCAAAACGTCCATACACTCCCATTAAAAACGGTAAGCAATTTTGTGGTTGTATCATAAACCATCATTCCCGGTGCGGGATCTATAATGTTAAGGTGCGGACTTGCCACTTTTGGCAAGACCATCGCTTTGTTTGCATCTTCTAAAACCAAAATTCCCGGTGTAGACGTCACCGTTCCCACAGCAAATTTGGCCGTTGAGTTGGCAACTTCTGTTGCTGCAGTCTGTATCGTCACACCATCTACGCTTGTGATAGGATCTACAGTGGTTCCAGCTGCGTTTATAGAAAGATCTTTCCACGCTGCATTGTACTTTACTTTCACTTTTTTGTCTGATAAATCGTAGACGACAGTCCCGTTGACAACACTAGCAACAGCAGCTGTATTGGTAACCCAAGGCAAGATAAAACCTCTGTTTCCTGTCCCGAACTCCAGAGAGACCGCCGTGTTTGACACTGCCGCCTTACCGATAGCTACTTGCGCAGAAACCGACAGCGAGCACATCAATAAATATACTATGGTGATATTTTTCATTTTTTGATTTTTTTAGTTAACGTCTGAACAAGTCTGTGTATTGAAGCATTTCCATCCTGTAGCAGTGCCATCTGTGTTGATCTGAAGGCAGTCCAGGGTGATATTATAAACCATCATACCTTCAATAAGGTTGGCCGGAGTTTGATTAAGCGTTGTAATCTGTGCCGCGGTAAGTCTGTTTGGAACAAATCCTTTTGTTTTAGATTCTAAAGCGGTCCAGGCTCCTTTCCGCACCATCGGCCAGTTGCTTCCCGGATTTCCTGCTCTTTGCAGTGAAGATATACCGTGATTGGTATCCAGCAATGTACCTGCAATTACTGTTGGTTTGTAGCAGATACAAGAATTGATGGCTGCATTCTCAGAATCTCCTGATCCTTGACCGATGTCCGATGTTCCGTCTGTATTATCTGCAACACCAGCAAGGTTTGAAGGATTTGTGGAGGCATTGAGGTTATTTCCAGCATTGTTCACTAATTGCGGAACTCCATTTGCAGCAGCAGATGTACTGATGATTTGAGCCGGTGTCCCCGCAGTTGTACCGTTATAAATTACTTTGATCATTCCTCTGTATTTATAATTGGCATCACCTGAAGGAAGCGTGAGGGCGTGTACCTGGTCGTATTTTACAGCTTCAGAACCTTCTATGGCGTCCGGGCAGCCATCATTGTCTGAATCTACATCAAGACTGTTGACAATCCCGTCACCGTCTGAATCCAAACAGGACTGGGACAGCGAAATCTGAATATCATCCAGGAAATTTCCTATAGAGGCATCACCAGTACTTGTGGAAACAGCCTGGAATGCAATAACAAAAGTGCTATTACCTGCAGGAATTACAGTAGAACCGGAATATGTGCCCCAAGCCGTATTCCCGTCTGACATGGTCTGAGTTGCGGCTGCAGCCTGTGCTGCGGCGACGCTGGTTCCGAATTTTACAGCTGCAACATCCGTTCCCGATCTTCCTCTGTGTTTAACAGACCAGTTGAGTGTTCCCCCAGTTCCATTAAGACAGAAAGTCTGATAAAGTGTGGCGGTCTGCGTCCCATTGATCTCAGCAAACTGAGAACCTTCAGCAGCAGGTACACCATTGAAACCGGTACGCCACAATTCTACCAAGCCATCTGTTGCAGTGGTCTGCCATCCTAATCCCACTGTACTTTGATTAACGTTGGTACTTCCCGCAACCACAGGAAATTCAAAACCTCCGTTTATGAAAGGATTACTACATATAAAATTACATTCGACCCCATCCAAGATACCATCATTGTCATCATCCAGATCGGTGGCATCTGGTATTCCGTCACCGTCTGTATCATTATCAACAAAAACATTTACTGAACAAGCTGTCGAACTTCCGTTAAGGTTTACAGTAAGCGTTCTGTTTCCTCCAACTCCGGTTCCATTATAGATTAATGGCACCTGGATAGAGGTCGTTGCTGCCGTAATATTAACGGATGTTGCAGGATTGGTAAAATCAGTTCCTGTAACATTCACAACATAAGTTCCCGGGCCGTAAACATTACTGATAGGAATTGTCAGAAAATTCTGAGAATTACTGGCAGTACCCGCTACGAAAGGAACAGTGTTCGTTTGAGTGATACCACTACAAGTAAAAGCAAAAGGAACATAAAATGGTACGGCAGCCAAATCCAGATTGGCCTGGCTTCCCACATTATAGGTAGCAACGGTAGCTGATGTGCCGTCAAAAATATTAATCCTGCGGACAACGATACTGGGCGTTGCAGTGGAAGTGGCAATGTAAACATAACCCTGAAGGTAAGCCATACCCTGAAGTCCCGCTGTTGCTGCACCACCGGTAATTGTCACCACTTTTGTTGCAACTCTGGTCACAGGCGATATTTTGTATAAATATCTGGTAGTAGTTCCGTTTACTGTATTATCAAGAAATATATATATGTTGTTTTGATAATCAAAAAAGGCATCCGTCGAAACTGTAGTACCATTCGTCCACTCTGTATCACCAGTTATTGCACCTAAGTTTGTTGCAGGTGCCGGATATATTTGATAAAGCGTTTTGATATTGGTCTCGAATCCATAGGAATATCCTAAAAAATTTCCGGGAACATTATTGGTTCCTATTCCGCCGATAGCAGCAGGAAGGGTGATAGCGGGCGATATGGCTACACCGTTTTTATAAACTGCACTACCTGAGGCGTTTCCTGAGTGAAGAAAAATGACAGATGAAGCATTCCCGGCAGGTGCATCATAACCTACAGCAAGGTTGCTAATGTTCATAGGAGTCGCACTCATATCTGGATTTACCAAAGGTGTTGGCAGAGCAATTGCCTGAGTAGGCGTTGCCGATAGAGCTGTAATATCGTAAACCCTCCCGGTTGCAGCGCTGGATAAATAAAGCTTGTCCACAGCCTGAGCGAAAAGCACCTGACTGCTCATCAGTAAAAATACTGATATATAAAATAGATTTAATTTTTTCATAAAGAAATATTATTAATAAAAATGCATTCATTAAGTTTATAAAACCTAATGAGATAATAATGTGATAAAACTGAATAAAATTAAATCGAAAATGGTGGTGGCCGTACAGAAAGTTCAGAGTGCGAACCATCAAAAGCTGGCGGCAGACTTAAGGCAGCATAAGCTCTTCTGTACAAATAGAATAATGGTTGCGACGCTTGATAATGCGAAGGCTGAAGTATAAACTTAAGGCTCTGAAAATCGTTGCTAGGGTAAAGAAATGATGAATTTCTGTGAATCCATCCGGAAGAAAATGAAGTACTGTTGCTTCCATTTATTTGAGGATAAAAGACCTGACCGGTCTTAGGATAAACCTCCTTCTTCTTGGGAAGTTTTTTCGGCGAAAGAAGCTGTTTTCTTTTCTTTTTGACAGCGAGTGAGTCTGCTGACGAAGGTTTTTTATTTTTGGCAACAATTTTTAGTTCACCAGAGTTTCCTACTGTGATAACCTTAGAATAGTTCTTGATAGTATTGTTACTACGAATCTGCTGATTGAATGCTGAATCTTTGGAATAGATCACTGCGCTACCAACAACAGAAATGGTGACATCGGGCTTATCCTTGTCGCCTGGATGAATCTCCTGAGCAGAATGCATTACAGAGATCAATATTAAGATTACGGTAAAGAACTGAAACCTATGCTGGCCAGAGGATGATACTGCTTTCGCAGCCCATAATCCTAAATTTTTTTTCACTTTGCAAAATTACTAAAAATAACCAATTATAGTAATATATTATACAAATTTAATATAGAAACAAAAAAAAAGGCAACAAGATGAACTTGTTGCCTTTTGTATTTGGATGTAAACCAGAATTATTTCAATTCTACTTCAGCACCAGCTTCTTCTAATTGTTTTTTCAAAGCTTCTGCTTCGTCTTTAGAAACCGCTTGTTTGATTGCAGTTGGAGCACCATCTACCATATCTTTAGCTTCTTTAAGACCTGCACCAGTTAAATCTTTTACCAATTTAACAACTGCTAATTTAGAAGCACCTGCAGCTTTAAGAATTACGTCGAATTCTGTTTTTTCTTCAGCAGCTTCTCCACCACCTGCAGATACTACTACTGCAGCAGCAGCTGGCTCAATTCCGTACTCATCCTTAAGGATAGTAGCTAATTCGTTTACGTCTTTTACTGTTAAGTTTACTAGCGTTTCAGCTAAATTTTTTAAATCTGACATTGTTGTAATGTTTTTTGTTGATTATTGATTGATTTTTTTGAGTTCTAATTATTCAGCAGCTGGAGTTTCCTCAGTGCTTTCTGCAGTTGGCGCTTCTGGAGCTGCCTCAGCAGGAGTTTCTTCTGCTGCAGGTGCTGCTTCTTCAGCTGTAGCTTCTGTAGTTTCAGATTTGTTTTGAAGAGCAGAAACAACTCTTTGGATTGGAGACTGAAGTAATCCGATGATTTCACCGATCATTTCTTCTCTAGACTTGATGCTTACTAATGCATCTAAGTTTTCGTCACCAACGTAGAAAGTTTCCTGTACGAAAGCAGATTTAAGAGCTGGTTTGTCTTCTTTCTTTCTGAAATCTTTGATCAATTTTGCTGGCGCGTTAGCCGTTTCAGCAATCATCAATGCAGAGTTTCCTTTGAAAGTTTCGAACATCTCAGCGTAATCTACACCTTCGATTTGTTCCATTGCTTTTTGAAGCAATGTGTTCTTCACTACTTTTACTTTGATATTTTGTTTGAAAGCCTGTCTTCTGAAGTCAGAAGATTTAGCAGCGTTCAAACCTTGTAGATCTGCTACATAAACTACTTTTGCATCCTGAAGCAAGTCTTTGATCTCTTGTATTGCTACAACTTTTTGGTCTTTTGTCATTGTCTTAAGGATTATAATTAGTTAACAGATTTTGTATCAATTGCAATTCCAGGACTCATTGTAGAAGACATATAGATGCTTTTTACATACGTTCCTTTTGCAGCAGTTGGTTTCAACTTAATCAATGTTGAGATTAGCTCAGCAGCATTTTCTTTAAGTTTAGCAGCATCGAAAGATACTTTACCAATACCTGCGTGAATGATACCATATTTATCTACTTTGAAATCGATTTTACCAGCTTTCACCTCAGCTACAGCTTTTCCGATGTCCATAGTTACAGTACCGGACTTAGGGTTTGGCATAAGACCTCTTGGTCCTAAAACTCTACCCAAAGGTCCTAGTTTACCCATAACTGCAGGCATAGTTACGATAACGTCAACATCTGTCCAACCGTTTTTGATTTTCGTCAAATACTCGTCAAGACCTACATAGTCTGCGCCAGCTTCTTTCGCTTCTGCTTCCTTGTCCGGTGTTACCAAAGCCAAAACTTTGATATCTTTACCAGTACCGTGAGGAAGAGATACAACACCTCTTACCATTTGGTTTGCTTTTCTTGGATCTACACCCAATCTAACAGCGATATCTACAGATGCGTCAAATTTTGCAAAATTTACTTCTTTTACCAAAGCAGAAGCTTCGTCAAGATTGTAAATTTTATTTTTTTCCACTTTGCTTAAAGCTTCTTTTTGCTTTTTTGTCAATTTTGCCATTTCTTTAAGTTTTAAGCGTTAGTTGGTTTAGTTCCTGTTACTCTCAATCCCATAGATCTAGCAGTACCAGCTACCATAGAAATTGCAGGATCTACAGTGAAACAGTTTAAGTCTCCCATTTTGTCCTCTGCAATTTTCTGAACCTGAGCCCAAGATACAGCACCTACTTTGTTTCTGTTTGGTTCACCAGAACCACCTTTCAGTTTAGCAGCTTCCAATAATTGGATTGCAACCGGAGGTGTTTTGATTACGAATTCGAAAGATTTATCTTCGAAAACCGTGATAACTACCGGAAGAACTTGACCAGGTTTATCCTGAGTTCTACCGTTGAATTGTTTACAAAACTCCATGATGTTCACACCTGCAGAACCCAATGCCGGGCCTACTGGTGGAGAAGGGTTGGCAGCGCCACCTTTCACCTGAAGTTTTACCATTTTAAAGACTTTTTTAGCCATTTTAATGTTTTGATTTGATTAATAAATAATTGAATGTGGAAGCATTAATTATTCAATATAAGCCGCTTCGCATAAAAGCAGACCTATATTTCGGATTGCAAAAGTATAAAATATTTTTGAAACAGCAAACGGAATGTGTTGATTTTTAGAAATTTCTATTAATAATTTTCAAATGAGATCTTATCTAATATTTTTAACCACATAGGCACATTAGTTTTTATGAGAAAAAATTAGAACAAATAGATTTTCACTAACACTATGTTGTCTTTTTCTAAGTACTTTCTACATCTCTATGTGCCTATGTGGTTTTATAAATTCCAATTGCAAACAAAAAAACATCCCAAGACAAGTCTGGGATGATTGTAATAAAGTATGAAAATCAAATCTAAAATTCCAAAGTTATAGAACCTCTCACCGCAGCGCCCATAATTGGTCTTGCCATAATAGTTCCGTCGCCGCTTGGTGAGCCCGATCGTGGATCACCTTCTGTAATGCCAATCGTATTGAAAACATTGGTTGCATCAATTCCGAAACGAATTTTCCCCAATTGATAAGAAGTGCCGGCTCCAACTTCGCCAAAGGAAGGCAAAGTCTGTACATTCAGTTCATCCTGAAAACGCTTTCCGTAATAATTATAGCTTACATAAGTTCTCCACTCTTTGGTAATATTGACCGCGGGCGTCACATTGAAATACAATTTCGGCATTCTTCTCACTGTATTTCCTTCCAACAGACTTCCGGCTTCCAGGTTTTTATATTTAGGATTCTGAATTGTTCCGTTGAAAGTCACATCCAACAGATTATTGAACAAGCGGGCATAACCTTCGATCTCAACACCCATATTTCTGGTATTTGCGAATGTATTTTCTGAGCTTCCGTCTGAGAAAACATCAGTAAAAGAAAGATCTTTCAGCGTAGAATAAAAAGGAATTACGCCGATACTGAAATTGTTTGTATAATATTTATAACCAACTTCAATCTGGTCTGTCGTCACAGGCTGTAATGGCTGAGTCTGGCTGGCAGCAGAGAAATAATTGTAATATGCTTCCTCATTCGGAGATCTGAAACCGTGAGAGAAACGTCCGTAAACAGCATTATTGGTATTTATCTTATAATTTGCGGCAGCTGTGTAAGACAACTTATCAATATCATATCTCCAGTAACTGTATTTATTACCCAAAACGCTCATATTATCGTCTGCAGTAGTGGTAGAAAATCCGTGAACGCCATCTGTCGTTAAACCGGAATTATCAAGATTTCCCGAGGTTGTATTGGCAAAAAACCCTCGGTAGAAATCCCGGCTGTAACGTGCGCCAACATTAATATTCAGATAATCGGTAATGTTGTAATCGAAATTGGCGTATATGTCATTCAGACTTCCATTCGTTTGGGTATTTCTTTGCAGAAATGACATCTGTGTCACGCCGTTATAAGTTTTGGAATATCCGACATCATTCGGGTTAAGTGACGTGTCAACCAAATTAAGCAGTTGCGGCTTGTCTGTAGCAGTAGTCAGGATATTACTCCAATTCCAGTATTGGTTGGAGGTCCAGTTGGATTTATAAAAACCTGTCGTCACATTTCCTTTGTCCAGTTTATAACTGAATTGCAAATCATTGACGAAATTATTCATTTTCTTATCAATCGCCCAAAATCCCAATTGCTGAACATTTTTGGGACTCACGAATGCGCCGTTACTCACTAATGAATATTGATAGTTATTTCCAGCAATTCCTTTTCCATCAGCAAAACCAGCAGCAGTTTGAGGTCCGCCTGCAGGGAAAATTCCTGTATAATTTAAGTTGATATCAGTATATCTTGTCTTGTTAAGAACAGAAAAATTGCTTCCCAGATCATATTTGAACTCCGCTCCGATAGCATCCACTTTTGGATGAATCCCATCCTGAAGATTTCTCTTGAAATATCCGCCACCAACTTGAGGAATATCCAGCTGGCTGATTGAATTGTAGCTGTAAGTACCGTAGTTCGGGTCAAAGCCTGCAAATTCTTTGATGTCATTTCCATTTTGAGTCAGTGGAATTGGTAAGAAGAATGTATTTCGGTCGTCCAGTTTTTTGTAGTAAATCTTCGCATAACCTTTGTCGAAGACATATTTCAAGTTCATCCTGATTTGCCCGCCATTATTAGCTTTGAAACCTGTTTTTCTTATTCCATCATCGGTTCTGTAAAAACCACCGACGTTGAAGAACAATTTATCTTGGATCAAAGCACCTCCAAGATTGACATCAGTCCGCATCAATCCATACGTACTTGTTTCCAGTTTAGCAATCCCTCTGAAAGTATTGCTTCCTTCTTTCGAAATAAAGTTAATAAGTCCTCCCGGAGAATTGGTGGCAAAAATAGAACCTGAACCGCCTCTCAAAGCTTCCAATCTGCCAGTGGTATTATCAACACGGAAAAAATTATCGGCGTTGGCAAATTGCAAAGCACCATCTTCAAAAACAGGCAATCCGTCTTCCTGAACCTGCACAAATTCATAACCTCCGGCAGAAGGAATACCTCTCGAAAACAGGTTATTACCTACTTCTCCACCCGAAGTTTCTACTGCAAAACCGGGAACTCGCTGCAATAAAGCAGCAGCACTGATGGGATTTACTTTCATAATTTCCTTTGCACTGAAAGTAGAAATAGCCGTACTGGACTCTATTTTCTGCTTCGGGCGGGAGTTTCCTGTGATAACCACCTGATCTATGTCGTTGGTTTTTACGGAGTCTTTGACTTCCTGCGCATGGGCATTCTGGAAGTACATCGTTGCAATACCTGCAGCGAGGATGAGCGATTTTTTTGTCATTTTTTTAAGTTTATTTAATAGTTGTTTTTAATTTTATATAAACTCCATTGGTCCACCCAAAACCATCCTGGTTTGGATATTCGCCGCCTCCTGCAATACTTGTGGTGTCTATCGCATTGTACTTCTCCATCAGTTTTCCTGTATTCTTATAAATCCTGTCTACGTTGGAGCACCAGTTATTTTTAATATTTTCCGCCACATCATCAAAACCATAATTTTTCATCGCCAAAAATCCCAGCCACTGGTAAGGCGCCCACGCATTCGGAGAATCCCACTGCTGTCCGGAATATTTGGTTGTCGTAATCAAGCCCCCTTTTTCCAGAAATTTGTCTTTTAAAGTTTCCGAAACTGCTTTTGCCTGCTCCTGATTTGATAAATTCAAAAACAAGGGATAAAGTGTTGCGATATGCTCCGATGCCGTTTGAGATTGTGATTTGATGTTATAATCTTTGTAAATTTTGTCTTTTTCGCTCCAGAAATATTTGTCGATTGATTTTTTTCTGGCTTTTGCTTTTTTGCTGTAATTATTTTTCTTGTCTTCCAAGTTTTGAAGCTCTGACGCTTTTGACAAAGTTTTTTCCATATGCCAAAGAAGGCAGTTGAGATCAACCTGGGCAAGATTCAAAATCTCAATCGTCTTAATTGAATTGCCGTCTGCAAACCACCTGCTGGAAAAATCCCAACCCGATTCGCACGCAGCTCTCACATTTCTGTAAAATTCAGAGCTAGAAGAAGTTTCTGCATCTTCGATATCGATCATATAACTTTCCGGACGTGGCTTATTCTCATCGTCGAAATATCTGTTCAGCAAATCGCCATCCTGGGTTTTGACTACTCGTCTGTCATTTTCACCATTTTCCAAATCATCTGCTCCATCCATCCAGAACTGATATTCTTTTTCCAAAGTTTCAAAATGTTGAGAAAATATTTTTTCATCATCAGTACTTTCAAAAATCAGATCCAACATCAATGAAAAATACGGCGGCTGGGAACGGCTGAGGAAGTAAGTCCTGCTGGCATTGGGTACAAAACCAAATTCATTAATCAGATATGCACAATTATCGACGATATTTTTCATCATCTCAATTCTGGCGGAAACCTGCAAACCAAGCATCACAAAATAACTGTCCCAATAAAAAAATTCGTTGAATCGTCCTCCGGGAACGATGTAGGGTTTTGGAAGTTTCAGCAATGTTCCTTTTTCCTTGGCAGCAGTTCTCGTCAATTCATCCCAAAGTTTTTCGATATGTTTATCAATCGGTAAATCATCTCTTTCCTGGATAGAAATTGTTTTTTGATCAAATTTGAAATGATTAAGAACAAAAGCTTTCAAGTCAAATCCATCGGTGTGTTTTTCGGCATTATATTTTTCATTAATATCAGAAATTGAAAACATCGGAACTGCGTCTGCCATATCTTTTTGATCGTCGAAAATCTTGGACTTCTGAACGGCATCAAACAAATCAAAAATTTCTTCTATGTATAAATTAGGCTTCATCTAACTTTGATTTATTGTTAAGTTTATTTATGAAATAGATGACGATGATGAGAACTGTCATCGGGATTAGTGAAAAGTAAAAAGCTTTATGTCCGCCGACATTCTGGAACAGATAACCGATGATCACAGATCCGCAGGTACCGCCAAACGCCGAGAAAAATGTGAGAATCCCGGCAACCGAACTATGCGATTGTTTCTCTGTAGCACTTAGAATTGTGGAATTAATCAAAGGATAAATTGGTGCCAAAAACAAGCCGATTAATGGGAATACAAATCCTATCAACGGAACATCGCTGAGGTTTCCAATTTCTGTAACGGCAAGATCCGAAGCCATTGGCAGGACAAAAATGACGAGACAGGCGGCAGATATCAGGCAAACAGTCAGATAAATATACCAGTGGATTTTTTTGACAATTATTCCGGAAATGAATCTGCCAAAAGCAATGGAAAGCATTAAAATCACCGCCATTTGACCAGCCAATTTCTCACTCAAATGCAAAACTTTTTGGTTGAAAGTCGGTAACCAGGACATAATTCCCTGTTCTGTCATCACATACATAAATGCGAAGACTGCGAACAAAATCAGCAACGGTCTCTGCATCAACCGGATCATATCTTTGAAATCTTCCGCTACAGATTTTACAGTTTCGGCTTTCGGTAAATCAAATTTGGAAAACAGAATGAAGATGAAAACCACAGCAATTAATCCGGCCAAAATGAGGTAAACATTGAGCCACGCATTTGGATCTGTTTCACTGTAAAACATTGGGAAAATGACGTAAGCAAATACAATTCCGAGCATAAAGACGCTTTCGATATAGCTCATAAAGGATTTGTGATCACTCTCATTATCGGCTACGACGCCGATTAATGCCATAACAGAGACTTTGATGATGGCAAAAGAAAATCCTGTGCAAGCAAACAGTAAAATGACACTCCAAAACGAGTTGCCAAAATACATAATGAAGCAACCCAGGAAAACCACGGCGTAACTGATGAGCATTCCTTTTTTGTAACCCAACTTAGGCAGAAAAGAGCCAATTAAAAATGCCACTAAAGCAATTGTCAAATCTTTTGCAGGCTCCAGCAGGCTGGCCTTGGACTCAGAAATGCCATAGACATTTTGAGATTTTTGGATCAATAATCCCACGCTGTTCAGCAATGCTGCAAAAACAAAGTAATTGATAAATAATGCTAATTTGATTCCGAGATTTTTCATTTGATGCTTTGAACTGTACAAATCTATTAATGTTTTGTTTACATTAATTTAACATAGTAAACCACTACTTTCACTGTATTAATAATAATTGTTACATTTACAAAACAATAGCATTAAAATAATGAGAGTTAGCTACGAGAACATAACTCCGGACCGGAATTCATCATTTTGCACTTTACACTTCAGGGTTCCGGTTAAAGAGCATAAATGGGAATATCATTATCACCAGGAGATGGAGCTCGTATGTGTAATTGCAGGCAATGGTACGCGACAGGTGGGATATCACAAGAGCAACTACTCAAATGGTGATTTGGTGCTGATTGGATCCAATGTGCCACATTCCGGTTTTGGGCTTAACTCTGTCGATCCTCATGAAGAGATTGTACTGCAGTTCAGAGAGGAGATTATTCGTTTTCCGAAAGAGGTGGAAGAGATGGCCGCGCTAAATCGATTAATTTCGAAAGCGCAGTTCGGAATTATGTTTAGTGCAAAAGTGAAGCGGAAAATATTACCCAAGCTTTATGAAATGCTGGAAACTGAAAACTCAAAGCGGTATTTTATTCTTCTTAATATTCTAATTGAATTGGCGGAAACCAAAGACTATATTTTGCTGAACAAGGAAATAATGCCGCATACGGTGATTTCGAAAAATAAAGAACGGTTGCAAACCATTTTTACATATGTCGAAAAGAATTATAAAAAAGAGATTGATATCAATGATATTGCAAATCTGGTGAACCTGACACTGCCAGCCTTTTGTAATTTTTTCAAGAAAACAACGAAAATCACTTTTACAGATTTTATAAATCAGTATAGAATTGATAAAGCCTGCAGAGACATCGTGAAGGGAAAAAGCATTTCCGAGTCCTGCTATAATAGTGGCTACAATAGTATTTCTTACTTCAGCAGAACATTTAAAAAATATATGGGCAAGACGCCTACAGAATTTAATAATGAATTGGTAAAATAAAAAAACCACTCAGTTGAGTGGTTTTAATATTATATATAAATTGAATTTATACTACTTTTTCTACCTGCATAAAGCTAAGTTCCATCGGTGTTTTTCTTCCGAAGATTAAAACAGAAACTTCCACTTTTTTCTTGTCTTCCAGGATTTTTTCTATTGTTCCGTTGAATCCGTTGAAAGGACCTTCGATCACTTTTACGTTTTCGCCTACGATGAAAGGAATTTCTACATCTGTAGCAAATTCAGAAAGCTCATCCATTCTTCCGAGCATTCTGTTGACTTCAGATTTTCTCATCGGAACTGGTTCTCCACCTTTAGTCAGACTTAAGAATGAAATAACACCTGGGATATTTTTGATTACGTGAGGCACCTCTCCAATAAGATCTGCTTCTACCATTAGATAACCTGGATAATAAGGTTTCTCTTTCGGTACTTTTTTCCCGTTTCTGATTTGGATTACTTTTTCCATCGGGATCACTACCTGAGTAACGTAAGCTTCCATATTCATTCTCTGGATTTCGCTCTCAATATAGTTTTTCACCTTATTTTCCTGTCCGCTAATTGCTTTCAGCACATACCATTTCGATTCGCTCATGAGGAAAGTATTAGGAATTAGTTAAACATATTAATAAATGTCGCAATAAAATTCTTTATCGTCACACTGAAGAAAGAATCGACTCCAAATGTAAATAAAGCGAGGATGACAGTGGTTACAGAAACAACAATTGTTGATGACTGCAACTCGGACCATTTTGGCCACTCCACTTTATCTTTAAATTCTGTGTAAGAACCTTTTAAAAATTCTACTAAGCTCATTATATTCTTTTTGCACGGGCACTAGGATTCGAACCCAGATCAACGGTTTTGGAGACCGGTATCCTACCATTGGACGATGCCCGTAATTAAAAAGTTCCGTAAGTTTCCTTACGGAACTTTATTTTTATTTAGATAATTAGTCTGTGATTTCAGTTACCTGACCAGCACCTACTGTTCTACCTCCTTCTCTGATTGCAAATCTAAGACCTACGTTAAGAGCGATTGGTTGCAACAATTCTACAGTGATAGTTAAGTTGTCACCAGGCATTACCATTTCTACACCTTCTGGTAAGAAGATCTCACCTGTAACGTCAGTTGTTCTAACGTAGAACTGAGGTCTGTATTTGTTGTGGAATGGCGTGTGACGTCCACCTTCTTCTTTAGAAAGGATATAAACCTCAGCTTTGAAGCTTTTGTGTGGTTTAACAGAATCTTTCTTAGCGATAACCATACCTCTCTTGATGTCAGTTTTTTCAATACCTCTCAACAATAGACCTACGTTATCTCCAGCTTCACCTCTGTCAAGGATTTTTCTGAACATCTCAACACCAGTGATAGTAGAAGTCAATTTCTCATCACCCATACCTACGATATCAACAGGGTCTCCTGTGTTGATTACACCTGATTCAATTCTACCAGTTGCAACAGTACCTCTACCTGTAATAGAGAATACATCTTCGATTGGCATCAAGAATGGTTTATCCTGATCTCTAACTGGAAGTTCGATCCAAGTATCAACGGCATCCATCAATTCTTCAATTTTACCTACCCATTTAGCATCACCGTTCAATCCACCTAAAGCAGAACCTTGGATGATAGGAGCGTTGTCTCCGTCATAATCGTAAGAAGATAAAAGATCTCTGATCTCTAATTCTACTAATTCTAATAATTCCTCATCATCTACCATATCTACTTTGTTCATAAAAACAAGTACGTTTGGTACATTTACCTGACGGCAAAGAAGGATGTGCTCTCTAGTTTGAGGCATTGGTCCGTCTGTAGCAGCTACTACTAGGATAGCTCCGTCCATTTGTGCAGCACCTGTTACCATGTTTTTTACGTAATCCGCGTGACCTGGACAGTCTACGTGAGCGTAATGTCTGTTAGCAGTTTCGTACTCGATGTGAGCAGTATTGATAGTGATACCTCTTTCTTTTTCTTCTGGTGCAGAATCGATAGAAGAGAAATCTCTTGCAGTTCCGAATCCTTTATCAGATAACACTTTACTGATTGCAGCTGTAAGTGTAGTTTTACCATGGTCAACGTGACCAATAGTACCAATGTTCAAGTGGGGTTTGTTACGATTAAACGTTTCCTTTGCCATGATTTAATATTTATTAATTAATTATTTATTTTTTTTCGGTTTGCAAATATAACGATTTTTTGAATATCAAAAATTATTTTATCAAAAATTTCGATATTCAAATCTAAAAACTGCAACCCATTAAAGTTTTGTCTTCTGACCGTGCAAATTTACATAAAAAAAACAATTAAAAAAAAACTACATCCACGATTAATTTTATCTCGTATATCCAGATGAACTAAAAAAATAATTTTATGAAAAAAATAATCAACTTTTGTATGGCTGCACTTGCCATCGTCTCGGTACTTTCCTGCGATAATGATGAAGATAGCATGTCAATGCAAGAAGAGTCCGCTGCCACCACCGGACCCAACCAGATGGTTTATGGATTGACAGAAAACAATGAACTTGTAGCCTTCAACGCCAACAATCCCGGCACATTCAGCCTGAAAACAGCAGTTTCCGGTATCACAGCAGGTGAAAAACTGATGAGTGTCGATTTCCGGCCTGCTACCGGAGAACTTTATGCATTGTCCAATGCAAGCAAATTGTACATCATCAATACTTCAACAGCAACTTCCCGAGTTGTTGGTACGGCTGCGTTTATACCTGCGATCTCGGGTACAATCGCCTCCATTGATTTTAATCCTACTGTAGACAGAATCAGACTTGTAACCAACACAGGACAGAATCTACGCCTTAACCCAGAAAATGGTGCTGTTGCAGCAACAGACGGCAGTATAGCTACAACTTCCTCAATTGCCGGTGTGGCTTATACCAACAGCAAGTCCGGTGCTTCTTCTACCATTCTGTACGATCTTGATATGACTGCAGGAAAATTATTCAAACAGGATCCGCCCAATAACGGAACTTTAGTTGAAGTGGGAAGCTTAGGAATTACATTTACCGGCCAGGCTGCTTTTGATATTAACCCCGACAACAGCGTTGCTCTCGTCGCTGCAACAAAAGACTCTAAAAACAATCTTTACAAACTGGATCTGTCAACTGGTAAGACTACCAATATCGGAAGTTTGTCTCAGAAGGTGATAGACCTTGCTATTCCGACAGACGCTGTTGCCTACGCAATAGATGCTACGAATATGCTTCAGATTTTCAATCCTTCCAAACCGGAACCAGTTTCGAAAGCAATTACCGGCTTACAAAATGGTGAAGGTATTTTGGGAATTGATTTCAGACCTCTCAATGGGCAGCTGTATGCTTTAGGAAGCTCCAGCAGGATTTATACAATTAATTTAGGGACAGGAGCTGCTACCCAGGTCGGATCCGGCATCCTTTCAACGCCGCTTATTGGAACTGAGTTTGGTTTTGATTTCAATCCCACGGTTGACAGAATCAGGGTTGTGAGTGATATGGGACAGAATCTGAGATTAAACCCCATTGACGGAACCGTTGCTGCGGTAGACGGAATCATCAATCCAGGTACGCCCGCATTGAGTTCTGCTGCATATACAGACAATTTTGCCGGTGCTACTACAACTTCCCTGTTTGTTATTGATCATAATACAGACAAACTGTATCTGCAAAGTCCGCCGAATGCAGGAACACTGGTAGAGCGAGGTGCTTTGGGTATCAATATCACATCCAACAACGGTTTTGATATCGGCAGCAAAAGCCAGATAGCCTATCTTGTAGCGTCTGTTGGCTCGGAGACGAAGATTTACACCGTCAACACCACCAATGGCTCTGCAACTGCACTTTCCAGCTATCCCAATATGGTTAAAGGATTTGCGGTTGGTTTAGGATTTTAGAAATAATAGTTTAATTTAAAAAGCCCGGAATAGAAATATTCCGGGCTTTTTGTTTTAACAACAGTATAAACTTTAAATAAAAAATCCCGAAAGGATTCGGGATTCTAGAGCCAACTACGGGATTTGAACCCGTGACCTCTTCCTTACCAAGGAAGCACTCTACCACTGAGCTAAGTCGGCCTAAAAAAAAATCACATTCCGTAAGGTTTGTGATTTGAGCGAAAGACGGGGGTCGAACCCGCGACATTCAGCTTGGAAGGCTGACGCTCTACCAACTGAGCTACTTTCGCATTTTGTTTCCAAAAAGGTTGGTTAACGGTTGCAAAGCTAAAAATAAATCTTAGAATCTGCAACTAATATTTTTATAAAAAAAGTGGGGAGAGCAGGATTCGAACCTACGTAGCCGAAGCAGCTGAGTTACAGTCAGCCCCATTTGACCGCTCTGGTATCTCCCCAAAATTTTTCTATAAATGAGCCTCCAGAGGGACTCGAACCCACGACCTGCTGATTACAAATCAGCTGCTCTAGCCAACTGAGCTATGGAGGCAAATAGATTTCAATAAAAGAACTCTGTTTCTGCTCTGCGGTTGTAACCGTTTTGCGAGTGCAAATTAAGAGACTTTTTTTGAAACCTACAAATATTTGTGAAACTTTTTTTTAATTATTTTGCTACGCCAATTCTTTTTTCTTGATTAACAGTTTCTTAGCTGTATCAGCACATTCGTCCAAACTTTCCTCAAAAGTGGCACAAGTCTTCTTTACGACAATATCGTCACCCGGAACTTTGATAATGAGCTCTGTGGTTTTGTTGGCTTTTTCTGTCGCATTTTCGACTTTTAGGAATACTGTTGTCTCTACGATCTTGTCGTAAAAGGTCTCCAGCTTTGCTAATTTTTTTTCAATTCTTTCTTTCAATGGTTCGTGCGGTGTTACACCCACGGTTTGGATCGTAATCTTCATAGTGTGTATGATTTAATGGTTAAACAATTTAAAATGTAAAAATCATTCCATAATATCTTTTTTATCAATTTTTATTTTGCTCCCGCGGATGTGCTTTTTTATACACTTCTTTCAGTTTTTCAATATTCGCGCTTGTATAGACCTGTGTGCTTGCCAAACTGGCATGCCCCATCAGCTTCTGCACTTTTGAGATCTCGGCACCTTCGTTTAAAATGTGCGTAGCAAAGGTATGCCTTAGGATATGCGGACTTCTTTTCTGTTTGGATGTGACATTACTAAAGTACCTATTAACGACTACATAGACAAACTTTTCCCCCAGTTTTTTTCCTTTTTTATTAATGAAAAAATATTGTTGATTTTCAGAATCCGGAAGTCTTGTAGCCAGATAGGTTTGATAATCAGAAATCAGCTCGTCTGCAATTGGGATGATTCTGGCCTTGTTACCCTTCCCAATGACCAGGATCTCTTTTTTTGAAAAATCGACGTTATTGAGCAGCAGATTGCAGAGTTCGGCCTTTCTGATACCAGTTTGATACAGCGTTTCTATGATCAACTTCTCCAGAAGTGTCATTTGGCCTTTTTCCTCTACTTCCGTTTTCATAGCGTCCATTTCTTCCAGAGAGAAAGGAATGCGCTTTTCTGCGTAGAATTTGAGGGAATCTATAGTTTCCATGGGTGAGACTTTGATCTCTTCCAAACGGAGCAGAAACATATAGAAACTGCGGAGTGAGGATAGCTTCCTGTTGATGCTTCGCTTACTCAGACCTGAAGTACTGAGATGGACGATAAAATTTTTGATGACTTTTTTGTGCACATGAACAACGTCTTCTGTGGCTTCTGTTTCCAAAACGAATGCTGCAAAATCCGAAAGGTCTTTTTTGTAATTGGTGATGGTGTGCGGAGAATATCTTTTTTCTACCGTGATGTAGTCCAGAAATCTTTCTATCATAGTTCCCTAAAATGCAAAATCACTTCCAAATATAGAAATTTGAAAGTGATTTTTCTTATGTTTTGCAAAAAAGAACTTAAGCTTGTTCTTCGATGCTTGCGTTTCTTTGTTTGTAAGCTGCTTTAAGTTTTGATTGTCTCAAAGTGATTGAAGGCTTGATAAACTGTTGTCTTGACCTAAGTTCTCTTACAACTCTTGTTTTATCAAATTTTCTCTTATACTTTTTTAAAGCTCTGTCGATAGACTCTCCGTCTTTTACTGGAATTATTAACATATATTACATCTCATTTTGGATTGCAAAAATAGGAATTATTTATTAATTCGCAAATTTTTGAGGTTTTATTTTAATAAAAATAATGGGTTTAAATGTTTGAGAATATTTCTAACGCAAAGTCCGCAAGGATTTTTTGACATTATTGAAAATATTTTAAGTTCGCAAAGGGGTAAAACTCATCAAAGGAATAAATCAAAAGTTACTTTGTTTTTTACACTGAATGTTGATTGGATGACAAAACCCCTAGCCCCGATTGCAGTGGAAATCCTTTTTTGCGTGGTCTAGATTTCTGATACGACAAAGCGGGATGCAAAAAAGATTGAAGCGGAAAGCGGGAAATAGCTCCTACAATATTTTACAAAATAAAAACTCCCGAATGAATCCGGGAGTTTTGTGTTATGCTTTGATGTAAAGAGCGTTTTTGATCTCTTCTTTTACCTTCTCTACTTTCGGGAACCAGTCTGCGAATAGCGGCGCTGAATAAGGCGCTGATGCATCTGGCGTCGTAATTCTCTTGATCGGCGCATCCAAGTAGTCGAATGCCTTCTGCTGAACCATATAAGTAATCTCGGTAGAGATACTTGCAAATGGCCAGGATTCTTCAAGAATTACCAATCTGTTGGTTTTCTTTACGGATTCCAGAATGGTATCATAATCTAAAGGACGGATTGTTCTAAGGTCGATCACTTCTACAGAAATGCCTTCTTTTTCAAGATCTTCGGCAGCCTGCAAAGCGACTTTCATAATTTTGCCCCAAGATACCAATGTTACATCTTTTCCTTCTTTTTTGATGTCTGCTTTTCCGATTGGGATGTAATATTCTTCTTCCGGAATTTCCATTTTGTCGCCATACATCTGCTCAGACTCCATAAAGATCACCGGATCGTTGTCCTGGATTGCGGATTTCAAAAGTCCTTTTGCATCGTAAGGGTTGGAAGGAATGATCACTTTAAGACCAGGGCAGTTGGCATACCAGCTTTCGAAAGCCTGGGAATGCGTTGCTCCCAACTGGCCTGCTGATCCTGTAGGACCACGGAAAACGATTGGAATATTCCACTGTCCGCCTGTCATCTGGTACATTTTCGCAGCGTTGTTGATGATCTGATCAATAGCAACCAAAGAGAAGTTGAAAGTCATATATTCTACGATCGGACGGTTCCCATTCATCGCAGCGCCTACAGCAATTCCTGTAAAACCAAGTTCTGCAATGGGTGCATCGATGATTCTTTTTTCTCCAAACTCGTCCAGCATACCTTTTGACGCTTTGTAAGCACCGTTGTATTCTGCAACTTCCTCTCCTACCAGAAAAATGGATTCGTCTTTACGCATTTCTTCGCTCATAGCCTGAGCAATTACTTCACGAAATGTATATTCCTTCATTATAATGTAATATTGATTATGAAAATGTTCTTTGTTTAATTTCGAAGTACAAAAGTATTAATTTTTTTATTATCTGCATAACAAAAAAGGCTTCCAATCGGAAGCCTGTCATTTATCATCAGGATTATCTAGTTCACCTTGTGCCAGGTCTGCGTTTTGACAGCAATACCGAGGATAATGGCTTTTACTTTCAGATCATTGCCTTCTTTTACAATTTCTGTTTTGTAGGATTTACCATCTTTTGGATTGGTGATCGTTCCGCCGGAGAATTCGTTGCCGTCTTTTGAAAGGCCGCGGATAATTTCCAGTCCAATCAACGGCTTGTTTTTGCGGTCATCTTTACATTTGACGCAGTTTGCATTTTCCGGTTTGATGAGGAGCTGCACTATTTTTCCGTTGTATTTCCCTTTGGAATCTTTGGAAATTTCTACGATAGACTTTGGTTTTCCGGTTTCATCGTCGATGGTTTTCCATTTTCCTTCAATCTGAGCGAACGACAGAACGCTGATAAAGGATAAGGCAAATGTTAAAAATAATTTTGTCATTGTCTTCTATTTTTTAGTTTGTTTGTTGTTTGATACAGTTACGTTGTTAACGTTAAATTAATATTGATAAAAATAGAAAATAATTTTAAACAAACAAGAAATATTTGCTATCCAACGCATAAATAATGCGGATTCGCAAAAATTTTAAATCTTAAACAGTCAGTTTTAATATAGTTTTCGATTAATCACACGATCCATATAATCCTGATACCAGGCTTTTGTTTTTTCGATGCCCAGTTTTTGTTCAGGATTCAGGTTTTTGCTGATGATATTTTTTGATAAAGCTAAATCTGTCTTATTATAAATGCCTGTCACCTCTGTACCATTGAATATATAAATGTAATGACCGATAATAGTCTGCTCATTGATGGAATCAGAATTTATAATGATTGAACTTTCATTCTTGTCCGAAAGCAGACTCCGGCCCCAACTTCTGATTTTCTTATTATAACCAATCAAATCTGCTAATGTTGGATAGATATCAATTTGCTGAGCAAAACGGCCATCCACGCCTTTCAGATTGTAATTTGGATTTGGCGAGAAAAACAAAAGTGGAATGGCAAATCTGTTCATCGCTTTCTGATATTCCGGATAGTAGATCTGGTTTGTATGGTCTGCTGTGATGACAAAAATGGTGTTTTGATACCAAGGCTGTTTCTTTGCCGTTTCAAAGAATTTTTTCAAAGCATAATCTGTGTATTGAATCGGAATGTGAATTTGCAATGGTCCCGATTTGAATTTGTTCTGATAATTCTCCGGCACTTTGAAAGGATCGTGCGAAGAAGCGGAAAAAAGTGTTGACATAAAAGGTTGCTTTTTCCCTATGCTCTTCGCAAAATACTGGAAAAAAGGTTCGTCCCAAATCGCCCACATTCCATCGAAATCCTTATCATTGTTATATTCCGTTTTTCCAAAATAATGTTTGAAGCCCAAAATATTTCCAAAACCCTGAAATCCCATCGAACCATTGGGCGCGCCGTGATAAAAGCTAGTGTCATAACCCAAATCGTTACAAACGGAAACAATGGACTGGATTTTTTGATTGGAATAAGGTGAACTTGTAAACGCGTCCGTCAAACTTGGGATTCCAGCCAAAACGGAACTCATACCGTGGATGGATTGCCTTCCGTTTGCAAAAGCGTTTGTACAAATCAGACTTTCATTTGCCAGACTGTCTAGAAAAGGCGTATAGGAGACAAAATCTTTGATGTTTGTATTTTTATTAAAAGCACCGGAATATTCCTTTCCAAAACTTTCCATAATGAAAATGACGACGTTTGGTCTCTCTTCCACTTCTCTCTCATATAATTTATAAGGCTTAATATTTTGTTGGATAAATTTTTCATCCACAAAATGAACGAGCTTAAAATTATTGGTACCGATGGTTCTAAAAAACGAGAAAACACTGTTGAGAACGAGATTTCCCTGCAATGGATTGCTGACGTGTTTATTCGCATCAACCAAATTAATCGGTCTCGTAGAATGTTTGAAATCGCCACGGATTCCACCGACAACCAAAAGCGCAGTCACGCACAAAATCACAACAGATGAAACAAAATAGGTAATCAGATGATTAGGACTCTCTTCTCTCAATTTCACCTTTTCATAAAGGAAGATCCACAAAAAAATGATTATGATAAAAGAAATAACAACATATGGATTCTGCAAAACCGCATTAAAAGAGACTTTCCCGATGTTATTTTCATTCTTTGCTACAGAAAACGCAGCCGAAGTGATTCTCGCCTGGCTGAATCGGTAATAGACCATATCGCCGAAGTTGAAAGCGTACGTGATGCCATTGCTGAGGAAATACCAGAAAAAGAGGAATTTCTGATAGTTTTTCTTAGTATTAATAATGATCGGAATGATGCTTAATAAAATAAAAAGCGAATTCACGTAAAGGATTGCAGTCGTGTCAAACGCGGTTCCGTAGTAGGAAAGTCTGAAATATTCTGCAACGCCGGCCACTTTTACAAGATCATGATTGAAAAGAAAAAACAGCAATCTTGCGATCTGATAAAAGAAAAAAACCAGGAAAAGTCTGTAAATCAAAACCAGCACTTCCTGCCCTCTAAAATTCTTCATTTTGCAAAATTAAACTTTTCCTTGTATTTGTTTTTCCTATTTTTGTGATATGAATTTCTTCAAAAACAACCTTGCCAACGCCATCACGCTCGGCAATCTTTTCTCCGGCTGCGTTGGGATTGTTCATCTGATCTCGGGCGATTATCAGACAGCTGCGATTTGCCTGCTCATTTCGTTAATTCTTGATTTCTTCGACGGTTTTGTAGCAAGAGCTCTGAAGTCGGGGAGCAATTTGGGCGGTCAGCTTGATTCTTTGGCAGATATGGTAAGTTTTGGATTTCTGCCAGGCGTGTCAATGATGAAAATGCTGGAGCCTTTCGGAAGTCAGATTTTTGGCATCGATTTACCTTTTGAAATCAAATATATAGGATTGCTGATCACGCTTTTTTCCTGTCTCAGACTGGCTATTTTTAATATTGATGACGAGCAGACTTACTACTTCAAAGGCCTGAATACACCAACTAACACCGTTTTGATCTTCGGCCTGTTTTATGTCTACAAAGAATTCGGAAGTTTTGGTTTTATCGTTGAAAACGAAATCTATCTTTTGATTCTCACATTAGTTTCATCCTGGATTCTTGTAAGTCCCGTCAGAATGATTTCGATGAAATTCAAATCGAAAAAATTGGCAGACAATTATTCCAAAGTCGTTTTATTAGTCGGTGGAATATTAATCTTGGCAATCTTCCAATTTAATGGAATTCCCTTAATTGTAATATATTACATTTTGGTTTCATTAATATTTCAAAAACAGCTGAGAAGCTAGAAATTGGAGTTCAATTCAACATTTTAAAGTTAAAACCTTTTAATTTAAATAAATATAAATCTCGCAAATTTGGCCGACTAAGCAAATTTTATAGAATAAATCTGCAAAATTCGATAATCTGCGAAAACAATCATTCATCAACAATCATTGATCATTTATGAATCTCAAACTATATAAACCGCTTTGCGTTTTCGATTTGGAAACTACGGGAACCAACGTTGGTAAAGACAGAATCGTGGAAATCTGCATCCTGAAAGTGAATCCAGATGCTTCCCGCGAGAGCAAAACCTGGAAAGTAAATCCCGAAATGCCAATCCCGAAAGAGTCGTCAGCAATTCACGGAATCTACGATGAAGACGTTGTAAATGCTCCAACTTTCAAAGACATTGCATCAAAAATCCTGGAAATGATTTCCGGATCCGATCTGGGCGGTTTCAACTCCAACCGTTTTGATGTACCGCTTTTGGCAGAAGAACTTTTAAGAGCAGGTCATGATTTCGATTTAAGCAAATTCAAACTGGTAGATGCGCAGACTATTTATCACAAAATGGAACCGAGAAATCTTTCTGCTGCGTACAATTTCTACTGCCAAAAAACTCTGGAAAATGCACACTCTGCGGAAGCTGATGTTTTGGCAACTTTTGAAGTTTTGGATGCACAAGTAGGACACTATGAAGATCTCCCAAAAGAAATTGCCGGATTGAGTGATTTCTCTTTCCACAGCAAGTTTGCAGATTTGGCCGGAATGATTCATTTCAATGATAAAGACCAGGAAATCTTTGCTTTTGGCAAGTATAAAGGACAAGTGGTAAAGGAAGTTTTCCAGAAAGACATTGGCTATTACGGCTGGCTTCAGAGCGCTGATTTTCCGCTTTATACCAAGAAAATTTTCACTAAGATCCAGTTGAAATCCAGATTTTAAAATCAATAACCAATTTTAGATTGCTAATTATAAAATTGATACACTAAATTAATTATAACATTAATATTATGAAAATAATCTGCGTAGGAAGAAATTACGGCGAGCACGCCAAAGAATTGGGAAATGAAATCCCGGAAGATCCGGTAATCTTTATGAAACCGGATACAGCGCTCCTTAAAAAAGGTTCGGATTTCTATATTCCTGAGTTCTCTGATGACATCCACTACGAACTGGAGGTGGTTCTTAAAATCTCAAAAGGCGGCAAGTATATCCAGAAAGAAAATGCGTCGAAACATTATGACGAGATTGGACTGGGAATAGATTTCACCGCGCGCGATCTCCAGAGTAAACTGAAAGGAAAAGGTCTGCCCTGGGAATTGGCAAAGGGTTTTGATGGCTCTGCAGTCGTTTCGGATTTCGTATCAAAAGACAGTTATGATCTTGAAAATCTCAACTTTTCATTAATAAAAAATAATGAAAAAGTACAGGACGGCAACACCAGCGAAATGATTTTCAGTCCGGAAGATATTATTGCTTTTGCTTCACAATATTTCACCCTCCGCGTTGGAGATCTGATCTTCACCGGAACACCAAAGGGCGTTGGAAAAGTCTCGGAAAATGACTTGCTGGAGGCTTATCTTGCAGACCAAAAACTATTCTCACTAAAGATTCAGTAGACCAACAGCAGGGATTAATATCTGCTAATGGCTACATTTTTGCTTTTCTATAATTACAAACTTTGAATATGAAAAAAATTGTTTTACCCGTAGATTTTTCCGAGAGTTCTAACCAATTGGTAGATTATGCTATTAATTTTGCCAAAGACCTGAATGCCGAGATCGCCCTGATCCACGTTGCTGCAACGGATATTGGATTCGTAATTGGCGATATGGGTTTCCAATATTTCCCGGAAGTAGAAGAGAATGAAATCAAATATGAGTTGAAGGAACTTAACAAACTGCAGGAAAAAGTGCTTGCAAGCGGCGTAAATTGTTCGCACATTCTCAAACAAGGGATTGCAGGGGACACCATCCTGGAATTTGCAGACCAAAAGGAAGCTGACTATATCGTTGTTGGTTCCCACGGCAGAAGTGGCGTTTATGATGTATTCATCGGAAGTCTTACCAAAGAAATTACGAAAAAATCCAAGATTCCTGTTCTGGTTGTTCCCTGCCACGATGAGGTATCTTAAAAACAAATCGGATGTAGAACTCAGATTTAAAAATCTGACTTTTTAAAATAAAAGAACCCGTCTCGTTATGATAACAAGACGGGTTTTTTATGATATAATCAATTTATTTAACCTTCGTTTTTATAAATTTTTGGATCGTAATAGGGATGTTTACCTTCTGTAGGCGAGTAATATTCTTTATCTTTTTGTGCTCCAAGAGTCACTACCAAAGTATAACACCAGTAGCAGAAAAACCCTGTTGCCACAAAGAATAACACCCAGTTCAGCACATTGCCAAAAAGATTGTAAAACCCGAAAGACCATTTGAAAGCTGCACTTAATGCTAACCAGAAAGATGTCATATTTTTCTTTTTTTAAATTAACTTTGCACAAATTTATAAAAAATGTTTCGATTACTTTCAAAAGAAAGCAATATTTTTTCTGTTCCTGCGTACATTGGGTTTTTGTTTCTGATCTTTATATCGCTTAACCTGTTAGATTTCAAAAACATAACACTTGTTTCTACCTTAATTACATTTACGGGAATCAGTCTGGGATATTTTTTATTCAATGCCATTGCCCTCAATCAGTTTTCCCATCTGCCACTGCTTCTGTACACACTTTTCGTTGTTGCATTTTACGACGGAACCATTGATCTTGGGCTTGCCCTTACTTTTCTGATGAGTTCCATTTTACTGTTGATTCTCACCAGTCAGAATGATCAGCTCAGGAAAAGTTCCTTTATGCTTGTAGGCTCAATACTGGCGTTTACTTTTCTGGTTTTCCCACCCAGCTGGCCGATGGCTGTATTTGTGATTTTCCACATCATCGGAACGTCTGGCAGAGTGGGTCTTAACATGTTTCGGCTTCTCTTTGGTGCAATTCTGATTTTGCTGAGTTATTTCGGCGTAATGTACCTGATCCATTGGACAACTTGGGACAACACTTACTTTCCGTTTTCAAGTTCCTTTGAGATGTTGAAGTCGTATTACCCTCTGTATATTTTGATTCCGATTGTACTGATGATCATCTATTCTTTATCTGATCATTTCAAACATTACAATGAGAAAAGTCCCATCAGCCGATACAAATACACTTTTGTGCTAGTTTTTTCCCTAGCTCAGCTTATCACCATCATCTTTTATATGGGAAATAATTATGAGTATCTGTTGCTCTTAGCACTGCCAGTCAGCATCATTATCAGCCGGATGCTCCGTTTCCTTCCGAAATACTGGATGCAGGAACTCGGACTTTGGATCGTGGTTTTTTGCTTGGCAGCATTTAAAATCGTTAATTTTGCACAATATTAAATTTGATGAAGAATGATTCAGATAGATGATAAACTGATTTCCGAAGATATATTTGCAGAAAGTTTTGTCTGCAACCTTACCAAATGCAAAGGCGTTTGCTGTGTAGACGGCGATACCGGCGCACCTCTTGACAAAGATGAACTGCCAATTCTTGAAGAGATTTTTCCTAAAATAAAATCCTATCTAAGACCGGAAGGCGTAAAAGCTATAGAAGAACAGGGAACCTGGGTCGTAGATCCGTACGATGGCGGCTACGTCACCACTTTGGTGAATGGCAGCGAATGCGCGTACGTGATTTTCGACGAAAAAGGGACCACAAAGTGCGGCATCGAAAAAGCGTATGAAGACGGCGCTATTGATTGGAAAAAACCGATCTCCTGTCATCTGTACCCGATCCGTGTGAACGATTACAAAACCTTTATTGCCCTCAACTATCACGAATGGGAAATCTGCAATGATGCCTGTACACTCGGAAAAGAGCTGGAAGTAAGGATTTATAAATTCCTCAAAGAACCGCTCATCCGCAAGTACGGCGAAGCATTCTACCAGACCCTTTGCGATGCAGCAGAGGAATGGGAAAAAGAATATAATTCTTAAAAACGGAAGTTAGTATTTGAATCTAAATCTGATCGAGCAAAATACGAACAAAAAAAAGGAATCCAAATTTGGATTCCTTTTTTTATCAGAACTGTGATTGTTTTTTTAGTTGATTTTAAATTCATCATCAGAAACCGGCTGATTGATCTTGATGTCAGAATTTTTGATACTGATTTGCTGTCCGGCTGCATCTACAGACATCTCTTCTACAAATTTAATTCCGTCTACATCTGCATATTTCGAGATCGTCATATTGCCTTTGTCGTTTTCAGTTTTATAAAGTAAACCTGTTTTAGTGTCAAAGTAAGATTTAGAATCGTCAGATGAAAGCAAGTAGTAATCTTTGCCGTCGATCTGTTTTTTCTCTACCGTTTTGATTTTTGCGGGATCCATTCCCAGTGCATCCATCAATTTTGAGGTTTTCAGCTTAGCAACCTGATCGGCAGGAAATTCCATCTTCTGACCCATCTGATTTGCAAAACCTTTTTCACCGTCAAAGACCTGTACCATCTCCTGCCCCATCATTGTCTGGCTGGATTTGAATTTGTTGTCTTTTTTTACGGTTTTTCCTTCCATTTCCATTCCCATCACGCTGATGGTATTCTTCATAGACAGTGTTTTTACAGCTTCCAACTTCTGTTTTCCACCGATTGCCGTCACATAATTGTCAATGATTTGTTTTGCTGTTGGTAATGCCTGAGCCGACATATTTGCGATCATTATCAGTGAAAGCGCAAATGTTAAAATAATTCTTTTCATTTTTTTTTAATTTTTTCCTTAACGAAAGTAGTCAATTTCTGTAATATTTATTATATCCCAGAGTTATCTTCTTTTAATTGGTGACAAATTGTGCTGATATGTTACAAAAAAAAAAGACTCCAAATAATGAAGTCTTTGTATTATCTTATTTTTTAAGATCTGCCTTTACATCCTGATAGCCGTCTGATACTGCATCAGCACCTTTTACGGCTGTCTTTTCAACGGCTTTAGCGCCTTTTTTTGCAGTTTTAGAAGTCCATTTTGCGCCTTTCTTCACACCTCTTTTGGTAGCTCTTGCTCCTTTTTTGGTTTTATCTCCTACCCAATGTGCGCCATCTTTTACGCCTTCACCGGTAGCCTGCGCTCCATTTTCTACTGCAGTTCCTACAGCCTGCGCATCTTTTTTAACTTCTTGTTTTACAGTTTGAGCGTTCATAGCGACAGTTACAAGTGCAAATGCTGCTAATGACAAAAATTTCTTTTTCATCGTTTTTTATTTTTTAAAAATTAATGTTTCAATATTAGCAGAAATTGAGCCAAAAATTTTAAGCGATATTTTAATTATTAAAAATAAATTTATCTTGTGTTTTCAAAAAGTAAAATTCGATATTTTTGCAAAACCAATGGCAAAATCAACCCGCAATACAAAACGGAAAATACATCAAAAAAGAAAAAATGTTTTTATCAAGAAACGTTGGATTCTGCTCATCATACTTTTCATCTCTCTTCTCGGAACCGGATTTTACCTTAGGCAGAAGATCAATTTCTACGTCTCCTATTATCTAGGCAAACATTTCAAACATAAAAATCTCTCCAACACAGAACGGGAAGCTGCAAGGATTGACAAAATAGTCGGACTCTATGCCAATCAGACTTTTGGATTCGACATATCGCATTACCAAAGAAAAGAAGACATCCAATGGGATAGTCTGAGTATTGGAAACAGGACAATTCCGCTGAGATTCGTAGTCCTGAGAGCCAGTATGGGCAACCGTAAACTGGACAAGAATTTTGATCATTTCTGGGAAACGGCAAAACACCACAATCTAATCCGCGGCGCTTATCATTTTTACCGTCCGGATGAGGATCCTGTGATGCAGGCCAACTCCTATCTTTCCGTTGCGAAGCTGGAGTCCGGCGATCTCCCGCCCATTCTTGATATCGAAAAAGATCCCAAAACCAAATCAAAGGAACAACTGATTTCCGATCTGAAAGTGTGGATCAAAATTATGGAAGAAACTTACGGTGAAAAACCAATTATCTACACTTATTATCACTTTTATAAGGATTACCTGAAAGGGGAATTTGACGATTATCCGCTTTGGCTGGCCAATTACAATGACGTTCCAACGCCGTCTCCTGACGATGAGTTTCATTTTTGGCAATTCACGGAGAAAGGAATTGTTTACGGCATCAATTCCAAAGTAGATCTTGATATTTACAATGGTAACCTCTGGAGTCTGAAAATGCTGACAATTGATTGATAATATTACTAATTTTTAATAAAATCAATCACATCTGCGCACAACTCCTCTGCCCGCTCGATAGGCACGCCGTGTGAGGCACCTTTGTAGATTTTCATCTTAGCATCTGGGATTTCCTTTGCAATATATTCTGTGTGAGGACGCAAAATCAGGTCATTTTCTCCTGCCAAAACAAAAACTTTCGCCCTGATGTTATTCAGTTGCTGTCTGGTAATTTTTGGCTCGTCTACCATCAATTGCTGCAGGCGGATTGCATTTTGAGATTTGTTCTCGGCTCTCATTTTCGCAACGTCATTTCTCATATCGTTGACCATACTTTCACCCACACCGTTTGGAAAGACATTCGCACCGCTCGTAATCACTTTGTTCACATTTTTTGGATATTTGATTGCAAATTCCAAACCTGTATTTCCGCCATCACTCCATCCGAGGATATTGATTTTCTTAAAGCCCAATTCGTCTGCCAAGGCCTTGACGTCATCCGCAAATTTGATATAAGTCAACGGTTCTTTTGATGTATCGGTACTTTTTCCCTGTGCACGCGTATCCATCGCAACTATGGTGAAATTTTTTGATAATTCCGGGATTTCTTTGGTAAACGCATCTATACTTCCGCCATTGCCGTGCAGTAAAAAAAGCGGCTGGCCCTTTCCGTAAACTTCGTAATAAATGTCAGCATCCTTCAAATGCAGCACTTTTCCTGCAAGTGAATTTTTTCCGAAACCGGACTTTTTTGCCGCATCCAAAAACTGGCTGTAATCCTGAAATGATGCCGAAATATTATCTTCCAAATCTTTCTCAGCACTGTCGTTGTTGCTGTTTTTATCCACCTTTACATCAATATTAATCGCCGGAGCTGCGATAGAGACTTTTTCCCAATCACCGTAAAACTGCCTCAGATAACCGGTTTTGAACAGCGCAGCACTGATTCTGATATGACCTTCAAAATCTTTCAGAAACTGAATCCCTACAAAGAATTTTCCCTTCACCCAGATATTCTGATCGTTGACATCCAGAGAGAAAACGCCGTCTTTAATTTTGTCGCCATTCAGTTCCAGATTTATTTCCTCGTCCAGAAGACTTTTCCCAGGGAGTCCGTTCTCTTCGCTGTAGACGGTGTAGCGCATCAGAACAGGTTTATCAGAATTAAACTCCGCAATATTGAGATTGACAGCCGAGATTTTCGCCTTCTTTTTGGTACTGAATTCCAGAGCTGTCTCTCCCAGAAAACTTTCTTTGTTCTGCTGAGGATTTACGGAGTAGGTCACACTTTTATTTTTGGTATTCACACCCCAATTTTTATCGACGAGTTTTTTCGGAACTAATTTGACTTCTTTGATAGCGTGAATTCTCTCTTGTAAATAAATGGATTGCGGATTTTTTCTGATGAACTCCGAGACATTTTGAGTAAAGGTATCAAAGCCGGAAACTTCGATTTTAACTTTTTTATCAGGAGCAACGGAAGTTAAATCAATAGAGAATTCTCCCTCTTCATTGGAAACTGTACCTATTTTTTCTTTGTCGACGCCAATTTTAACGTAAGGAATTACTTTGTTGTCATCTTTCGAAAAAATAGTCCCGGAAACTGCCTGCGATTGAAAGATTGAGTAGAAAAAGAAAATCAAAAGAAAGTTGAGTTTTTTCATAGCGTTTATTTGACTGCAAACATCTGAAATTTACTCAATCAATTATCTCAACGAAAGGTTAAATCAAAATCTTTTTTAGTTAAATTTTTCAAAATGTAAAGAGCTGCCGCATTTTGACGCCATTATCTTTTTAACACCAATATTAACTGTCATTTCTTATTTTAAAGAAGTGATAGTAACTGATGCCTTGCAAATTTTGCTATTAATTTTGTTTAATACAATTTTCGATTTTCAAATCCGTATTTTTGCACCTCAAAATATCATCCATCAATTATTCTTTTTAAAAATGAATTACGTTTCTGCAGAAAATCTGAGTAAATCTTACGGCGTCAAAGTTCTCTTCAAAAATATCACCTTCCACGTCAACGAAGGCGACAAGATTGCCATCGTTGCCAAAAACGGAAGCGGAAAATCGACACTGCTGAAAATCCTGATGGGAAAAGAGATTGCAGACAGTGGTGAAGTGGTGATCAACAAAGACATTCAGGTGGTTTTGTTTGATCAGGAAATCGATTTTGATCCTAAACTTTCCGTCGAGGAATTTATGATGACTCTGGACTCAGCGCCAATTCTCGCTTTGAAAAAATACCACCACGCCCTCACCTCAGAAAATCCGGACGATATGGAAACAGCTCTGGCAGAGATGGAAATCCATAAAGCGTGGGATCTGGAAAACGAGATGGAACAGATTCTTTCTCAGTTGAAAATCACAGATCTGTCGGCAAAAATGGGAACACTTTCCGGTGGTCAGATCAAAAGAATTGCATTGGCAAAACTATTGACAGAGACCAGAGCAGAGCACCGCCACACCTTATTAATAATGGATGAGCCAACCAACCACCTGGATGTGGAAATGGTAGAATGGCTGGAAAATTATTTGAGCAAAGCTAAAATAACCCTACTTCTCGTAACACACGACCGCTATTTTCTGGATGCCGTTTGTGACAAAATATGGGAAATGGAAGACGGGAATCTATACCTCCACAACGGCAGTTACGCCACTTACCTGGAGAATAAAATGATCCGTGAGGACAACTTGAATTCTACGATTGACAAAGCCAACAACCTTTACAGAAAGGAACTGGAATGGATGCGAAGACAGCCGAAAGCGAGAACCACGAAGTCAAAATCCCGTCAGGATGACTTCTATGAAACTGAAAAAGTAGCGAAAACAGACACGAGAAAAGAAACCCTGGCGCTGGATTTCGAAATGAAAAGACTGGGGAATAAAATCCTTGAACTTCGTGATATCAATAAAAGTTATGGTGAAAAAGTGTTGTTCAAAGATTTTTCTTACCAGTTTCAGAGAGGCGAAAAGGTAGGAATTGTTGGGAAAAACGGTGCCGGGAAATCAACTTTATTAAATATTATCCAAGGTTTTGAGCCGAAAGATTCCGGGGAAATTGAAACCGGAGAAACAATTAAATTCGGGTATTTTGCGCAGAAAGGCCTGACTTATAAAGAAGATGAACGCGTGATTGATTTCATCAAAGAAATTGGGGAGAATTTCCCTCTGGCTAACGGAAAAACAATCTCAGCGTCTCAGTTCCTACGATTATTCCTTTTTGATGACCAGACGCAATACTCACCAATTTCGAAACTTTCGGGAGGAGAAAAACGACGATTGCATCTGATGTATATTCTATATCAGAATCCGAATTTCCTGATTTTTGATGAGCCTACCAATGATCTGGATCTTCCTACGTTGACGGTTCTTGAGAACTTTCTGCAGAATTTCCAGGGCAGTTTGATTATTGTTTCTCACGACCGTTATTTTATGGACAGGATTGTGGATCACGTTCTGGCATTTGAAGGCGAGGGGAAAATTAAAGAATTCGTCGGCAACTTCAGTGAATACCGGGAAAAGCAGAAAAATGACGAGAAAAATCCAAAAGCTGAAGCGCCTAAAATTGAAAAAGCCGAAACGCCGCAAGAAGTTGTGGCTCCGGTAAATGTGACCAAGGATCAGCCAAAGAAAAAATTATCTTTCAAAGAACAGCACGAACTGGAAACTATCGAAAAAGAAATGCCGAAACTGGAAGCGCAAAGAAGCAAAATACTCGAGGAACTCAATAACGAAACAGAGTACGAAAAGATTGCAAAACTCTCCGCTGAACTGGAAAGCCTTTCTGGCAAGCTGGAAGACTTCGAATTAAGATGGCTTGAACTTCAGGACTGATTAAAATCAGTTGTTTTTAAGTAGCTATAAATCAATTAATTAAAATTATTTTCAGGTTTAATTTAGAATAGATTAAAATTAGATTGTACTATATTAACATTTGTTATACTTTTGCGCCAGTTTTTAACTATTCTAAATAAACTATATGAAAAAGCAAATCATCGCTGCTGGCTTGATTCTTATTTCTGCTTCACTATATTCTCAGAAAGGTGGACATGAAGAAACGGATACGATAAGAATTCAGCAGATCGAAGATGTAACACTGCATAGAACGGGAAACCCGAATAAAGCAAAAACGCCGACGACCAAATCGAATCTTACCGCAATGGAAAATCCACAGGCGGTGTCTATTATTACTCACGAGATTATCGAGCAGCAGCAGTTGCGACAGCTTTCGGAAGTGATTCAGAATGTCAACGGGATCTATGTCACCTCTTCCAGAGGTAATTCTCAGGCAAGTTTTGGCGGAAGAGGATTTACATTTGGTTCAGAAAACCTTTATAAAAACGGCGCGCGGATCAACAGCGGCGTCAATCCTGAAGTTTCCGGTCTGGAGCGTGTGGAAGTTGCAAAGGGTGCCAATGCACTTCTGTACGGAAATGTGGCTGCCGGCGGTATTATTAATATGATTACCAAAAAGCCTATTTTCAAAAACGGAGGAACGGTAGGATTCTCCGCAGGAAGTTGGGATGTTTACAAGCCAACAGTGGATGTCTACGGTCCTCTCAGCGACAAAATCGCATTCCGTGTCAATGGAACTTACGAAACAGCGAACAGTTTCCGTGATGTTGTGAGCTCTGAAAAATACTACTTTAATCCTTCATTTGCATTCAATATCGGGAGCAAAACGCAAATTATTGTTGAGGCTGATTATCTCAGCAACAATTTCACACCAGACTTCGGATTGGGAACTTTTGAAAACGCTGACAAAAGCTACACACTCAATACGCTGAGTCCAATTAATGCTTTTTTCGGAACCAACTGGCAATACCAGAATGTAAAACAGGCTTCTACCGATATTATTATCAATCATCAGTTGAATGATAACTGGACGCTAAACGGTGTTGTAACATATCAAAATTACACAAAAGATTATTTTTCTACAGAAAGAACTGCCTGGTCTCTTAATAACAACAATTACAGATGGAGAAGAAACCTGAACAGAACTTACAACGAACAAAATTACACCAGTGCACAAGTCAACCTTAATGGAGAATTTGCTACCGGAAAGATCAGTCATAAAGTGCTTGTAGGTGCAGACGCGGACTATCTCACTTCTGATGCCTATACCTACTACGACCCAAATAATAAGAACGCCGCATTCGGTACTTCCTATTATTACGGCCTGAACGGAAACTCCAATGGCTATGTTTTTCTAAATGATAATAATATCAACGAAGGCGCAATACCAACATCCAACAGACTGGAGAAAACCAGAATACCGACCAGAAGAATTGGAATCTACGCGCAGGATTTCATCAGCATCACAAAAGAATTCAAGGTAATAGCAGGACTTAGATATTCTTATCTTGAAAATATGACTACGCTGACTACCAATTTTCTGACTAATACGAAAAGCGGCAAAAACAACTCAGAAACTTCTGACGCTGCTTTTTCTCCGAAGGCAGGTTTAGTCTATATGCCAAATGACAATCTCTCGGTATTTGCCACCTACACCAATTCTTTCTCGCCAAACACAGGTGCGGATGTTATAACAGGAAATGGACTGAATCCAAGTATCATCGATCAGTTTGAAGTAGGCATCAAGAAGAATGTCTGGAACAATGCCATAGCATTCAACGTTACAGGTTATCAGATCTTAAACAAGAATTTCTATCAGCAGGCACAGTTTAAAGCAGATGGCAGCGCCAATGCTGATACTAATATTAAGGAATTTGCAGGAAAACTGCTGAGCCGCGGTGTAGAAGCAGACATCACTGGGAATCCTATGAAAAACCTTTCTGTGATTGCAGGATTTGCTTACAATCACGCTGTATATCTGGATACGCCGGAAGATTTTGGTTTTGTAGAAAAACAGAGAGTTGTAAGAACGCCGGCAGTGACTGCAAACGGATCTGTATTCTATACTTTTGATAAGTGGGTAAAAGGCCTGAGATTAGGCGGAACTTACTACTTCATCGGAGACCGCCTTGCAGGTTGGAACGACACAAAAACGGGCGCCAACAGTTTGGAAGCAAGAAACGGAGTATCAAGGATTTTCAAACTGAAAGATTATAATTTGTTTGATCTCTCCCTAGGTTATGAATATAAAAAATTCCTGATCCAGGGTAAAATCGGGAATCTTTTTGACACGCATAATTATACAGTACACGAGAATTATTCTGTCAACCCAATTATGCCGCGTAATTATTATGTGACACTGACTTATAAACTTTAAAATTAAATCGCATTAAATAATTTTTTCAATCAAAGTGGAAGTTGCATTTTTGCAGTTTCCACTTTTAAATTATAATCTCAATACAACTATGGACAAAATCAAGAATACTAGAAGTTTTATGCGAATCGTGCACAGATATCTGGGATACCTTATGGCTGGCGTAATGATCATCTATTCTGTGAGCGGCGTGCTGCTGATCTACAGAGATACAGACTTTCTGAAAAAGGAAAAAAACTATGAGAAAACCTTCGAAAAAAATCTGACAGAAAAAGCTCTGGGCAAAGAAATCAAAATGAAAAACTTTGAGGTAGAGAAAACCGAGAATGGAATGATGTACTTCAAAGGCGGTACTTATAACGCAGCAACCGGAGAAGCGAAATACAAAAAGAAAGAACTCCCATTTGTACTGGATAAGATGACAAAACTGCACAAGGCACAGAGTAAAGACACGCTTTCTCCGCTGAATGCATTCTTTGGAGTCTGTCTATTCTTTTTTGTGATCTCAAGTTTCTGGATGTTCCCTCCGAAATCCAAGGTGTTCAGACGCGGGATGATATTCACCGCTATTGGCGTAGTGATCGCTTTGCTGCTTACGTTTTTGTAAGGTAATTAATTGACAATCGCGTCAGCTGCAAAAGGGATAGCAGCGGATATCCTTTCTCTTTGGTGCTGGATAAGCCTGGCGGAAAAGATAGCAGCGGATAGCCCGACCCGAGCGGTGGGAAAAGCTGAGGCGAGGGATTTGCCCAAATCTTCTAAATAAGGTGCATCGTTTTGAGGAGGACATTGAGGCTCCAGATAATGACGATGGCACCAACGCCTATAAACATGGCTTTCAGCGGTAGTTTTCCGGCCAGTCTTGCTGCAATAGGTGCCGCTAAAACGCCGCCGAGAATAAGTCCTGCGATCAATTGCCAGTGGCTGATGCCGATGACGGAAAAGAAGGTAAGTGCGCTGGCAAATGTCACGAAAAATTCGGTGAGACTGACGGTGCCGATGACGTAGCGCGGTGTTTTCCCTTTTGATATCAAAGTGGAAGTAACCAGCGGTCCCCAGCCGCCGCCACCAAAGGAATCCAGAAAACCACCGGCACCGGCCAGCCAGCCTACTCTTTTGGTTTTCTGACGGATTTTGTTCTTTTTAAATGCATTCAGCAGGATTCTGATACCGAGTATGAAGGTGTAGACGGCGAGAATCGGTTTGATAATTCCTGCATATTTTTCTCCGAGATACGAGAGCAGCAGTGCGCCTATAATTGCACCAAGAACACCCGGAATAAGGATGGTTCTGAATAATTTCTTATTGATATTCCCGAATTTGTAGTGGCTGAATCCGGACGCACCGCTGGAAAACATCTCGGCGGTATGGATGCTGCTGCTGATGGCCGGCAGCGGAATGCCGATGTACAAAAGTGCTGCTGTGCAAGTCACCCCATAACCCATTCCCAAAGCGCCATCTATCAGCTGCGCTAAAAATCCTACAAGGAAAAGCCAGAAAAAGCGCTCATCTGTATTGGCATTGTATTGGTAAGCGATTTCCAGATCTTTGAAACCGATATAAAAGGAAAGAATATTACCAATCAGCAGGATCACAAATGCGAGGAAAAATACCATTGCAATCCTGCGCCATTTTCTCTCGCCATTGATCAGCGGAATAAATGTGGTATCTGAAATCTCTATATTTGAATTATCTGTCAGAAAAAAAGTACTTTCCAGCGGCCGGTTGGGGAGAAAATACAGTTTTTTGGTTTCTTTGAGAACTTCTACAATGTGATCATCTGCAGCCGGATCTTCGGTAGCGACAATTACCAGATCAGCTTCCGAAAAATCTCCGGGATCAAAATCTCTCTTTACTACTTTTACGGTTTGATTTTCCTTTAACAACAGTAAAATATCCTCTGAGATATGGGCAGAAACCAGTGTGATATCAGGATCTGTGAGATTCTGAAAAATATCATTGAGACTTTCTGCAGCCAGTCTCCCACCGCCGACAATCAGAATTCTGTTGTTGGAAGCATTGATGAAAATGGGCAGTGAGATTTTTGTTTTCAAATTGAGCGGTTTTTAGATTATTGGATCAGTCCTGCACCTACGGTTACAAAACTGGTCTCATCTATAAAAATAATACCGCCATTGGACGAAAGCTCTTTGTAGGCATCGTAAGCCAGGGGTTTTGCAGTTTTAAGCTTCAGCTTTACAATTTCGTTAAGAGAAACCTGCTCTACTTCCTGTTTTTCAAGGGTATTAACGTCCAGTTTGTATTCGATAGATCTGATGACCGCTTTGACCTGTGTTGTATTGTTTTGAATCAAATATTTGGCTCCGACTTTCAGCGGTTTTTCGCCCATCCAGCAGACCAAGACTTCCAGCTCCTGCTCCAGTTTTGGAAGGTCGTCGGATTTTACAATAAGGTCGCCGCGGCTGATATCCACGTTGTCCTGCAAATGTAATACTACACTTTGCGGTGCAAAGGCTTCCTGTACTTCTGCCTGTCCCAGTTCTATTGCAGAGATTTTACTTTCTGTTCCTGCAGGAAGAACGGTAACGGCATCACCTACTTTATAAATCCCGCTGGTTATCTTCCCTGCATATCCTCGGTAATCGTGGTATTCTTCTGATTGCGGACGGATTACATATTGCACCGGGAATCTCGCTTTATCGAGATTTACTGTGTTTTCTAATTCTACGGTTTCCAAATGATCCAATAGGGTTTTCCCGTCATACCAAGGCAGATTGTCTGACCGGTCTACAATATTATCGCCATCCAGCGCACTGATTGGGATATAAGTGACATTGTTGAGGGAAAGCTGCTGTGCCATCTGGGAATATTCTTCTTTTATTCTGTTGTAAATCTCTTCAGAATAATCGACCAGATCCAACTTGTTTATCGCTACTACGACATTTGGAATATTGAGCAGTGACGCGATTATCGAATGTCTTTTGGTCTGTTCTATAATTCCATTTCTTGCATCGATCAGGATAATGATCAAAGCAGCATTACTGGCTCCGGTGATCATATTTCTGGTGTACTGAACGTGGCCTGGTGCATCTGCAATAATGAATTTCCGTTTTGGGGTGGAGAAGTATTTATACGCCACATCGATGGTAATTCCCTGTTCGCGTTCTGCACGAAGACCGTCTGTAAGGAGGGCCAGATCCAGCTCTCCGTCGTTTTTGAATTTGCTGGCACGTTCTACGGCCTCCAGCTGATCGATGAGGATGTTTTTGCTGTCGTATAGTAATCTGCCGATGAGTGTACTTTTTCCGTCGTCTACACTTCCTGCAGTGATAAATCTTAATATGTCCATTTTTATTAATGGTTAATTGTTAGTGGTCAATTGTTCTTGGTAAACAACTGTTGATTGATTGACAAAATGCTGAATAGCCCTGATGGGAACGGCATCCTTTTTTGTTTTTTTGTCTGAATGCTGATCAGAAGGCAAAGCTTGTGAAAAAACAAAAAAGATATAGTGGACAGCAGGTTCCCGGCTCCTAAATGGTTTGTTAGAAATAACCTGCTTTTTTACGGTCTTCCATCGCGGCCTCGGAGGTTCTGTCGTCTATTCTGGTTTCACCGCGCTCACTGGTTTTTGTGGTGATAATTTCGGCGATTACTTCTTCCAGAGTGGCTGCATTTGAGAGGACTGCTGCGGTGCAGGTCATATCGCCAACGGTTCTGTAGCGGACTTTTTCTGTGGTTACAACGTCGTTATCATCCAGATTTACGAACTCATTCATCGCAATAAACTGGCTTTCAAAACTGAGCATTTCTCTGTCGTGCGCAAAATAGATGGACGGCAGCTGAATATTCTCCTTCAGAATGTAATTCCAAACGTCTAATTCTGTCCAGTTGCTGATGGGGAAAGCCCTTACCTGCTCGCCTTTGTGAATCTTTCCGTTGTAGGTATTCCACAATTCGGGGCGCTGAAGTTTGGGATCCCATTGTCCAAAATCGTCACGGACGGAGAAAATACGTTCTTTGGCTCTGGCTTTTTCTTCGTCGCGCCTTCCGCCGCCGATGCAGCAGTCGAATTCGAATTCTTCCACCGTGTCCAGAAGTGTAAAAGTCTGAAGTGCGTTTCTGCTGGGCAGCTTGCCTTTTGGCTCGGTCAATCCTTTTTCTCTGATGGTATCTTCTACTTTTCTTACAATAAGCTTTTCACCGATCTGCCCGGCGAGATGATCGCGATAATCCAACACTTCCGGGAAGTTATGACCCGTATCGATATGGACAAGTGGAAAGGGAAATTTGCCCGGACGGAAAGCTTTCAGAGCTAAATGAACCAGCGTGATGCTGTCTTTGCCGCCACTGAAAAGGAGTGCAGGACGTTCAAACTGGCCTGCAACTTCTCTGAAAATATGAATGGCCTCTGACTCTAGCTGCTCCAGATGATCCAAATGGTATTTTAACATTTATAGATGTATTAAATTGTTATTTGTGAACATGGAGTCCACATTCTTTTTTGCTGGCATCCTCCCACCACCAGCGGCCTGCGCGAAAATCCTCACCTGGCTGAACTGCTCTTGTACAAGGCGCACAGCCGATGCTGACAAAGCCTTTGTCGTGAAGGATATTGTAAGGAATCTGTTTTTCTCTGAGGTAATTCTTCACTTCCTCTGTCGTCCAGAATAATAGTGGGTGGTATTTTATAATCTGGTTGGACTCATCCCACTCCAGCTGCTGCAGATCCTGACGGTCCGGGGAGTGCTCTGCACGAAGACCTGTGACCCAGACTTTGTTACCTTTCAGGGCTCTTTGCAATGGCTGTACTTTTCGGATATTACAACACATCTTCCTGTTGTCTACGGAAGTATAGAAAGAATCCGGACCTTTTTCCTGAATGAACGGTTCCAATGATTCCTGATTTGGATAATAGGCTTTGATGGACTTTTTATACTTTGATCTTGTGAGGTTCCACGTGTTGTAAGTGTCCTCGAAAAGACGACCTGTGTCTAATGTGAATATGCTGATATCAGAATCTTTGACAAGGTCTGTAATCACCTGATCTTCCATACTGAAGCTGGTGGAGAAACAGACTTCTCCCGGGAAGAGTGCTGTAAGATGATTCAGAACATCGGGGATAGAGGTGTTATGTATATCCCGCTCTAGTAGGTTTTGAAAAATTGATTTTAAATCTTCATTCATGTTTGGCCTTTTGCTGCGTGCAAAGTTATGAATTCAGATATATCTTACCAAATTAGTATAATATGAATTAAGACAGATTTTTCAGTAGAATCTTTTTACATCAATTTCAGGATCCAGGCTAGTGTGGTTCTCGAGATAGTCTACCATTACTTTCGAAAAATAACTGCCGTTCAGAACACCGCGAGCGCCAAGTCCGTTGAAGATATGAAGATTGCTGAATTCGGGATGCGTTCCCAAAATCGGCCTTCTGTCATCTACTGTAGCACGGAAAGCCGATTTGACCTTTGTCACGATATAGTTATCCTTAAAAAATGCCTTCAGACCTGTTTCCAATTCCTCTACAAATTCAGGGTCTATACCTTCTGTCTGATCGAAACGGTCGTACGTACCGCCGTAGTAAAAGCGGTCTCCCGACAATGAAAAGAGGAAATGCTTTTTTTTGATGATATAAGGATCTATGTTTTGGCTGATTTTAACTTCCAGACAATGGCCTTTGTTTGGCAATACCGGAATCTGATCAAAGTAAGGATTTTCTTTGCTATGAATGCCTTCACAGAAAACAATGTTTTTAAACTTAAAATCTTGATAAGTGGAATTGCCGAGATCAATCGAATTATGATCGAACGATTCGTAGATGAGTTGATTTTTATCAAAAAAGTATTGTGTAAGGTCCTTGAAAAAATGCTCTACATCTATCCTGCAAGAATTTTTGACGACACCGGATTGCAGAGGATTATCAACACTATTCAGATCAATAAAATCGTTATCTAAAAAATGTTCCAGATCTTCTTTTTGGGAATTTTTTCGCCATTGCATTTTTTCAGCTTCATCGTGGAAGATGCGGGCAACGGGCTCGTCAATAAGATAATTTCGGCCGGTATAAGATTGTATTTCGGAAAATATGGTACTGAGGTAATCCATCTGCTCTCTGGATTTCCAGAATGTGCTGAATCTTTTTAGAATAACCGGATTGCAGACACCTGCAGAGATGTGAGATCCTGCAATCTGATGACCGTTGAAAATCATAAAGGAACGTCCCGCATTCCGCAACTGATGCGCAAGAAAAAATCCTGCGAACCCTCCTCCAACAATGATATAATCGACTTCCTTCATAAAAATAAAAAACCTGAGTAAAGATACTCAGGTTTTTCTATTTGTAATATGAGAAATATTAGTAATTCCACAAATCGTTTTCCATTTGAAGAATCTGTGCTTTGATTCTATCGCTTTCTTCTAACTGTCCGTCAGCGTCTGCAGGAATATATTCATCGATGATACCACTTCCGCCTCTTCCAAGACCGTTGTCTGATTTGTAAATAACGGATGAGAATCTTCTCTGGTTTAGTACGTCATCATAGCTGATATCAGAAGTTGAATTTTTAGCATTGAAAATATAGTTGGTCGTCAGAACCTGTCTTGCGTCCGGATAATAGATCCAGAAAAGATCAATCATATCTTCTGCACCGCCACCTAAATTCTCTACCGGCTGACCAGCTTCGGCAAGCGCCTGTGCCTGGGAAGCTCTTAGTTTTGCAGCATTCGGATCTTCACCCATTGCAGCAATACCTAGCAATCTGTATCTCAGCTGTGTATCTCTTTTGTCGATATACCACATACCCATCAGTTTCAGCGCTTTCACTTTTTCTGTACCGGTAACGATTTTATCAACATTTGAAGAAATATCATTTCTGTTGATCTTGTACCAGCTACCGTCCAATTTTACAAGAACAGTTCCCGGTGCAATGTTAGCCGCTTTTGGAGCTGTTTTGGTAGCTTTTTTCTTTTTACCTTTTTTGGTTGTGGTAGTTTCTTCTACTGGTGCTTCCTCCGTTACAGGCGTAGATCCGTCGTTATACACTAAAACATCTTCCAGCCTTGAGCCGTAGAATGCCTTGATAGAACTGATATCTGCATCTGTAGAATTGATAGCTGACGTGAAGTATTTCTTCAGGTTGTTGGCTGTAGATTCTTCAATTTTATTCTCATTCAAAGTCTGAGAAAAATAATCGGCTACCTGCACTGCAGAAGTTGATGAAACGATCTGCTCAGGCGTAAGTCTGGTTGTAAAATCATCACCTTGGTAAACTTCTTTGATTTTACCGTTGTTCACAGCATCTAAAAGAACGTTGTAAAGAGATTTATTCTGCGATACCAAACCGTCTGAATCATGGTAAAAAGGCTGATTGATCTTGTCATTCATATCAATAATCTCCCATACAACCATACTTCTCAATATGTCTTTATCTTCGATAAAGCTGTATTTCAGAGGTGTTGCTATACTGTCTTTTTTAGCTTCTCGCTCTTCTCTGAATGTCTGGGGAGAGGTGGCATTTAGAATGCTGTTCTGACCAAAAACCATTGCTGAGGAAAGGCAAATTAAACTATATATAATCTTTTTCATAATAAATATTGAATAGTAAAAAAATCAATCAAACTTTTATATTGTTCTTTTTTAAAGTACGTTTACGATAACGTTACCGATATTTGGAAGAACGACTCCATTCAATCCGTTAGCTCTCGCCTGGATGTCAAAAATTGTAACTACATCACCGCTTCTAAGACCTTTTGTAAGACCTTCAACCTGTCCAAGAGAACTTCCGTTGATTGGCATTACAGCTTTACCTGAAACTTTCACTTTGAAACTAACTACATCAAATGTAACCGGGAAATCAAAGTCTGGCAATGTTGCCGTAAGAGATTGTTTGGATATAGATGCTGCAGGCATAGAAACATAACTTGCACCTCTGATCTGACCTCTTGGCGGTGGGATATTTTTAATTCTGAAATCAAAACCTTGGGTAATCATTTTACCGCTAGGTGATTTTCCGGAGATTGTCAATTTAACTGTAGTTCCAGAACCTGGAGTTACCATCCATTTTCCTTTTCCACCACTTACTGCTGCACCTGCTGCAGATAAAGTCGTAGCATTTAGATCTGCCCCTAAGATAGATCCGGAAACCGGGTTAGCAAGACCTCTGTATAAAACGTTCATTTTATCTGCTGCTAAGATTGCTCCACTTTGTTCTTTCAACGCTTCAGCACCAGAAACTACGTTCAAGGTATGCGCATAAGGCAATGTGTGAACTTTACCGTTTTTATCAGTGAATGAAATCTGGCCTGCAAATTTCTGTTCTCCAACACTTCCGGTTGCAGGATTAATAATTCCCTGACCATTTACAACTTTAGCACCTGAAATTGCCAATCCGGGAACAGAACTTGCGAAAGTACCGATCGCAATTTTGATCTCAGCAGGATCACCTTTCATTACTGAACTAGGTCCTGAAACTAAAGCTTCGTAAGAATCAAATTTGATATCGGCATCCACTTTTTCCTGTAACATTGCAGAAATTGCATCAGCTTGTAAATTTCTAGCTTCTGATTCGATCAATTCAAGATTTGAAAGCGCTGCAATTAAAGGCTGATTGTAAAATTTATACTGAAACCAATTCTTTCCACTTTTAGCTCTTTTATCACCTTTCTGAAATTCTGCCCAAAGATTATTTTGCGCTCTGTCAGAAACAGCTTTTAACTGTTGATTATTTGAGAATTTCGAAACGATAAAAATTCTTAAATCATTAACTTTATTCTGCAAATCAGTTGCTTCATTAGAAATATTCTTCTCATCTCCATCTTTAAAAAATAAATTTGTAGCTGGTTCTGTATTATTAAGAGAAGCAAAACTTTCTTCTACTGGCAAAGTAACATCGTACTCAGCTTGGGTAGCCATAGTTTTTTTGTATTTTTCAATTAAATCTACCAATGCATCTGTTTTTCCAGATAACTCTTCATAATCCGCCTGCAATGGTTTATAAGCTTCAGGTGAAGTTACTGCCTTTTGCTTAAGAGTATTATAAAAAATTCCATTTTTCTTTTCTACAATTGTTTCTCTCGTACTAGTTAAAGAATCATTTGTATCTTTATATGATCTGATGATTTCCTGATCGATCTGCATTGCTAGCATCGCAATGAAAACCAGGTACATCAGGTTTATCATCTTCTGACGTGGTGTCTGTTTTCCTCCTGCCATTTTAATAAATTAAATTAATTGTTAAACAAAAATTAAAATGATAGTGATTAAGACTTCATTGCGCTAAGCATGCCACCATAAACTCTATTAAGATTATTTAGATTACCTGTAAGACCTTGTAGTTCTTCGTTGAATTTTTCAGAATGTGCAGCAGATTTCTGAATATCTTCAACATATTTTTTACTGTATTCGGATTGCTTCTGTCCTTGCTCCAACTGAAGAGCGTACAAAGCATTCATACTTTCCAAATGAGAAGCAGCCATGTTAAGTTGCTCATTATATTTGTGAGTAGATGCAGAAACGTCTACAGTCTGGTTGATCTGATCTACTGAAGATGAGAATTTATCAATTCCTCCTCTTAGTCTTTCGAACAAGCTAACATCCAGTTTTGCATCAGCAAGCATTTTATCCAATTTGTCAGATAAAGACACTTCCAATTCTTTATTTTCTACTTTAGCAACTACTTTTCTTGGCTGTCTTTCAGCACTTTCGTCAAGCAATTCAGGGTAAACATTCTCCCAAGCATAGCTCTCTTCAGACCTTGGCGGATCGAATGCGAAGAATAAGAAGATAAGTGCTTCTGTAATCAAACCTACTGCTAGTGCAACGTTACCAGTGATAGGTCCAATGCTCCAGTGGGTCATTTTGAATAGAGCTCCCAGGATTACGATAGCCGCACCAAATGAATACACAAAATTCGTTATTGAATCTTTAGTTTTAAACATGTTCTTTTAAATTTTAGTTAGTAATAGTTAGTTAATTATTTTGTAGTCCTTTTGAATTTGGCTGCGCCAGAAGGGATGTCCTGAATTGTTCTGAATCCGATGAAACTTCTTGCAGAATCTTTTCTTTCCCAATCTCTGTAACCAGTCATCAATAAGTATCCTGCATCTTTCCAAGATCCGCCTCTTACCGTTTTCTTGATTTCCTTAGAAGACTGGTTAGAAAGATTTGGGTTCAATGTAGAAGAGAATTCATAACTTGAGTTGTTGTACGGTGATTCTGTCCACTCTGCAACGTTACCAGCCATATCATATAGCCCATAACCGTTTTTGGAGAATTTCTTAACCGGCGCTGTATAAGTATAGTCACCTTTTTTATCATCCTCTATGTAAGAACCTCTTTTCGGTTTGAAGTTCGCAAGGTAACAACCTCTGTCATCCTGTAAATAAGGACCGCCCCAAGGATAAGTAGCATTCTGGATACCACCCTTAGCTGCATATTCCCATTCAGCTTCAGTTGGAAGACGGAATCTCATAGATTTCTGCTTTTTCTTTTTAAGACTGTTGTTGAAATCAGTTTTCATTTTTGTTCTGAAATCACAGAAAGCTCTCGCCTGATCCCAAGTCACACCCACTACAGGATATTCCTTGTAAGCCTGATGCCAGAAATACTGGTCAAACAATGGCTCATTATAAGCATAGCTGAAGTCTTTCACCCAAACCGTAGTATCAGGATAGATTGCGATACTTTCTTTTTTAAGATAATTTGCACCTCTGTCCTTATCTTTTACGGCAGACATTACGTCTTCCCATTGGTATGAATATTTGATTTTGGACCAGTCAATGATTCTTTCATTGTTGATTCTTTTGTCCGCAGGAAGGTACATTGATTCCAAAACTTCAGCATACTTCTCATCAGGATAGGCTGATGTGTTCCACTGTACAGGAACCTTCCAGTCTAGTTTCTTAGATTCGTCGTAAGCATCACTGCCGTCTCTGCCACCTTGCGATTCCATGTATTTTTGGTAAGGTGTAGCTTCATCTCCTGTTTTTTTAGAGGCATAAGCGAAATCACCGATAGATCCGCCGTCGCCGCCTTCTCCATCACTTCCGCCTTCACCTGCCGCTTCTGCAAGCAGACCTCTTGCGATAGAATCTCTTACGGCATTGATAAATACTCTGTATTCCGCATTGGTAATTTCCGTTTCATCCATAAAAAAGGAAGATACTGTAACAGTTTTAGGCATTGCTTTTTCAGGATTAGCTGAAAAGTCTTGATCTGCCATACCCATAACGAAGGATCCACCAGGAATCGGCACCATCCCGTAAGGTCTTTCTGCAATAAACGATTTTGAGGATCCTCTTGGAACCAGCTCTCCCTTAAGACCGGGCTTACCAGCACTGCCCTTACTACCTTTTGAGCAAGAAACAATAACCGATGTTGATAATAATATTAGTAATATCCTTTTCATCCTATTTTAAAGAAATTAAGCGGTAAATATATAATTTTTTTTATGAATAATTGTTAATTTTTATTCATAACGTAATTTGTTAAAGAATATTTCACAAAGCGTGAAATTATTCCACAGTAACAGATTTTGCAAGGTTTCTAGGCTGATCTACATTAGCTCCTCTCTCAACTGCAATATAATATGATAATAGTTGAAGTGGTACAGATGCCAAGATTGGTGAGAAACATTCTGAAGTCTCAGGAATCTCAATAATATGGTCTGCCATTGCAGCAACCTGCGTATCACCTCTATTGATGATCGCGATTACTTTCCCTTTTCTGGCTTTAATCTCCTGAACGTTGCTTACAATTTTATCATAATGACCGATTTTTGGTGCAATAATAACGATCGGCATGTTCTCATCTATCAAAGCAATTGGCCCGTGCTTCATCTCTGCAGCCGGATATCCTTCTGCGTGGATGTAGGAGATTTCTTTCAGTTTCAGAGCGCCTTCCAAGGCTGCAGGGAAGTTGTAACCTCTTCCCAGATAAAGGAAATTGGTAGCATCAGCAAATTTGGATGCAATTTCTTTCACCACACTGTCTACCGAGTTCAAAACGTCTTCTACTTTCTTTGGAATAGCTTCCAGCTCTGTAATCAATCTCATGAAGTCTGCTTTCCCCAAGTTACCGTTATGATTTCCTAGTTTGATAGCAATCAGTGATAATATGGTAAGCTGTGCTGTAAATGCTTTTGTAGATGCAACACCAATTTCTGGTCCTGCGTGTGTGTATGCACCAGCATCGGTATATCTTGCGATAGACGAGTCTACTACGTTACAGATACCGAATACAAAAGCGCCTTTTTCTTTAGCTAACTTGATAGCAGCCATTGTATCGGCAGTCTCGCCAGACTGAGAAATAGCGATGACGACATCTTTTGCGTTGATGATAGGATTTCTGTATCTGAATTCTGAAGCATACTCTACTTCTACAGGTACTCTGGCAAATTCCTCAATCAAATATTCTCCGATAAGACCTGCATGCCACGATGTACCACATGCAATGATGATGATTCTTTCAGCATTTGTAAGTCTTTCCAGGTGATCCCAGATTCCTGCCATTTTGATAATACCTTCGTCGGCAAGCAGTCTTCCTCTCATTGTGTCAAGAATAGACTTAGGCTGTTCAAAGATTTCTTTCAGCATGAAATGCTCGTAGCCTCCTTTTTCGATTTGCTCAAGGTTTAACTTTAACTCCTGGATTGCTGGCTCTATTTTAGTATTTTCAGTGATAGTTCTGATGTCTACACCGGAATCTAAAGAGATGATAGCCATATGGCCTTCTTCAAGATAAACTGCCTCTTTTGTAAATTCTACAAAAGGAGAAGCATCTGAAGCAATAAAAAACTCATCATCACCAATGCCGATTGCCAGAGGAGAACCAAGTCTCGCAACCACCAACTGACCCGGAAAGTCCTCGTGCATCACAGTAACTGCGTAGGCACCATACACTTCATTCAAGGCATATCTTACAGCTTCAGGAAATTCCAGGGTTAGCTCTTTATCCATAAAATACTGGATAAGATTGACCAAAACTTCTGTATCTGTTTCCGATTTAAAATCAAAATCTTTATTGATAAGCATTGTTTTAATGGTATCATAATTTTCGATAATACCATTGTGTACCAATGCGATTTTGCCGTTATTTGAAACGTGCGGATGCGAATTCTGATCGCTGGGAACTCCGTGTGTTGCCCATCTGGTATGGCCCATTCCTATTTTTGCAGTTCCTTGCAAAGCTTTGGAAATGGCTACAAGATCATCCACCTTTCCTTTGGTTTTTTTAACTGCAAAGTCTCCGGTTTCTGTCTCTAAAACAACACCTGCGCTATCGTAACCACGGTATTCCAAACGACGCAACCCGTTGATAACGACATCATAAGCATCACGAAAGCCTGTATATCCAACAATTCCACACATATATTCTTAGTTTTTTATTTTTTAGTATAAATTAATCTTAATTGAGCAACCTCTGACTTGGGGTCTATCTTTTCACCAACATTTGTAGAAATTGCGGTGCCTTTTAAGGCAATTCGGTATGGTGTATAAGCTCTATTATTGTATTGCTGCCCTAACAGAAGCCCTGTAGAAGCATCAGTTAAATAGCTTCCAACATTGATGATGAAATCTTTATTGACATCATTAGGATTATATTTTTCATCCTCAATAAGTGTTTTTAGAGAAGCTGTAATCCCAATATCGTAGTAGGCATTTTTAGTTGAAAGATTAGACGTTTTCACCAAAGTATAAGATGTATTGGCCAAAGTTGTCATATCCGGAAGAAACCCTGCCGAAAATCTTTCTTTCACAAGAAGACTCATTGGTTTTTGATAAGTATTATCCCAATTGACATCATCATTATAAAGTCTGATCTTTGCGGACACGATACCAATTTTGTTATTTTTGTACAACTCCTTTAATTTTAGCAAAGTTGTAGCTGGAATTCTAATCCCAACGCTAGCTCCTCCCATTCCCTGTAAATAAAGCTTGTCGGCATAATTAGAAGTTTGAACTATTAAAGGATTGTTATCTTCTGTTTTATTAAAATCGCTGATTTTAATAGCATTTTTTAAAACGCCATTACTATACTGATCGCCAGTTCTACTATATTTAATCTGGCTCAGGTGTACATTTCCGGAACCAATGTTCATAGTTGTTTCAGCTTTTGTACGGGTAACTGTTCCGTCTGTAGCTGTCACATCATTTTTGTAGTACATTGTAATTACAGCATCATTAGGTGCCATAGAAAAAAGGTAACCGTCATTCTGTTCTACAGAAATACTGATACCTTTGAAATATCTGATAAAAGAAGCTGCATCCTTCAGAACCTGATTGCCTTGTTTCGCAATAATCTTGTCTTGGAAGAAAGTTTTCTCCAACGGAATACGCAATGATACTGCGCGATTTAGTAATTCTGAAGCATCAGAATCTTTGGTAATAACAACAGAGTTGACGTTACCATCAAACGCTTTGGATCCAAGAAGATTGTTATTTAGTGCAACTACTTTGTTCGACAGAAGCGAATCTGAAGTAGCACCAAGAAAATCATTGACCTCGTGAATCAGGATTGTAAGAGGAGCAGCGGAGCTACCAATCTTTGCATTGCCATATTTACTTACCGGATAAGTGGTTACCACTTTTTTTGCAGGAACCGCACCGTCGGGATAGGTATAATCTTCAGTGGTATTGGTAGTGGCAGACGCTGTTGCAGTCTCGTATCTTGGTTTCAAAGTAAGAACTACAGAATCCAAAACAGGGTTTTTACCAAAATCAGGATTATATGTATTCAGGCGGATCTGTGTCACGTAGGACACTTTTTGGCCACCAAATACTGGCTCTGTAAACGCTCCTATTCTTACACTGTCCAATTTTGAAGCATCCGCACGGATTGCATCATCGTTATCAACATTATAAGCGATCAGGCTAAAAACATCTCCAACACCTTCAGAAGCGTTTCCTTCTACCAGTTGAGATCCCAGATCATCCAATTCTCCTTCGCAGGAGTTTAAAACCACCATTCCCATTACCAAAAACGGGATCATCTTCATCAAATTTTTTATTTCTATCATCTTAAAAAATAGTAAATTAATAAACTGTAGCAATAGAATCGGCATTCAGATAGTCAGATTTCTCCGCCTCGGCCTTTCCATACGCTTCTTCTAATTTTTCTTCCAAAAACTCATTCCCTTTTACAATAACGTCTACATACTGCATACTGTCATTCACAAAATTGAGAAAGCTAGGATTATCTAACGACTGCAGATCAGAAATATTATCGAATGCCAGAATATCTTTCGTATTAGCATTCAGCTCGATATCTTCTTCGTTGTAAACTGAAAGGACAATTTTGGTATCGTTAAAATAGGTATCGTCTTTATAATATGTTTTTAAATAGATTGGGATCAGCGCAGACATCCAGCCATTAAGATGGATCACATCCGGAACCCAATTCAGTTTTTTGATGGTTTCTATTACGCCTCTAGCAAAGAATACTGCTCTCTCGTTGTTATCCTCAAACGCTTTTCCTTCGTCGTCGTGGTAGTATTGTTTTCTTTTAAAGTATTCTTCGTTATCAATAAAATAAACCTGCAGACGCTCACCGGGAAGTGAGGCTACCTTGATGATCAAAGGCTGATCCAGATCATTGATAATAATGTTCATCCCGGAAAGACGGATTACCTCGTGAAGTTGGAATTTTCTTTCGCTTATCTGTCCGAATCTCGGCATAAAAACCCTGACATCGTTACCACTTCCGTGCATTTTCAGCGCCATTTTGTGTACCAAACTTCCCATATTAGTATCTTCTTGGTAAGGGAACATTTCTGTAGTAACGTATAAAATCTTTTGATTAGGCATAAAATTTACTTTAAATGAAGTATAAAATCTTCATTTTGCAAAATTACAAAAAATTAAATCAAATTTTTTATTTTCATTAATATTAATACTGTAATTATAAAAGCGTTAATTATCAATCTGTTAACACGCTATTAATGTTAATTTACACTTGCAGATAGGAACGCAATAATTGAATTTAAAGTAGATTTCATTATTAATAATATCAAACCGGTTCTGATTGTAGGAAATTGTTAAGAAAAAAAGCAGGTGCGCTATCAGAAAATCTAAAAACATCTATCTTTGATTCACAAATAACAAATACATGAAGGTCTTCTACGACAAAAATTCTTTTGCAGAATATATTACAACTCAGAAAGCACAACACAAAACAATCGGATTTGCACCCACGATGGGAGCTTTGCACGCCGGTCATATCTCCCTTTATCAGGAAGCTAAACGTGCGAATGACATTATCGTGTCTTCCATATTCGTCAATCCAACCCAGTTCAACAATCCCGAAGATCTGGAAAAATATCCCAGAACAGTGGAGGATGACATTAGAAAGCTGGAAGATTCCAAACTGGTAGATGCAGTTTACGTCCCAAGAGTTGAAGACATCTACCCGAACGGGATGGACAGGAAACATTATAACTTTGGAGGCATAGAAAATGAGATGGAAGGCGCTGCAAGACCCGGGCATTTCGACGGTGTGGGAACAGTGGTAGAAGAATTGTTTGTACAGGTCCAACCTGACAATGCTTATTTCGGGGAGAAAGATTTCCAGCAGCTGAAAATCATTGAAAAACTGGTAGAAGTTTTGGACTTAAAAATAAAAATCCATGGCGTGAAAATCCATCGGGAAGAGAGTGGACTAGCGATGAGTTCCAGAAATATGCGCCTATCGGAAACCGAGAAAAATGCTTCAGCGCTAATCTTTCAGACTTTGAAAAGGGTAAACGAATGGTTTCGCGTAATCTCCGTTCCAGAAATCAAAACAAGAGTGGAAGAGATTTTCAGTACTGAAAAAATGGATCTCGAATATTTTATGATTGCGGAAGAAGGTACTTTGAAAGAGGTAGATTTTTTTTCGACAGATCATGATTTCCGCGCTTTTATTGTCGTCAATGTCGGCAGCGTAAGATTAATTGATAATCTACATTTGGATTAAAAAGAATTTGGGCAAAAAAAAAGGAACTTCTTTATACAAGAAGTTCCTACACCAAATCACAAAATATTAATATGAAAAAAATTTACTTGCGTAAATTGTGACCCGGCTGGGATTCGAACCCAGGACCCATACATTAAAAGTGTATTGCTCTACCAGCTGAGCTACCGAGTCGGTCATTTGATGAATAATAATTGATAAGAAATAAATGATTCAGAGATTGAAATCAATTATCGATTATCATTTATCGATTATTTCTGCAGTGCCTACGACTGGACTCGAACCAGCACATCCTTAGGAAACCACCCCCTCAAGATGGCGTGTCTACCAATTTCACCACGTAGGCAAAAAAAAACCGTATCACTACGGATTTTTGCTTGTGACCCGGCTGGGATTCGAACCCAGGACCCATACATTAAAAGTGTATTGCTCTACCAGCTGAGCTACCGAGTCGGTCACATTTAAAATTTCAATATTACTATTTCGTTTTAAAGTGGTGCAAAGATAGGCGTTTTTTTAAAATCTCAAAATTTTTTTCGAACTTTGTTTAAAATAAAATTATGATAATTTCTCTTCTAGGGTACATGGGCAGTGGTAAATCTCACATTTCCAAAACCTTGAGCACAAAAATAAATTTCAAATTAATTGACCTCGACCAGAGAATTTCTGAAGAATACCAGCAGACAATTCCTGAAATCTTCGAAAATAAGGGAGAAATCTACTTTCGCAAGGCAGAAAACAGAATTTTACAGGACATTTTAAATTCTGAGCAAAATCTTGTTTTAAGCCTCGGCGGCGGCACACCCGTCTATTATGAAAATATGACGCTCATCAACGAAAAATCAAAAAGCATCTTTCTGCGAGCCTCTGTCAACACACTTACACAGCGCATCCTTCTTCAGAAAAATGCTAGACCGCTGATTTCTAAACTTGACGACTCCGACATTCCGGAGTTCATCGCAAAACATCTTTTTGAAAGAAATCCCTTTTATTCCAAAGCGCATTACACCATCGATACAGATTTGAAAACAGCGGCACAAATCTCCACCGAAATTGCAGAGAAACTGAATATTTAGTTGTCCTCTTCTTTATTTTCTTTGAAGAATGCATCCCAATCGTCATTTTCCATGTCTTCGGAAGCATCATCGTCCACATAATCATCCATATCTCTACGGTCTTTTTTGGTAGGTCTTCCCACGCCTTTCTGCCTGTAGAAATCCTGAGATTCTTTTCTCATTCTCAGGATATCGTATTGATCCTTTTCTGTCATATCCACTACGTACAGGGCTACAAGTTTGGCTCCCACTCTACTTTTAGGGACATCTATGGCTTTAATTTTATATTCAATCTGATTTTTTCTGATCTTGATGACGTCGCCGGCCTTTACTTCTTTGGAAGACTTTACAACGTTGGCTCCTATGCTGACTCTGTTCTTTTTTATCTCTTCTGTAGCGATAGTTCTTGTCTTATAAAATCTTACACTCCACAAAAATTTATCTATTCTCATAATTTTTTATACTTTTGTCACGTTAAAAATTAATCGCAATTTAAGATTAAAATAAAAAAATGAAGAAAATACTTTTAGGATTTGCTCTTTCCGTAGTTGTACTGCAGAGTTGTAAGAAAGATGATGATGTTGTAGATGAAGCTGTGATACTCTCCCAGGAGGAGCAGAACACCTATGATGATGCAGCAGCGATTGCTTTTTTGGAGAATAATTACTTCGATACCAAGGGAAATATTGTGCCTTTTGATAATACGGTAACTACAGATGATGCTTTTCCAAAATTATCATCATATAATCCAGTGACTCTTCCATCTGGGGTAATCTACCTGAAACGGACGAATGCCCAACCGGAACCGGGAAAAGTTGTTAACCCTACAGATGTAATAAGTATAATGCAGGTGACTAAAAGCTATGTTTCTGCAAAAGTCAACGATAAAATCATTTTCAACGGCGAGGCAACTTTCTCCAATAATGTAGCAGGCAGCGGAGTGCCTACATCAGATCCGGCTTATTATTATGTCAAAAGTTCTGTACTTAAAAAATATAATGATACTTACGGAACCAGTCACGGGCGAAACTTTTATGAGATCAAAGGACTTCAGGAAGGTTTGAAGTATTTTAATGCTTTTGATATGGATCCTTCTGCTGAATATAATATGCAAGGGGTCATTATCGTGCCTTCCAGAGCAGCTTTCGGCAGAAATTTGAATTTTTATGCTTACGTTGACAGAAGTTTTGTTTTCAACTTCCAACTTTACAATACCAGAGCAAGAATCCTACCATCAGAGGATTAATTGAATTGCCTGATTTAATCAAAAAAAGCGGACTATTTAAAATGATAGTCCGCTTTTATTTTGCTTTATTTTCTTTCTAATTATACTTTTGCCAGAAAATCCTGAAACTGCTTTTCTTTTATAGAAACGCTGCCGTCTTCCAGGATTATATCAAGGATAATAGTTTCTGTCTGATTGATTGATTTCTCATCAAAAGCTTTGGAAACTCTGACGTAATTTTCTGTAAAACCGAACATCAGATCGTTCTTATTTTCATGTTCCCAGAGAACGCTCAGCCTTTTTCCCAGCTGACTTCTGTAGAATTCCATTTTCTTCTTTTCGGATAGGATTCTCAGCATTTTATTCCTTCTCTTTCTTTCAGGAATTGGCACTGCGCCAGACATTTCTGCAGCTTCGGTATTTTCCCTTTCAGAATAGGTAAAAACGTGAAGATAACTGATTGGGAGTTCATTCAGAAAGTTGTAAGTCTCCATAAACAATTCCTCTGTTTCACCCGGAAAACCGACGATTACATCTACACCAATGGCCGCTTCCGGCATCACATCACGGATTTTATGCACGCGATTATAATATAAATTGGTAAGATAACGCCGTTTCATTTTCTTCAGCAATTCGTCGCTGCCAGATTGCAGCGGAATGTGGAAATGCGGAACAAAACGCTTGCTTCTGGAAACCAGTTCTATACTCTCGTCTTTAAGAAGATTGGGCTCTATAGAAGAGATTCTTATTCTTTCGATGCCTTCTACTTTATCCAGTTCAGAAATCAAATCCAGAAAGGTATGTTCGTGTTTTTTATTTCCGAATTCACCCTTTCCGTAATCTCCGATATTGACGCCTGTTAAAACAATTTCCTTAATATCCCGTGCCGCAATTTCCTTAGCATTTTCAACCACGTTATTGATGGTATCAGACCTGGAAATCCCTCTGGCTAAAGGAATTGTGCAGTAAGTACATTTGTAGTCGCAGCCATCCTGAACTTTGAGAAAAGCCCTGGTTCTGTCGCCGATCGAATACGAACCGACGAAAAAGTCAGCTTCATCTATCTCACAGGAATGAATTTCTGCCCTGCTTTCAGACTTTTCAAGGTCATCCAGATAACTCAGAATATTGAATTTTTCTTTTGCACCTAAAACAAGATCCACACCCGTAATTGCAGAGATCTCTTCCGGCTTCAACTGTGCATAGCAGCCAATAATGGCGACCAAGCCATCTGGATTTGCCTTTGCAGCACGCTTTACATGCAGCTTGCATTCCCTGTCTGCATTCTCTGTCACAGAACAGGTATTGATAATGTAGACGCTGGCAGGCTCATCAAAATTAACTTTATGATAGCCGGCATCTGTCAATTGTCGGGCAATAGTTGATGTTTCTGCAAAATTGAGTTTGCAGCCAAGTGTGTGAAACGCAACGGTTTTGGGTTGAAAAATAGCTTCTGGCATAAGGCTGCAAAGTTATTAATAAATTTCAAATCATTCCAAATCACTAAATTTTTGAACTCTGGGCTTAAAACATAAAAAATCCGGCTTGAAAACCGGATGTTTTTACTTTGATTTTTTCTCTTTCGGAACTTTGAGACCTTTATCCCTGGCCTCGGAGATTCCTATTGCGACCGCTTGTTTCTTGCTGGTCACTTTCTTTCCGGAACCGGATTTCAATTTCCCTTCCTTGAATTCGTGCATTACTTCGCCCACTTTGTCCTGAGCTTTTTCGGAATACTTTTTTGTAGCTGCCATCTTACAAAAATTTTGATATGTTAAGAATCAGTTTTTGGTACACTCACAGCGAGTTCGTACACTTTTGTATGCATCAGATATTTTGATCTTTCTCTTGAAGTGATCTCCTGAACTTGGTCTTTGAACAGTATAATCACAGGATCTTCTTCCAGTAAAGGATCGGAATCTGAAATGTATTTTTCATCCGGGCTTTTTTCCGTCAGTTCATTCTTTCTTTCCTTCAGCTTTTCAGCAACTTCCTGAAATCCTTCATCTGACGAATGCAAAATCCTGTAATCGGGTCCTGCGAATGCTTTATAGTATTTGTTTTCAGCTATCAGATTCTGGGAATCGTCTTCTGCCGGATTGTCATTACCATCCAGAAAACCGACTTCCATCAATCTGCCGTTTCTTTCCTCAGCAAACTTCCTCGCCTCTCCTACAGAACGGAATCCGGTGTAAACATTGGTAGTTTCAAATTCGTATTTGGTAAGTCTTTCGACAATATTTTCAGTTTCCATAATTTATTATTTCGTGATTATTGATAATTTTAATGATGCCTTACACCTCTCTGATGGTAGGAAACATTTCTGCTATTCGGATTTTGATCATTCATCCGAGCATTTTTTGCCATTCTGGAATCTATTTTACTATTGGCTTCGGAAAGATGTCTTGGTGTTTCAAAATGAACTTTCTTACCATTTTTAAAGATCTCTCCATCAGCGCTTCTGTACATCTCATTTTTAAGATATTTATTCCCATCCGGCGCCATATATTGGCTGTTTTCCTTCTGCTTTTTCTTTCTCAATTGTGTTAAAAGAATTAGCGCACCGCCTGCAGCAAATCCCAAAGCAACTTTTATCGAATTTTTCATATGACTTATTTTCAGAGGTAAAAACAAAAGTTCTGCCAAAAATTACTGTGTTTTGATTAAGCTAAAAATATGAGTCATAATCTTAATCAAAAATTGGCAGGATTATGATAATCGATATAACAATAAACAACTATTTTTATATTAGACGCAAAGCCAAACTGCCAATTTGACTTAAAAAAAATCGAAATGTATTAAGGAATTTTTAAAATTGGTTAAACTTCGTTAAAACTGTAACACTAAGTTTTTAGTTCATACTAATTTAGCATTAAATTTGTGTATCAATAATCTCAAAAAAGAAATGTATATAAAGATGAAGAATACTTTAAAAAAACTAATGCCTTATGCATTGACCGGAGTTATTTCCGGAGCAACAGTTTTCGGAGCTAGCCATTATATCAGCTCAGAAAAAAATGGAGAAGACTTCTCATACTTCACAACAGCTTCTGATAAAGCATCTTTCGCAGGTATTGGATCTGCAGTGGGCGATGATTTTGTGAAAGCTTCCAAAACGACAGTTCCCGCTGTAGTTACTATAAAAAATTATCAGGATCGCGCGGCTTCTCAGAGAATGCCGGAAACGGATATGTTTGACTTTTTCTTCGGTCCGCAGGGTGGGAATCAGCAGAGACAACCTCAGCAGCCACCTAAAAATATGCCTTCAGGACTGGGATCTGGAGTTATTATTTCGCCCGATGGTTATATTATCTCTAACAACCACGTGGTTGCCGGCGCTAATAAACTGGAAGTTGTTTTAAGTAATAAAAAAACATACATCGCAACACTTATCGGGACAGATCCCAACACAGATATTTCACTTTTGAAGATTGAGGAGAAAGGTTTGCCTTATCTTAATTTTGCTAATTCTGATTTGACGGAAGTGGGACAATGGGTGCTTGCTGTGGGAAATCCGCTTGGACTTAATTCTACTGTAACTGCAGGAATTATCTCGGCTAAAGGAAGAAGCATTGATATCCTGAGTCAGCAATCCAGAACACCGATTGAAAGTTTCATCCAGACCGATGCGGCTATCAACCCTGGAAACAGTGGTGGTGCATTGGTAAACGTCAATGGTGATTTAATTGGAATCAACACGGCAATTCAATCTAAAACCGGTTATTATGAAGGTTATGGATTTGCAGTTCCATCCAATCTTGCCAGAAAAATCGTTGAAGATATCAAGAAATTTGGATTGGTACAAAGAGGTTTCTTAGGCGTCGGAAGTTTAGACTTGTCCAATGAAATGCAAGTGGCAGCCTACAATCAAAAAGAAAAGAAAAACCTAAAAGCTGGCGACGGAATCTACGTTACAGAGATCACCAAAAACAGCGGTGCTCAGGATGCAGGAATTCAGCCTGGTGATATCATTACCAAAATTGACAACACCGAAATCTCCGGATTCTCCGACCTTTCTTTAGCGATTGGAAGCAGAAGACCAGGCGACAAAGTTGCGGTAACTTATACAAGAAATGGCAAAGTCAACAATGTGAATGTAACGCTGAAAGATCTGAAAGGCGGAACATCATCCAGAAGCAAAGACGACTTGACCGTTGTTGAAAAAATTGGTGCCGAATTTGAACCTCTAAGCGAAAGAGTAAAAACGGATTATGGTCTGGAAAGCGGCGTCATTGCCAAAAATGTGACAGAAGGCAGCGAGATGGATAAAATCGGCGTTGTCGATAATTACATCGTGATGGAGATCAACGGGAAACCGGTCAATTCTCAGAAAGATGTAGAGAAGATCCTGAATTCTTACAAAGGTAATGTCCAGGTGAAATATGTAGATGCCTACGGAAGAATCACCACAAGAGGTTTTAAAATGCCTTAGACACAAAACCAGATTCTAAATTTTAGATATTATAATTTGAAAGCCATTCTTTACGGATGGCTTTCTTTTTTGGGTAAATTTGCAGTCTGAAATCAATATGAAACTTTTCAATTCTTATATCAATACTTTCAAAGGGCTTTCGCGGGAAGCCTGGATGCTATCTATCGTCATGCTCATCAACCGTTCGGGCTCGATGGTGTTGCCATTTTTGGGTGTTTATATGACAGACCATCTGAAATTCAGTCTGGAAAATGCAGGAATTGTTTTAAGTTTTTACGGGATTGGATCTGTTCTCGGTTCCTATTTAGGTGGCTTTTTGACGGACAGATTTGGAGAATATTACGTCCAAAGCTGGAGCTTGTTTTTGAGCGCACCGATATTTTTAATCATCCCCTTCTTTCCCAGCGTGGAGATGATGGCGTTTTTGATTTTCCTTCAAAGTACAATCAGCGACACGTTTAGACCGGCTAATTCTGTGGCAATTACAAAATATGCAAGACCTGAGAATCTGACCAAAGCTTTCTCATTAAACAGAATGGCAATCAATCTAGGTTTCTCAATTGGGCCGGCTTTGGGTGGAATGTTATCGGGTATTTCTTACAATTTTCTATTCGTTGTGAATGCCATCGGCGCGCTGAGTGCCGGAATCATCTACGTTATCTTCTTCCGAAAACGAAATAAGATTTTCAGGGAGAAAAAGCGGTCAGAATCCCATATCATCGTTGAGAAAAAGCTTGCCCCGTCACCTTACAAAGATTATCCGTTTCTGCTTTACAGTATTCTTTGTACCATTTTTGCGATTTGTTTCTTCCAGTTTTTCAATACGATTCCATTGTTTTATAAGGATGTGGCGAAGCTGAGCCAGAGTACGATTGGGTTTATTTTGGGTTACAGCGGATTTATCATTGTATTGCTGGAAATGCCTTTGGTGAGTATAGCAGAACGGACTTTGAAGATTCCCCAAATCCTGTTCATCGGAATTTTGATGGCCGGATTATCGTATTTGATTTTGCTTTTGGGAAGTAACGTTGCGTTGCTCTTACTCTCGATGACGGTATTGTCTGTGGCGGAGATTTGGGTACTTCCGTTTATGTCGACTGTGACGGCTTTGCGTGCAGAGAGAGGAAACAAAGGCGCGTATATGGGACTGAATGGGATTGCATTTTCTTTCTCGTTCATTTTCACGCCGTTTTTGGGAACCTATGTGGTAAGCCAGTTTGGGTTTGACAGTTTGTGGATTGGATCATTTGTGGTTCTCGCATTATCGGCGGTTTTGATTTATATTGTGGTGAAGAAAATGATTCCGACGCGGTAATTGGTTTTGTTTGAATAAGGTCTTCGACTCCGCTCAGACTGACATTTGCAAAAACCCAATTGGTGTACGATGTTACACTGTGCATTTCGACTTCGCTCAATATAAACTTCGTCGAAGTGTTTTTGAAATCGTCAATTTTAGCCCAAAAACGTGTTTGGATGTGAAATCCGCATCCCGACTTGAACGGAAATCCTTTTTTGCTTGCTCTTAATTTCTACTAAAAACAAAACGTCGGCAAAAAAGATTGGGAGTGGAAGGCGGATAAAGCTGCCCAAATAATTATTTTCACACCAATGCGATAAAAAAACTATTTTTGTTCAACTCAAATTTGAACAATGAATCCGGGAACTATTTTATTATTATTCGTTTTTGCCTATTTTATCGGGCTTTTGGTCATCTCTTATTTTACAAGCCGTAACTCGGACAACCAGTCTTTTTTCATTGGAAACAAGAAAAGTAAATGGTGGCTGGTGGCGTTTGGGATGATCGGGACGTCGCTTTCGGGCGTCACGTTTATCTCGGTTCCGGGCACTGTGGGGAAGATGACGGCCGGCGATTATGCGTTTGGCGGTTTCGAATATTATATGATGGTGATCGGGTTTTTCATCGGTTATTTCATTGTGGCGGGCGTTCTGCTTCCACTCTATTACCGGATGAATCTGACTTCGATTTACACATACTTGGGGCGAAGATTCAATGTGGAGGCGCATAAAATTGGGTCTTTGTTTTTCATTATTTCGAGAGCGATTGGAGCAACGGCGAGGTTGTATCTTGTCGTAAATATTCTCCAGATTTTCCTTTTGGAAGCGCTTGGCGTTCCGTTTTGGGTAACGGCTTTTGTGCTATTATTGATGATTTTGCTTTATACGTTTGAAGGTGGTGTGAAAACGATTGTGATTACGGATACGTTGCAGACGTCGTTTATGATTTTGAGTTTGATTGCGTGCATCGTATATATTTTATCAAATCTGAATTTGTCATTTGGTGAAGCCTACTCTATTCTTGAGCAAAAGCAGTACACGCATTTCATTAATACTGACATTAATTCCAAGACTTTTTTCCTGAAAACGATTCTGGGCGGGATGTTCATCACGATTGCGATGACAGGTCTTGACCAGGAAATGATGCAGAAAAACATCTCGGTGGACAACCTCAAAAACTCGAAAAAGAATATGCTGACGTTTGCGGGAACATTGCTTTTTGTGAATCTGGCTTTCCTGTTTTTGGGTGGATTGCTTTATCTTTTTGCGATACAAAATGGCGCTGGCTATTCATCTGTGACAACTATTGTTGAAGGAAAAGAAGTGGTGACCAACCTTTTCGGCTTCAAAGATGCGGCAGGTAATGTGACCAATATTATGGGCGATGACCTTTTCCCGGCGTTGTCCTTGGGACATTTTCCGATGGCGCTGTCTGTGATTTTTATCATTGGATTGATTTCCGCTTTGTTTCCGTCTGCTGATGGGGCTTTAACAGCGGTAACGAGTTCCTATTGCGTAGATCTTTTGGGCCTGAATGAAGACCAACAAAAAACAGAGAAGCAAAAGAAAAGACTGAGAATGAAAGTTCATTTGACGTTCACGGTAGTGTTTTTCGCATTGATTATGGTTTTCAAAGTCATCAATGAGAAGTCGATTGTTTATTTGATAATGGAAATTGCGGGTTACACTTACGGACCACTTTTGGGATTGTTTGCTTTTGGGATTTTGACGAAATTTACGATTGTAAAAAAGTATGCAATCTTGGCTGTGACGCTACTTGCGCCGGTTTTGACGTATTTGATTAATCTTTATGTGACGAATAATACCGATTACAGAATTGGGGTGGAACTGATTATTCTGAATGGATTTTTGACGTTTGTGGGATTGTGGTTGGTGCGGTCTAAGAAATTGGAAGTAGCTTAAGATTTACAAAACAATAAATAACAACACAAATGAGTTTACTTAATTTTTTTAAAAAGAATGAAAAGGAATTACAAAATCATTAGCAGTATATATAAGTTCTGAATTTGGAAAAATTTTGATTGCTCCTCATTTTGTGGATGAGTCTTGGCTGAGGTATGAGCAAGAAGAAATAGAAATATTAAATCTTGACTGCGATGACGAAACACTTGGTAAATCAATAAAAAAGAACTTCAATATGTTTGCTAAAAAAAATGTAGTAAATAAAAAAAGGACTTCTAAGGATTGGCCAGCTTATCAGGCAAGCAAATTAAAATCTATAAAAGAATTTGAAGAAAAATATTTCAGAATTTCAATTAATGGAGCAAACGAGGCAAATCTATTTATGGTTTTTGAAGCAGATATGAAATCAGCTTTTAATATTAATTTGACTAGTTCAATTTCAACTTTTGCTGACAATCAAAAAATAGGATTCATAATCAAGAAATTACACGAACTTCAAAATAAACTTAATTTAGAATGAAAACCCACACCACCAATTACACCAACACTTTAATAGAAATGGCAGAAGATTCTCCGGTTTCCAAAGCGGTGATTCCGGTGGTGAAAAATGAGAAGAAAACGATTGCTAATTATCAATTCGAAAAGCTGTCGAAAAAGCCTTTGAAATATACTTCCGACGAATTGTTATTTGAAATTTTTGCGGAACGAAATGATATTTCGCCTTCAGAAATTGAAGAAGAGAAACAGAATTTTTTTTCAAAAGGTCAGGCTTGTTTGCGAACGTCACCTTTGGCTAAGAAAAATGGATTCGGGATTTTTCATAATGAAGATTCTAAAGTCCAATTGATTCCGGCCGAATCCGATGATTATCAAAAATTATTGGCTGATGATTCTGTGAAGAAAGTGAAGGCAATGAAGTCTAAAAAGTGATTTGATTTAACAACATAGACACATAGAAAATTAGAATTGTAAAAAGGTAAAATAGCTGATGCTACTATTTCTATTTTACCTTAAAATGAAAAGCTATGTGTATATGTGGTAAAAAGATATAGCTATAAATACTAAGCTAAACTCCGACTCTTATTTTTGTACGAACCCAGCGTTTTGCTCTTCTTATTTTTGAAGTAATGCGAAAGGTGGCTTTCGTCCGTAAAACCAAACTCATAAGCGATTTGCTTGATGGTATTCTGCCCGGATTCCATTCGTCTTTCTATCAACGCCATTCCATAATCATTAATGTAATCGCGGTAGGAAACTTCGAAGTTCCGTTTGAAATAAGCACTGAAATAAGTTGGTGAAATATTGAAATGATAAGCAATATTCTTGATCCGAATCGTCTCCGGCTGGTAGATATTCTGATGGATATACGAAATCACATCTTCCTTATTCTGAAGCCCGACATCCAGTCTGATGTCCATTTTTGAAGTCGCTTCTTTTATCAATCCAAAAATTGACAAAATCTGATAAAAAACAATTGGCGACGTGGAAACATCTTTTCTGCAGTTGTAAGAAAGGATATTTTCAATTGTCTTTTTCAGAATTGTTTTGCAAGGTTCGCTGAAGATGAGTTTTTTCTCTTTAAGAACTTGTTTTCGCATCACATTTTCCGGAGAATTCATCGCGAAAGAATCTGGAGAAAGATGTTTGTTCCCTTTGAAATAATCGTCTGTGAACTTTATGAAAATCAATCTAGAATATTTATTGTATTCGAAATAATGCTGGTCGTCGGGTGAAATCAGGAAAAGGTCGCCACATTTGTAAGGCAGAATAATGTTGTTGATGTGATGATTGCCATTTCCTTTCAACACATAAACCATCTCATAATAAGTATGGCTGTGCGACGGATGACCAAACGACTCGCCTTCCAAATCACTAATTACCAAAGACTCAAACTGCAGCTTTTTCACAATATTAAATTAATTATAAATTCATTACGATAGCATAAAAGTACAATTATTTGAATTAATTGTACAAGCTGATTTTTTTAATTTTTCACAACATTTGTATAGAAAATCCAAGGCACAGAAATTGGAACTCAGAATTTAAAATTATCAAAGACAAAATGGAATACAGAAAATTAGGACACAGCGATTTAGAAATCTCAGCAATCACCTTCGGAGCCTGGGCTGCCGGCGGATGGATGTGGGGAAGCACAGACAGAAACGAAGCAATTGAAGCCATCAAAGCATCTTACGATGTTGGCGTCACTTCAATTGACACCGCACCAATCTACGGACAGGGAACGAGCGAAGAAATTGTAGGCGAAGCGATAAAAGATATTTCCCGCGACAAGGTTCAAATCCTCACCAAGTTTGGAATGCGTTGGGATCTTGACAAAGGAACTCTCGCAATGAAGAGCAAAAATAACGACGGAAATGATATCGACATTTATAAATACGCCGGAAAAGAAAGCATCATTTTCGAATGTGAGCAAAGTTTGAAACGACTTGGGACAGATTACATCGACCTTTACCAAATCCATTGGCCAGATGTTACAACGCCGATTGATGAGATTTTTGAAGCCGTTTCAAAGTTAATCGAACAAGGGAAAGTCCGTTTTGCCGGCGTTTGTAATTATGATGCACAACAAATGGCTGAAGCCGAGAAAACATTGAAATTAGTCTCCAACCAGATTCCATTCAGTATGGTGAATCGTGGGATTGAGGACGAAACCGTTCCGTATTGCATAGAAAATAACAAATCTATTTTGGCCTACAGTCCTTTGGAAAGAGGATTACTGACTGGGAAAATCACGTCGGATTACAAATTCCAAGATGGCGACCACAGAGCGGGACATCCACATTTTCAGCCAGATTTCATTAATAAAACCAATGAACTTCTGAACAAAATAAAACCGATTGCAGACGAACATAATGCAACACTTGGACAATTGGTTCTTCGCTGGACAATAGAAAGACCCGGAATTACGATTGCTTTGGCTGGCGCAAGAAATGCTGAACAAGCGGTTCAAAATGCAAAAGCGATGGACATTAAACTTTCGAAAGAAGAAATTAAAACGATTGACGATTTGGTAAATGCTTTCTAATAATGGAAAAAAGAAATAATAATTATCAAATCGATTTAAAAGAATTGACATTAAAAGATGGTTCTCAAGGCACAAAAAATTTAAATTTTGAATTTGACAACCACGATGATTTGTTCAACATTTTTGAAGTCGTAAAATCAAAGCAAATTTTTGAAGACGAGAATACAGCGACTGAATTTGCTTTAGGCTTAAAGCTATTTACAGAAGTGATGCTCAAGAACAAACAACATCCATTGTTTGAGGAATTGAGACCGGGGATTATGGAATTTATGAAGAAGTTGAAAAGTCTATAAAGGCTTCGACTCCGCTCAGCCTGACAATTAGAAGAAGTCTTTGAGTTGTCACACTGAGCGGAGTAGAAGTGTTTTACCAAAGAATTAATAATCACAAAAAGAAATTAAATAAAATGGAATATAGATTTTTAGGAAAATCAGGGCTGAAAGTTCCAGTTCTAAGTTTTGGAACGGCGACTTTTGGTGGTGAAGGTGATTTCTTCAAAGCGTGGGGAAACACGCAGGTGGACGAAGCCAAAAAGCTCGTCAATATTTGTATGGATGCCGGCGTCAATTTCTTTGATACGGCAGATATGTATTCCAACGGAAAGTCGGAGGAAGTGCTCGGAAAAGCGATCGAAGATTTTTCCCGGGATCAATTAATTATATCCACGAAATCCACTTTCACCTTTGGCGAAGGTCCAAATAATCAAGGCTCTTCCCGACTCCATATTTTGAAGCAAATCGAAGGCAGTCTCAAGCGCCTCGGCACAGATTACATCGACGTTTATCATATGCACGGCTTCGACGGAAACACGCCGATTGAAGAAACTTTGAAAGTTTTGGATGAATTGATGACCAGCGGAAAAGTCCGGTACATCGCCTGTTCCAATTTTTCTGGCTGGCATCTGATGAAGTCACTCGGGATTTCAGAAAAATATGGCTGGAGCAAATATATTGCGCATCAGGTTTATTACTCGCTCGCCAACCGCGATTACGAATGGGAATTGATGCCTTTGGGATTGGATCAAAATGTCGGTTCTATTATCTGGTCGCCATTGGCTTCCGGAAGATTGAGCGGAAGACATGGCCGAAACAAACCCATTCCGAAAGACGGAAGAATTGCGCAAGGCGGAAGCCCTGTTCCGGAAGCGGTTGTGCAGGAAGAGATTTTTTACAACACGATTGATGCATTGGAAGAAGTCGCAGGCGAAGTTGGAAAGACTGTTGCTCAGGTTGCTCTGAATTGGTTATTGCAGCGTCCGACTGTTTCCAGCATCATTATTGGTGCAAGAAATGAGGAACAGTTGAGGCAAAATCTGGAAGCTGTCGGTTGGAATCTCACGCGTGAGCAGGTTGAAAAACTGGATAAAGCCAGTGAAGTGCCGCCAACTTATCCATATTGGCACCAATGCAAAAACAAAAGTTTGAATCCTACACCGGATTTTTACAGCCATTTGAAATAAGTTTGCAGTGATCTTATTCTCGCAGATTTTGCAGATGGCGCAGATTTTATTTCTAAAAAAAATCAGCAAAATTTGCCCAATCTGCGAGAGATTATTTCTGTGTATATTCTTATAGAACCACCTTTAAAGTTAAGCTATGCATCCTAAGGCGAATTTTTAAAGCCATCTTACATAAGTTTGAGGTGATCTTCATTCTCGCAGATTTTGCAGATGGCGCAGATTTTACTTCTAAAATAAATCAGCGAAATTTGCCCAATCTGCGAGAGATTATTTCTGTCCATATTCTTATCGAACCAACTTTAATATTAAGCTATGAAAGACTTCAAAAGTACTTTTTTCTTCCTCAAATTACCAATCGCCGTTTCATTACTGGGACACGGTTTGGTGCGTTTGCCAAAGTTGCCGGCTTTCACAGATTGGCTGGTGACGACGATGGAAAAATCTGTGATTCCGGAATTTCTGATCGTTCCGTTCGGGTACGTTTTGCCGATTGCTGAGTTTCTGATTGGATTGTCATTATTAATCGGGTTCCAGGTGAAATATAGTTTGTTTGCCGGTTTGGCTTTGATGAGTGTTTTGATTTTTGGAAGTTCATCTATCGAAAACTGGAGCGCTATAGAATCTCAGCTTTTGCATTCTTTATATCTCTTCGGATTGGTTTGGTTTTGGCAGAAGTACAAACCGGAACCTACTCCTTAAAATCAATTTTATGAAATATTTGAAATACTTAGTCCTATTATTTTTATCAATTCAGCTTTCAGCTCAGGAAAATCGGCCCGTTCTGGATATTATGCTCACGAATTATAAATATCCTTACAAAGTCAGTTTCCTTAATCTAAAAAGTCAAAATCAGGATTTGAAAATGGCTTATATGGACATCAAATCTGAGAAAGCAAACGGAAAAACTGTAGTTCTGCTCCACGGGAAAAACTTCAACGGTGCTTATTGGAAAACGACGGTAGAAGCTTTGACCAAAGAAGGATTTCGAGTTATAGTTCCGGATCAGATTGGTTTCGGAAAATCATCAAAACCAACTGATTATCAATTTACTTTTCAGCAATTGGCTCAGAATACGAAAGCGGTTTTGGATGAATTAAAAATTGATAAAATTTATCTTTTGGGACATTCAATGGGTGGAATGGTAGCGACGAGATTTGCATTAATGTATCCTGAAACTGTTGAGAAATTAATCCTTGAAAATCCAATCGGCCTGGAAGATTGGAAATTGGTTGCACCTTACACTTCCGTCGATAAAAATTACGAAACCGAGCTGAAAGCGGATTACGAATCGACAAAAAAATATCAAAATCAATCCTATTACGACAACAAATGGAAACCGGAATATGACGAGTGGGTTTATCTTTTAACCGGCTGGACAAAAGCTCCGGATTATCCAAAAGTCGCTTTGGTGAATGCTAAAACTTCTGATATGATCTTCACACAGCCTGTTGTTTATGAATTTCAGAATCTGAACGTTCCTACTTTACTAATCATCGGAACGCGAGACAGAACGGCGATTGGAAAAAATAATGTGAAAGACCCGGACGTTGCCGCGAAAATGGGACAATATCAAATCCTTGGCAAAGAAACTCAGAAAAAAATCAAAGGTTCAAAACTGGTGGAACTCGACAATGTGGGACATTTGCCGCACATCGAGGTTTTTGACCGATTCATCAAACCTGTTAAGGAATTTTTAAAATAATAAATTATCAAAATGAAAAAAGTAAATATTAAAAATACAGACTTAGAAATCGCTCCAATCAATTTCGGAGGAAATGTTTTTGGATGGACTTTGGACGAGAAAGAATCATTCAACATCCTTAATAAATTTGAAGAAGGTGGATTTAATTTCATCGATACCGCCGACACTTATTCCTGGTGGGTGAACGGAAAAGGCGGACAATCCGAGGAAATCATCGGAAAATGGATGAAGGAAAAAAAGAACCGACAAGACATCGTTCTCGCCACAAAAGTGGGTTCCGAAACCAAAGAACACGGCTTCGACATCAGCAAAAAGCACATTCTTAAATCTGTTGACGAATCGCTGAAACGTCTCGGCACAGACCATATTGATTTATACTACACGCATTTTGATGACAAAGTAACGCCCGTTGAAGAAACACTTTCTGCTTACGACGAAATAATAAAAGCGGGAAAAGTGAGATATATCGGTGCTTCTAACATTTCGCCGGAAAGGTTGATTGAATCTTTTGAAGTGTCGGAGAAAAATAATTTGCCAAAATATGTTGCGCTTCAGCCACATTATAATTTGGTGGAAAGAGAAAAATTCGAAACGGAATATGCATCATTAGTGGAAAAATACGGATTGAGCGCTTTTCCCTATTGGTCTTTGGCCGCAGGATTCTTAACCGGGAAATACAGAACCGAAGAAGATTTTGAAAAAACCACGCGAGGAGCCGGCATCAAAAAATATTTTGATGATAAAGGGAAAGCAGTTTTGGGTGCACTTGATAAAATTTCAGAAAAACACCAGTCTCAACCTGCAACGGTTGCATTGGCTTGGCTCTTAGCAAATCCATTAATCACAGCGCCAATCGTAAGTGCGACGAGCGAAAGACAATTGCAAACCATATTTGATGCGCCAAAATTACATTTGGATTCCGAAGATTTGGAAATCCTTAACCAAGCTTCAAAATAAGCGATGTCAGAAGTACAATCACGACTGAGTAAAGCTCAGGTTTTAGGAATGGCCGTCGTTGCGGGAATCAGTGTTTCCAATATCTATTTTGCGCAACCAATTTTGCATCAGATTGCTGAAAGTTTCCGTGTTCCAGAAAGTAAAATGGGAATAATGGTAGGCCTCGGACAAGTTGGTTATGGCGCCGGACTTTTGACCTTAGTTCCATTGGGCGATAAAGTTGACCGCAAGAAATTGATTCTGACTTTACTGGGAACTCTCTTTTTTGTTCTCATCGGAATTGGTTTGGTTTCCAATTATTATTTTATCTTTTTATTCAGTTTATTATTAGGATTGACGGCCGTTGCAGCACAGGTTATTTTACCAATGGCCGCAGAATTATCTGGCAATGAGAAAGGCAAAAATGTCGGAATTATCTTCACCGGAATTCTTGTCGGAATATTGATGGCAAGGGTTTTCAGCGGTTATATTTCGGAATGGAGCGGTTGGAAAATGGTGTATTATCTTTCGGCTGGATTCACGGTTTTCTCTTTGGCATTTGTCTATTTCAAGTTACCGAGTGTAAAACCGACGTTCAGAGAATCGTATTTTAAATTAATATCATCATCGTTTTATCAGTTGAAGAGATTTCCTCAATTGCGATTTATGGCTTTGTTGGGCGGAATTGCGTTTGCCGTGTTTTGTTCATTTTGGACAACTTTGACATTTTTACTGATTGAGAAACCATACCATTACAGTTCAGACACGATTGGACTTTTCGGAATGTTGGGAATTGCAGGTGCCTTGGTTGCGCCATTGATTGGAAAAGCTTCTGACAAAGGCGATTCCCGATACACACAACTGATTGCCAGTGTAATTTTAGTGGCTGGTTCAGTTGTTATTTTTCTGTTTCCGAGCTATTTAATTTCCCTTATTATCGCCGTTATTTTCATTGATGTTGGCGTACAGTCCATCCAGGTCACAAATGTTGCGCTAATTTATCGATTAGATGAGAAAGCAAACAGCAGGATCAATACGATTTATATGACCTCCTATTTCGTTGGTGGCGCACTGGGAACTTTCATCGGACTGAAATGTTGGGAAATGGGCGGATGGCATTACGTGGGAATTCAGCTCGTGGTATTCAGTTTATTTGTACTTTTAATGAACTTAATAAACGTCTTTAAACAGAAGAAAATTAATCAAACAAAATCTTAAATATGAAACTCTCACTCACATTATTAACTGTATTTCTAGGAATGCAACTTACATTAGCACAGACATTGAAAACAATTGCTTACAAAGACGGAACTCAGAAACTGAACGGACTTGTCACCTCAAATGCAGGAAAAAAACTGCCCGGCGTTTTGATATTGCCAGCTTGGAAAGGCATCGATGATGAAGCGAAGAATGCAGCGCTCCAACTGGAAAAACAAGGTTACATCGCCTTTGTAGCCGACATTTATGGTGAAGGGAATATTCCTGGGGACAATGCTGCTGCAGCAAAAATCGCCGGAAGCTACAAGCAAGATTACAAAGCGTATCAGCAAAGGATTTCTGTGGCTTTGGAAGAATTAAAAAAGCAAGGTGCAAAGGTTGATAAGATCGCTGTCATCGGATATTGTTTTGGAGGAACCGGCGCTTTGGAAACGGCAAGAGCACAGTTTCCTGTTGCTGGCGTTGTGTCTATCCACGGTGGTTTGGCGAAAGGAAATGACAGACTGAATGTTCCCATCAAAACCAAAGTTCTTGTAGAAAATCCCGCGGACGACGAAAGCGTAAAGCCTGAAGATATGACAAACCTGATTGCGGAACTTAAAGCTGGTAAAACCGATTTTCAAATCATCACGTACGCCAATTCCAAACATACTTTCACAAGCCCGGAATCGCCGGATTACAATGAAGTAATGGCGAAACGCGCGTGGAATCACACGTTGACTTTTCTTAAAGAAATTTTGAAATAAATAATAGAAGTTATACTTTAGATATTAGAAGTTAGAAAGACAGCCATTGCAGCTGTCTTTTTTTATTTTTTGATGAGCAATGAAACAATATCCTGCAGCACTTTCTGAGAAGCGAAATGCATAAAATCAATCCTTTCCAGATGTGGAAGAAACAATTTTGAGGTGGTTTCTTCATCTCCAATTCTAATCGTGTAGTAAACCGTTCCCACGTCTTTGCCATCCTCACCTTTTCCGGGACCGGCGACGCCAGTGGTAGAAACAGAAATATCAGTTTTAAACAAATTCTGACCACCTTTCGCCATTTCAGAAGCGACTTGCTCACTCACAACTGTAAATTCCTCGATTGTTGCCGGATTAACTTTCAGGATATTAATTTTCTTCTCGGTGGCGTAACATACAATTCCGCCGATGAAATACTTGGAACTTCCGGTATTCGAAGTCACCAGGCGTGACAATTCGCCGCCCGTACAACTTTCCGCAACCGAAATGGTCAATTTTCTCTCATTCAACAATTCGCCAAGGATTTTCTCGATTTTGTCTTCGTGAGTGGCAATGATATTTTCGCCGATGATTGGGATCAGTTTCTGAATCTCAGTTTCAAGATCTTGATTTAATTTCTCCTGAGAATTTCCTGAGGCGGTCAATCTAAGTTTCACCCTAGTTCCGATTGGCAAATAAGACAGTGAAATATGTTCTGGCAAGGCCAATTCCCAGCTTTCAATATTTTCTGAGAGAATACTTTCCGGAATGTCAACCACAGAAACAATTCTCGTCACAATATGATCCAATTCAAATTTATCTTTCAAAAAAGGGATGATTTGACCTTTCACCAAAGGTTTCACCTCGTACGGAACGCCCGGCAAACTGAAACAGAAAGTCCCATTCTTTTCCAGAAACATACAGGGCGCCGTCCCGAAATAATTAAGAAAAACCTGAGCTTTTGACAGGACAACAGCCTGTTCCTTATTATGTTCCAAAATCCAAAGGCGGTTTCGCTGCTCCAGATAAGCTCTCAGATGTTCATAAACTTGATCCGAAAATACCAATTCGTCCCCAAAAAATTCAGCGTAAGCTTTCTTGGTGATATCGTCTTTCGTAGGACCCAATCCGCCGGTTGTCACTACAACGTCGGCCATTCCGAAAGCTTTCCCCAGCGTAGAAACGATGGTCGCTTCATCATCAGGAATAGTAAAAATCCTCAGAACTTTGATCCCGATTTCTTTGAGTTGTGTCGCAATGAAATTGGAATTGGTATCAACGGTGTTTCCGGAGAGAATTTCGTCGCCAATGGTGATTAAAACTGCTGTTTTCATAGAAACAAATTTCGGTAATTTTTTGGTCTCAAATCAATTAATTGCAGAATAAAACAAAGCTTTGTCAATCCGGAGGAATCTAGACAGTTGAGATTACTCTGGAATGACAAAGTCAATATTATTTATGATATACATTTTATAATTTTGATTTTGGCTAATCTACATTTTGTGGTTCAGAAATAATTATCTTTGATCAAAATTGAGGCATGAAATCATCTTTCTGGAAAAACTACAGCAACATCATCCTGCTTCTCATCGGGATTTTCATCGGAAGTCTTGTGGGAATTTTCTCGCCGGATTTTGTTGTTTATCTGAAACCGATTGGTGATATTTTCCTTAATCTGCTCTTCGTCACGGTAATTCCGCTCGTATTTTTCGCAATCGTTTCCGCCATTTCAGGCATCGAGCAGCAAAATCAACTTGGGAAAATCATTGGAACGATGGTTCTGACATTCCTGAGTTTCATCCTGATTTCGGCCACATTCTGCATTGTACTGGTTTATTTATTTCCAACGGAAACACCTGCAAATATCCACGAAGCCATCACAGAAAACATAAAATCCGACACCAGCATCAATGATCAGATTGTAGGATTCTTCACCGTCAGCGAGTTTTATCATCTTTTCTCAAGACAAAATATGCTCGCACTTTTGGTCTTTTCTTTTTTAGTAGGCATTTCCATCAGAAAATCTGGCGAATTGGGAAAGGGATTCCAAAACTTCATCCTCTCTGGAAACGAAGTGATGAAGCAGCTTCTGCTACTAATTATGAAAGTCGCGCCTGTTGGATTAGGCGCCTATTTTGCGTATCAGGTTGGCACGATTGGACCTCAGCTTTTTGGATTTTATGCCAAACCGTTGGGACTTTATTACATTGCCGGAACCATTTATTTTATCGTATTTTTCAGTCTTTACGCCTTCGTTTGGAAAGGTGGAAAGGGCGTGAAAGCATTCTGGAGAGAAAGTCTTTTGCCGACCGCAACAGCCATCAGCACGTGCAGCAGCCTCGCGACAATGCCCGTCGCCATAGAGTCTGCCAAAAGAATGGGTGTTCCCGCTGCCATCGCCAATGTCGTGATTCCGATTGGAACTACAATTCACAAAAACGGCTCGTCCATTTCATCAATCATCAAGATTTATGTCGCATTTCAGTTACTCGGCTGGAATTTCTTCGAACCTGTTAATCTCATAATGGCTCTCGGAATCACGGTTTTCGTAAGTGCGGTCGCCGGCGGAATTCCAAATGGCGGTTACATTGGCGAAATGCTGATGATTTCGGTTTATAAGATCCCACCTGATGTGGTGCCTGCGGTCATCATCATCGGAACTTTGGTGGATCCGCTGGCGACAGTCCTCAATTCCGTAGGGAATATTCTTGCCAGTATGATTGTGTCGAAGTTCGTAAAAGTAGAAACAGTCTGATTTTTTAGGAGCTATTTCCCGCTATCCACTGTATCTTTTTTGCTTTCAGAACGTATTGCCGCCGAAAGAAATTTGGCGCTAAAAGCAAAAAAGGATGCCGTTCCTATCGGGGCTACGTCACGTTTTCAACTTCTATTCACTTCTTTTCACAGGTTCCAGATTCTCCAATTCATCAGGCGTGAACAATCGGTAATGCACTTTGAAGGTTTTACCCAAAGGTGTTTCCAAAGAAAATCCGCCCGGTCCCCAACCTTCCAAAACATCCAAGGTAAAGTGCGAATATTTCCAGTATTCAAAAAGGTCGCGGTCTATCCAGAATTCGAAGCCGTTGATGGTGCCGATCATGGCGTCATTCATCCTGGGAAAATAGCCACCTTTTTCAAAGCATTGTGGCTGTGTGCCTTCGCAGCAGCCGCCAGCTTGGTAGAACATCAGTTCGCCGTGTTTTTTCTCGAGTTCCCAGATAAGCTCCATTGCCTCATCGGTCACAGAAAGTCTTGAGATTTTATCTTTAGTTTCCATCTTTTTATTTTGAAATTAACGAATAATAATAACATGATTAACAGGTCGCACCTCCGGAGCTTAACATCTCTCATCGATATTTTTTCTATTAACAGTTTGCTCCTACGGAGCTTTGTGCATGTTTCCGTATCAATTGAAGATTTGCATTTTAGAATCTACAAATAGTTTGAGTGCTCATTATTATTTTAGTTAAACAAAAACCCGACAAAAAATTCTGCCGGGTCTTAATATTGTATTTTAGGTTCTTACAACTTATCGACTCGCGTCATTTGGATCCGAAAACCGCAACCCGACCTGAGTGGAAATCCTTTTTTTGCTTCTACAAAGGTTATTTTATTAGACAACTGTTTGCAAAAAAAGATTGTGAACGGAGGGCGGATAAGTTGCCATAATCATTATCAACAGATTAAAAGAACCCTAATTTATTCTTGCTGTAAGAAATCAACATATTTTTGGTCTGACGGTAATGGTCGAGCATCATTTTGTGATTTTCCCTACCAATTCCCGACTGTTTGTAACCTCCGAAAGGTGCACCGGCAGGATAAGCGTGATATTGGTTCACCCAAACTCTACCCGCTTCCACGTGTCTCGGAATGTTATACAATTGGTGTGCATCGCGCGTCCAAACGCCCGCTCCTAAACCATAAATGGTATCATTTGCAATTTCCAGAGCTTCCGCTTCATCCTTGAAAGTCGTGAAAGCCACCACCGGACCGAAGATTTCTTCCTGGAAAATTCTCATTCTGTTGTTCCCTTTGAAGATGGTTGGTTTGATGTAATAGCCTTCTTCCAGACCTTCAACAGTATTCACATCGCCACCTGTAAGGACTTCGGCGCCTTCTTCTTTACCCAATTTCAAATAACCCATAATTTTATCTTTCTGGATTTTCGAAGCTTGTGCTCCCATCATCACCGTTTTATCCAATGGATTTCCGATTTTGATAGCTTCTGTGCGCTCGATTACTTTGGCAATGAATGCATCCGCAATATCTTCCTGAACCAGCAATCTTGACGGGCAAGTACAAATTTCACCTTGATTTAAAGCGAACATTACTGCACCTTCAACTGCTTTGTCCAGGAACTCATCATCCGCATCCATTACGGAACTGAAGAAGATATTTGGTGATTTACCACCTAATTCCAGCGTTACCGGAATGATGTTTTCTGTCGCATACTGCATTACCATTCTACCGGTAACCGTAGAACCTGTAAAAGCGGCTTTGTTAACTTTTGGATTGGTAACAAGTGCTCTTCCCAATTCAGCTCCGAAGCCATTAACGATATTGACAACACCGGGAGGAAGCAAATCGCCAACCAGCTCCATCAAAACCATAATAGATACGGGTGTACTCTCTGCGGGCTTCAAAACCACGCAGTTTCCTGCTGCCAAAGCTGGAGCAAGTTTCCAAACCGCCATCAGGATTGGGAAATTCCAGGGAATAATCTGCGCAATTACACCAAGTGGCTCGTGTACAATCAGTGAAACGGTGTCTTTATCTAATTCGTTGTGCGAGCCTTCTTCTGCTCTGATTACCGAAGCAAAATACCTGAAATGGTCAATTGCCAGAGGAATATCGGCTGCCAAAGTCTCTCTTACGGCTTTACCATTATCTATAGTTTCAACCGTTGCGATGTATTCCAGATTCTCCTCTATTCTGTCTGCTATTTTATTGAGAATGATGCTTCTTTCTGTGGCTGAAGTATCTTTCCAGGTTTTGAAAGCTTCTGCTGCCGCATTGACAGCATTGTCTAAATCTTCTTTATTGGAATGTACAGCCTGTGTAAAAACCTGTCCGTTGATTGGAGAGATCACGTCGAAATATTTGCCTCCAGCCGAAGGCACAAATTTTCCGCCGATATAGTTATCATATTTTGCTTTGAATTCCGGCCACGCCAGGGTGGTCGAGTTTTGTTTGTGTTCTGCTGTTGTACTCATAATAATATTTGATTTTATTAATACTGAATTAATATTTGATTAAGGCTAAGTTAGATATATTATCACTCACAACAGTAGCTACTAGCTCTTAAATAATTGTTAAATAATGGATTTTTAATACTTTATGAGTTTTTTAACACAAGAAAATGCTGATGCTTTAAGATTTAATTCTTATATTTGATCATTAAGATTTAGTTAATATTAGTTAGTAGTTAGTTATAGATATTTTCAAAAGAAAACGAGCAGAAATTTCTGCTCGTTTTCGATTTTATATGTTTGGGTTTCGAAGCACATAGACACAGATAATTTTAATATAAAAACTGTCTCTGTGATTAATTTTATTTTTGATAACTGTAATATCTTGCACCTTTTAAAACTGGACTTTCTTTTTCAATTCTTATCAGTCCGAAGCCTTTGTAATTTTCGTTAACTGACAATTCCAGTTGTTTGCGGTGTAACTTTTCATAGGTTTCAAAATTGATTTGATGTCTCTTATTCAGTTCTTCAAAAAGATTCCATTTTGTGACAACAGATTTCCATTCAGGAGCCATCTTTCCGACAAAAACTTTAGCTTTGGAGCCACTGCCGTACGCGAGAAAACCAATTTCCTGTTCTGTCAGATCTTCATTTTCATTAAACGAAATTTGTAGTGCAGAAAGCAAAGCCATAAAGATAGAAGCGGTATACATATTCCCGATTTCGGAAGATGCGCGCTGAGAACGTTCTATTTTATCATTGATAAAGCTGATGTAATCTTCGGATTTGGAAATGGCTTTTTGTTTCTCTGGATCAGAAAAATCCAGTTTATTTTCTAAACTATAAATCTCGGTAAAGACTCTTTTTCCGTGAAATGCGTACGGCAAATGGAAAATCAGATAGCGCCAGTTTTCGTACGGCCTTACTGTAAAAGTCTGATCTTTGTAATGTTCATAAGCCTCGCGGATCCTGTCCTGATAACATTGATTAGAATACTGACCGTCAAAAACCGGTTCATCTGTAAAGATTTCAATCTTGTCCGGAAAATTTTCCGGCGCGTGAGTCAAGTCCGATTTGGAAAAAGGACGTCTGGGTTTGAAGAAATCGAATACACTTTCTGTGGCAACGCCCCAATTATTATCAATCTCGAGTAAGCGTGGATTAGCTGAAACCAAAAGTGCAACAGCGCCGCCGCCTTGGGTATATTCACCGGAGGAAGCGAGTTCATATTTGGCGTAATCACTGGCGATTACAATTGCTTTTTTGAGTGGATTGGCTCTTACAAAATCTAATGAATTATGCAGAGCATCGACGGCTCCTACGCAGGCGAAAGTCATATCTACGACGTCGCAGTTCTTAAAACTTCTTTCACCAAAATCTTCGGTGAGGTATTCTTCTACCATTTGAACAGCGTAAGTTGCAGTGGGTTTTGCTGCATCCAATGCGCTTTCTGTACCGAGATAGACTCTGGAAATTTCTTTGGGATTGAGATTATAATCCTGAATTAATTTGAGTAACGCTTCTGCTGCAAACGTGGCGGAATCCTCGTGGACATCCGGCAACGCCATCTTGTGGAGGCCGAGTCCTTTTTCCAATTTTGCCGGTTCTATTCCTCTCTGTTCAGCCAGATCTTTAATTTCTAAATATAAAGAAGGCACATAAAAACTGGCCGCATCTACTCCAAATTTCGTCATTTTTAAAAATTTTAAGACACGAATTTAGAGATTTTTCGGCGGATTTTGGGTCTGTTTTGAGGAGAAAGTTTGAATTGAAAGGCAAATCCTCAACTTTGCGAAGCGCAGCCCGACGTATCTCATTTTTTCTATTTTATTTATTTGAATCGATGAACCACTCCGTTAGGTTTGAACGGAGCTCTTTTTTGTTGTTGCGATTCTGGAACGTTCACTTAATGATTTCACGTCAATCGCAACAACACAAAAAGCGGGAGTGGAAGGCGGATTAAGCTGCCCAAATAATTGAGATAAAAAACCTCGCCAATAAAATCAGTGAGGCTTCCTTAATATCAAAACATTAATAATGCTTAAACCAGACTCTCGTCGTGCTGAGAAAGGTCTAAACCGATGTTCTCGGAATCTTCGGCAACCCTTAATGGAATTATCATATCTGTGACTTTATATAATAGTAAAGATCCTAAAAATGTGAATGCGGAAACCAGAACCAGAGCCATCATATGATGCGCAAAGACATCAAAACCGCCGTGAAGAAGACTTGCATTTTCGCCCTTGCCCAGAATTGCCGTCAGAATCATTCCCATAATGCCGCCAACACCGTGACAGGCGAAAACGTCCAATGTATCGTCCACTTTTTTGAGGCGTTTCCAATGGCACATCATATTGGAAACGATGGCTGAAATAAAACCAATGAAAATGGCGTGTGGTAAGGTCACAAAACCAGCTGCAGGTGTGATGGCGACCAGACCGACAACCGCTCCAATGCAGGCACCGAGGGCAGAAACCTTTCTTCCGTTGACCCTGTCAAAGAAGATCCACGACAGCATCGCAGTTGCCGAAGCGACTGTGGTGGTGCCAAAAGCCATTGCGGCAGTGGCGTTGGCTGCTAAAGCTGAACCGGCGTTGAATCCAAACCATCCAAACCAAAGCATTCCTGTTCCAAGGATTACAAAAGGAATATTTGAAGGCTCGTGGTGCGGATTTTTTCTTTTACCGATCATCATCGCGCCAGCCAAAGCGGCGAATCCTGCACTCATGTGAACCACTGTTCCACCGGCAAAATCTTTGACGCCGAAGTATTTATTCAGAAGTCCGTCCGGATGCCACACCATATGACAGAGCGGCGTATAAATGATTAAACTAAACAAAACCATAAATAAGAGGTAGGAAATAAACCGGACGCGCTCGGCAAAAGAACCCGTGATCAAAGCAGGTGTGATGACCGCGAACTTCATCTGAAACATTGCAAACAATACAAAAGGAATCGTAGAAGCCATCTGGCTGTGCGGCAAAACGCCGACATTGTTGAAAAACAGGTAGGTGGTTGGGTTTCCTATAAGTCCGTAATGCTGTCCGCCAATTGTAATGCCTATAGATTCGCCAAAAGATAAACTGAAACCTACCACGACCCAGAGAATGCTGATGACGCCCAATGCGATAAAACTCTGCAGCATCGTAGAAATCATATTCTTCTTACCGACCATTCCGCCATAGAAAAAAGAAAGTCCGGGCGTCATCAATAGAACCAATCCTGAAGAAGCCAGAATCCAGGCAACATCTGCGCCTACAATATTTTCCTCACCCAGAAAAGTGCCTTTTTTGGGCAATGAAGTCTGTTCTGGCCAGAAAAGTGCGGCTACAGAAACAATACTGATGATAATAAAAGAGATGATCCAGCGCTTTTCGATTTTCATTTTCTGTCTTTTAAACTTTTAACCCCGCAAATATATAGGGTTAATATTTAAAAACATAATAATTTACTTCATGTACCCAATAATTTTTAAGCCTTATAAATAAATATTACGAAGAATACATTAATAATAATCAGGCATTACTTTTGTAGTAGACTTGAAAAATCAAGCTATGAGATCAGACATTCCAAAATCCGACAGCGAAACTAATAAAGGACCTATGATTGCGATCATCGTCATCGTCGCACTGTTCCTTCTGGGTTATTTTGCTTATATGATGTTCATCCCTCAACAGGTGGAAAATATGAACAAAACAGAAACAATACAGCCGGTAGAACAAACAGTAAAAGACTCCATATAGGAGTCTTTTTCATTATTAAACTAAACTTGAATGTTAGTGAATATGTTTCTCTGCGTGGTAAGAACTTCTTACTAACGGGGAACTTTCTACGTGGCGGAATCCCAGATTTCTGGCAAAATCACCGTATTCATCAAACTGTTCGGGCGTAATAAAGCTTTTCACAGGCAAATGTTTTTTGGTTGGCTGCAGATACTGTCCCATTGTGATGACATCTACATTAGCATTTCTGATATCTTCAATAGTTTGGAAAACCTCATCTCTCGTTTCGCCAAGACCCAGCATTACACCGGTTTTTGTTCTGTTTTGTCCTGCTTCTTTCAGATATCTCAAAACTTCCAGACTGCGTTCGTACTTCGCCTGAATTCTTACTTCTCTTGTCAGCCTTTTTACGGTCTCCATATTGTGAGAAATCACTTCAGGAGCCACTTCTATCATTCTGTCAAGGTGTTTTGTAATGCCCTGAAAATCCGGAATCAATGTTTCCATTGTGGTTCCCGGTGAAATTCTACGAACAGCGTTTACGGTTTCTCCCCAAAGGATTGATCCCATATCTTTCAAATCATCTCTGTCAACAGAAGTTAAAACAGCGTGTTTGATTTTCATTAATTTGATTGATCGTGCTACTTTTTCGGGCTCGTCCCAATTGACATTTTCAGGCTTTCCGGTTTTTACACCACAAAAACCGCATGAACGTGTACAGACATTACCAAGAATCATAAAAGTGGCTGTTCCTTCGCCCCAGCATTCGCCCATATTTGGACAGCTTCCACTTTGGCAAATAGTGTTGAGCTTATATTTATCTACCAGATGTCTCAGTTCGCGGTAGTTTTTACCAGTGGGTAATTTTACGCGGATCCATTTTGGTTTTTGAATTGCTATATCCTGTTGAATTAACTCCTCCATTTAATTTTGAAATTGACTTCAAAGTTAAGGAATTTTTTATCGAAACAATCAAACGCAGAGATTGATGAAACGTATCATTCAATAATTTAAAAAACAATTATTACTATGAAAACTTCACATTTGTTACTATTCATTTTATGTGGAACATTGTGTTTTGGCCAAAAAGAATTTCAGCCAAAAAATTCAACAGTTCTTGAAACCGTCGAGGGAGATTTAGATGGCGACAAAATCCCTGAGAAAGTAATCGTGTACGACATCACGTCTGAAAACTTACGTGAACTTCAGATTCTAAAGAAAATCAACAATAAATGGAAAATTTTGGAGAAATCGAGCACCGCAATCTTAGGAAGCGAAGATGGTGGAGTGATGGGAGATCCTTTCGTTTCCTGTAAAATTGAGAAGGGAATATTGATTACGTCGCATTTTGGCGGAAGCAGCTGGAAATGGGGTTTTGTTGATAAGTACAGGTTTCAAAATGGACATTTTGAATTGATAGGACACTATTCCGAAGGCGGCAGACCAGGAGATTATTGGACTACTACAGATTTCAATCTTTCGACCGGAAAAATAGTTTACAAAAAAGAAGTCGAAAATACTTCAATTCCGGAAAATGGAAAATCTGAGAGTGAAATTTTTGTCAAAAAAGGAATAAAAATCAACCTACAAAATAGAAATGCAGTAGACTCCAAGTTAAGATTTGCGCTTCCGAAAACGAAAGAAAAAATCTATCTGTAATCAATTATCATCCAACGCGTTATCTTTTAACAATTCCGCCAGGATTTTTTTGGCGCGCATGATTCTCACTTTTGTATTGGCGACCGAAAGGCTGAGCTCTTCTGCTATTTCTTTGATGCTTTTTTCTTCAAAAAATCTTAGCCGGATGATGTCCTGATTTTTCGCATCCATTGTTTCTATGATTTTGATGATCTTTTGCTGGTCTTCCTCAGAAATCAAAAGTTCTTCGGGAGATCTTGCAAATTCATTTTTAACATCCTGCAGATTTGCATTGGGATCTTCGTTCTCACGGCTTTTTTTGCGCCAGAAATCGATGATTGTATTTTGAGCAATAGTCAGAATCCACGTTTTGAACTGAAAACTGGGATCGAAGAGATCGAGTTTGTTTAAGACTTTAGAAAAAACCGAAACGGTGATCTCATCTGCATCATTTTCATCTTTCACTTTATTCATCACGAAAGAAAAGACATCTACCCAAAAATGATTAATGAGCTGTGTCTGAGCCTTTTGATCTTTGTCTCTGGCTTTTATGATGAGTGTAAGTAACTGATCTTCTTTCATTTTTTCGACGAACAAAGATAGTCATAATAATTAAAAAGAGATCACATTAAAAGATTGAGAAATTCTATAATCCCGGTGCATTTTAGATTAAATTTAAATAACATTAATCAAGACTGAATTGTTTTTAAAATGAGTATTTTTACAGGCTTAAATTTTGTACAGAAAAGCTTGATTAAACGATTAAAAGTCAGAAAATTAGAATAAAAATCAATCAAGGTTTTTGATTCTAAATTTGACAAAAAAAAATAATAAGATGAACAAACAGATCAAATTTTATAAATATCAGGGAACGGGAAACGATTTTGTAATGATTGACAACCGCGATCTGGATTTCCCAAAAAGTACAGAACTGGTGAAAAACCTCTGCGACAGACGGTTTGGAATTGGTGGTGACGGACTAATACTTCTTGAAAATGATGATACCCAAACCGTAAACGGAGAAAAAGCAGACTTCAAAATGGTGTATTATAATTCTGACGGGAACGAAAGTACAATGTGTGGCAACGGCGGCAGATGCCTTGTAGCCTTTGCCCACTTTCTGGATGTCTTCGAAGATAAAACCATTTTTGATGCGGTAGACGGACTTCATAAAGCTGAGATCAAAAACGGTGTTGTGAAGCTGAAAATGATAGATGTTCCAAATATAAGTCAGGATGGGAATGATGCAGTGCTAAATACCGGCTCTCCGCACTATGTAAAGTATGTTGAAATGTTAAAAAATTATAATGTTTTCAAAATCGGTAACGAAATCCGTAATTCTGAAACTTATAAGAATGAGGGAATCAATGTCAACTTTGTGGAAGTGCTGCCTGACAATACACTTTTTGTGAGAACTTATGAGCGCGGTGTGGAAGATGAGACGTACAGTTGCGGCACAGGAGTGACTGCTGCGGCTTTAACTTTTATGAATCAAAATGATCAAACTTCTGTTGCAGTAAGGGTTTTGGGCGGTCAGCTGAAGGTTTATGCCGAGAAAAACGGCGCAGGTTTCTCAGATATTTGGCTGGAAGGTCCGGCTAATCAGGTTTTTAAAGGAGATATTTCTTTATAATTAATATCCAATTCTCTTTTACTAATTAAATATGAAAAAAATAATTCTTGTAATTTTTGTTGTAATCATTGTGGTTCTTGGATTTTTCGGGATCAGATTTTACAATAAATATGTCGGAAATAATATTGAGAAAGACGGATTTCTGCTCATTCCGCATCAGGCAAAATCTCAGCAGATTTTAGATTCTATTTCGCCTTACATTAAGGACAAAGCTTACTTCACCAGTGTTGCAGAAGATAAAAAACTTAATGAAAATTATAAGCCTGGCCGTTACGAATTAAAAAAAGGGATGAACAACCGGGAAATCGTCAATATGATCATTGCCGGTAATCAAACGCCCAATTCTTTCAGAATAAAAGACTTTGATGATGTATATCAGATGATTGGAAGAGTTTCTAAAAAAACGGAAGCAGATTCTGCAACATTTGCAAAGAAACTGAATGAGTTGGCCATCAAAAAAGGATACAGAAATGCGGAGGATCTTAAGAAATATTTCTTCAATAACACCTATGACTTTTTCTGGACGGTGACGCCGGAAGAGTTTTTTGAAAAATTTGACAACCAATACAAAGAATTCTGGACTGCAGAAAAGATTGAGAAAGAAAAACAGTCGGGTCTCACGAGAGATCAGATTTATGCTTTGGCTTCTATCGTTTACAAGGAATCCGGCGGCAAGCCAGATGAGCAGAAAACAATTGCTGGACTGTATCTGAATCGTTATAACAAAGGGATGAAACTGCAAAGTGATCCTACAGTGATCTACGCCGTGAAACAGGGCAGCAACTTTCAGAAGGTCATCAAAAGGGTTTATTATAAAGATCTGAAAACACCTTCTCCTTACAACACCTACGCCAACAAAGGTATTCCGCCGGGCCCAATTTGTATTGTAGACAAGAATTCTCTGAATGCTGTTTTGGACGCCGAGAAGAATAATTACATTTTTATGTGTGCAGATCCTGCGAGATTTGGCTATCATAAATTTACCGATAATGATGCAGAACACGCCAGAAATGCGAAGGAATATCAGGATTGGCTGAATAAAAAAGATATAAAATAGAGCAACGGCTCAAAAAAATAAAAGAATGAAAAGAACGGAGATTGTAAGTATTTTTCAAAAGAAAACTTTTGGATTAGCTTTGACAATAGGAGCAGCAAGTTTTGTAATGGCTCAGCAGAAATTGAGTATTTCTGGGAATGTAAAGGATGCAAACGGAGGAATCGGATACTCGTCTGTCACTTTCAAAAATACACAGAATGCGCAGCTTAGCGACGCAGTTTTGGCAGATGTGGACGGGAATTACAAACTGGAGTTAGCACCGGGAACCTACGATGTAACGATTGAAGCTGTGGATTACAAAAAATTCTCGCAGACCGTCAGTATCAATAAAGCGGGTCCGATTGCGCCTTTCACCATCGTATCTGACGGCAAGGCCAATCTTACCAATACGACTGATATCCAAACGGTCATCATCACCGGGCAGTCTACAAAACCTTACAAAGTAGAGCTTGATAAGAAAACTTATGATGTGAAAAGTGACCTTACGGCAGTTGGAGGAAATTTACAGGATGTCCTTCAGAATGTACCGTCGGTCTCTGTAGATACGGATGGCACAGTATCTATGCGCGGCAGTTCCAATGTGAGATTTTTGATCAATGGAAAACCGTCTGCTTTATTGGGAATTGACGATGGCGCCAATGCACTACAGGCAATTCCCGCAGACCAAATAGACAGAATAGAAGTAATCACCAATCCTTCTGCAAAATATGATGCTTCCGGTACAGCTGGTATCCTAAATATTATTCTTAAAAAAACCACCAAATTAGGTTTTAACGGAAGTGTTATCGGAACTCTAGGCTACCTTCCAAAAACTAATCTGAACACAAATCTGAGCTGGAAAAAAGGCAATTGGAGCTGGTTTTTAAACGGTGGCGGTGGCTATCAGGAAAGTAAAAATACGAGTCGAAACAACATTTTGTATAATTCCGGCAACATCAGTTCTGCAACTCAGAATAGCGAAACCAATTCAGAATCTGATAATTACAATGCAATGGCTGGTGTAATTTATGACCTCTCACCGAAGACATCAATCAACCTTAGCGGAAATATCAGAACTTTTGCGAATGATTCGGAGAATCCAATCGATTATTTTGATTTCAATAGAAATGGAACTGTAGATTACACCACAAGAAACAGCAAAGGTAGAAGTACTAATACAGGGATGCAGGGTGATTTTGGAATCGACCAAAAAATTGGTGACAAAGGGCAGAATATTTCAGGATCGGTCAGTCTGCAAAGTAACAGGTCAAATAATGCAAATGACATTACCCAAATTACCAATAGTGATCTTGACTACTACAATTTCACCAGACAGAAAACGGAGAACAAATCTCTCATTATTAAACTAGATTACGAGCTTCCTATAGGAGAAAACTCTACTTTCAATGCCGGATACAAGTTGGACGACAATAAAAATACTTACGACAATCTTGTCCTTCAACAGAATGATGAGGATACGCCAGCTTTTGAATTGCCCACTTTCACCGGACTTTCTAAGTATAATGAAACTTTCAACGCAGGTTACATTCAGTTTAAAAGTAAAATGGGTGCAATCGGATATCAGGTTGGTTTAAGAAATGAACATTCTAAAATAGATTTTTCATATCCAGACAATATTACCGATAGAATTCTGTCGAAGAATAAAGACTACAACAACCTTTTTCCAAGTGTATTTTTGAGTTACGATTTTGCTAAAAACAATCAGTTGTTGTTAAATTATTCCAGAAGAATAGACAGACCGAGATCTTTCTTTTTAATTCCATTCTTTTCTTTTAATAACAGTCGAAATCTTTTTTCTGGAAATCCAGATTTGAATCCTTCATATATTGATTCCTTTGAATTTGGATACAATTATTCCAAACCAAAAGTTACCATCAACCCAACTTTATACTACAGGAAGGAGAAAGACAATGTTCAGATGGCAGTAATCCAAAATCCAAACGATCCCAGCTCATTTAGTATAAAGCCATATAATGTTGGGAATGAGGACAGATATGGCCTGGATCTCAACGGGACATATGATCCTTTTGCGTGGTGGAAAATTATGGGAAACATTGACGTTTTCGGTTATAACACTAAGGGAGATCTTTATATTGAAAATAAATTCATCCAATCGTACAGCGGTGATGGTGTTTCTACAAGACTTAGACTTGCCAATACATTCAAATTTGATAAAACTTTCAGTGTCCAAATCCAAGGGAACTTCCGGGGCGGACAAAAGAATGCAAGTCAAGTTCAAAAATCCATCTACTTTTTTAATCTTGGAGCAACCAAAACTATCTGGAAGGGCGACGGTACATTAGCATTCAATATTCAGGATATTTTCAATACAAGAGCAAGGAAATCTACCACTTTTGGCAATAATTTCCAAAACGAAATGTATATGCAGTGGCAGCCAAGACAAATGTCTCTATCTTTAACCTACAGATTTAAACAGGGTGATAAAGTGGAGCAGCCGAAACGTAAACAGGACATCAACTCCAATGCGAGCGGTGACGACCTTCCACCAATGTAATTTATACAAAAACATCACACAAAAAATCTCCTGCAAAATTGATTTGCAGGAGATTTTCTATTTAGAGTTAAGTAACAATTCTACTCAAAAAAAACCCGTCCCGTTATAAAAACGAGACGGATCTTTTTAACAATTATAATTTAAAGGTCTATCTATTTCTTTTTATCCTTCAGCTCTTCCTTGTCTTTATCGGAAGGATTCCAGACTTTAACGTCTGCATTTTTATCGATTCCTGAGACGATCTGCACATTGATCCCGTCACTTGATCCCAATTTTACATAGGTTTTTTTGAAGCTTCCGTTGGCCTGTTTTACCTCTACGAAGGATTTGTTGTTTCCTTTTTCATACTGGATCAGCGACTCATCCAAAAGTAATGCATTTTTCTTAGAACTCAGTAATATTTCTCCGTTTGCACTGAAACCTGCCCGGATGTATTCACCGGTTTTATTGTAAACATCGCCTTCTACAGCAAATTTTATGGTTCCGCTTTCTTCTGTTCCTTTTGGCGCAATCAACGTCAATTTGCCTGGGAAAGACTTATTCTGCAAAGCACCAATCACCACTTTCATCTCCATGCCCTGACTTAGTTTTCCGGCCTGTGCTTCATCAATATCACCTTTAAAAATCAGTGAATTAAGATCTGCAATAGAACAGATGGTTGTCCCGGCGTTGAAGGCATTGGCTTCTATCACCTGGCTTCCAACTTTTACAGGAATGGTAAGCACTGTTCCTGCCGCCTTGGCGCGGATCTGCGTAGTTGCCATACTCTGAAGTTCCGGCGTAGCACCAGTTCTTACAATCTGCAACTGTTTCTGAGCAGCGTTTAGACTTTGGACAGCCAGTTTCTGCTGCTGAATGGTCGTCTGCAGCTGTTGCTGAGCAGTGATGAATTCCTGTTTTGAGATCACACCTTGTTTGTACAGTTTGTCCTGCATTGCAAATTGCTTCTGCTGGTTGTCTACATTTATTTTAGCGTTGGTCAGCTGGATCTGCGCGTTGTTGATCTGCATCGTTGCACTGTTCACATCAGTCACATTCGGTACAATTCTGATGGTAGCGATTAATTGTCCTGCTGTCACTTTATCACCCTCATCCACGTTGATCGTCTGGATGATTCCGGAGATATTCGGCTTGATTTCGATCTCTTCACGCGGTTCTATTTTTCCCGTGGCCATTACCTTATCATCCAGATTCTGGATCGTTGGTTTTCTGGTAAGGAAGACTTCATTTTCCGCAGAGTTTGATTTGATAAGATAGCCGATCCCGCCAATCAGCGCCGCTGCAAAGAGCAATCCCAAAAAGATAGACAATGCTTTTTTGAAAGTAAATTTCTTTTTTTCCATTATATAGAAATATAGTTTATTATTAAATTATAAAAAATTAAATGCCTAAAAAATTAGTGTGATTATTATTCATCACCAATCCCTTTAGCATTAACAGTTACTCTGTTCTCAAGGCTTCTATCGGCCGGATTTTGACGGCTCGCTGGGCGGGAATCAGTCCGATAATCAATCCCAGAAAGATCATAATTCCCATCGCAGAGAAGACGTTTCCGTAATCTACCGTTGGGTTGTAAAAAGGAAAATCATCGTTGTTCATCGTGAGGATATTGAGGATGATAAGCAGGAAAATCCCCGACATAAAACCTAATAGTCCCGAGGACAAAGTGATCACGACACTCTCCAGCAAAATCTGATTTCTCACTTCCGCAGGTTTTGCGCCCAGCGCTCTTCTGATTCCTATTTCCTTGGTGCGTTCTGTTACTGTAATTAATAGAATATTCGATATTGCAATAACGCCGGCAAGGATCGTCAATGTTCCTACAATGATGGTCAGCAACTGCATTCCTGTAAGAAATCCTGTTACTTTTTTGAACTCTTTCGCCAGATTAAATGTACCAAATGCATTGGTATCTTCCGGAGAAACGTGGTTGATTTTTTTAAGTTCCTCTTTCACTTTAGCTTCTACAACAGCTGCTTCGGCATTCGGTTTACCCACAATGGCAAAAAAACCGACTTTATCGCCCTCATTGTACATTCCGGAGTAGGTGGAAAACGGAATATAAGCGGACTGATCATTCTCCATTCCGCCGCCTCTTGAGACCCTGAAAACACCGATTACATTGAAGAAAATACCTTTAAGATTGACCGATTTACCGATGGGATTTTCATTCTTTTTGGCATCGAAAAGGTTTTTATAAATCTCCTCTCCTATCACGATTACATTCTTTTTGGACTGGATATCTGCGTCGTTAATATATCTTCCAAACAGTAATTTTTTCTTTGAAATCTTATTACCGATCGGGAAATCTCCTGTGATCATATATGTATTCTTCTTCCCGTTTCTGGAAATCTGATCGCCCGGAGTTCCAAAATTCCCTCTCACACTTTGGGGCGAGATGTAGTCAACTTCCGGAACTTTTTTCGTGATGTATTCGATATCTTTCAGATGGAGATCCATCTTTCTGCCTTTCGGGAAACCTTCGTAAGGAATGTTGGTGCTTTGCGGCCAGAGGAAAACCGAGTTGGTTGCAAAACCGGAAAAAAGCCTATTGAAGCCGTTCTCCATTCCGTTTGCAGCTCCCAGCAGACTGACGTACAGAAACATTCCCCAGCCAACGCCAATCATCGTCAGAAATGTTCTGAGCTTATTATTCCGGAGGGAATAATAGATTTCTTGCCAGGTATCTCTTTTGAAAAGTATGTTCATTTTGGTTGATGGTTGATGGTTGTTTCCTGTTGGTTATCTTTTTTCTTTAATCATTATTCTCAAAATCTATTCTGAGCGCAGCGCTTCTATCGGCTTGATTCTGGACGCTTTGTAAGCCGGCACAAATCCTGCGATTGTTCCTGAAAGAATGAGACAGAAAAATGCTGCAGCAATCAATCCCCAGCCGACGGACGGTTCAGAAATAAAATAATCCTCCAGATTGTTTCCTATTAATTTGAGCGCTAAAACACCCAAACCAACACCGAAAAATCCGGATATCACAGTGATAACGATACTTTCCTGAAGAATAAGCATCACGATTCCGCCAGGTTTTGCACCAATTGCTTTTCTTACACCTATTTCTTTGGTTCGCTCTTTTACGATATAAACCATAATATTACTGATGCCGATAATGCCCGCCAGCAAAGTCCCAAGTCCGATGAACGTTACAACTGCCGTAATGACAAACAGAAATGCAAAAGAGTCCTTGGTGTTTTTTGCATTGTTGTTAATACGGATCCCCTGCTGATCGTCTGGCGAAATCTTATGTTTTGCTTTGATGTTTTTTTCAAGATCATCCCCAAATTTTACACCTTCGTCCGGGGTCATAGCAGGATTATAAGATAACATGACGGTGCTGATGGTGTCAGAACTTTTCTTCATCTGCTGCAACGTGGAAAGAGGAATAGAGATATGCCTTTCGTCCCAATCGCCGCCCGGATCAGAAAATACACCAACCACTTTGAACATTGTCCCGTTGATTTCCAGATCTTTCCCAATAGGATTACCATCGCGGATAAGATCGCGCCAGGCCATTCTTCCGATGGATGCTACATTTTGCTTGAGTTCATTATCTCTTTCATTAATGTAGCGGCCGTCTATCATCGTTCGGTTTTCGAGAAATTTCTCATCTCCCAAAACGCCGTTGATCTGATAACTCCCACTTTCTTTGCCATATTTCACCGTCAGATTTGTAGTGTATCTGGGCGAGGCATATTCTAATTTACCTTCACTTTCCTTTACTATTTCGTCGAAATCATCATTGTTGAACGTAATCTGCCTGTCCGACTGCAGCCCGGCGAACGGAAGTGTTGTTTTGCCTCCGAAAAGCATAATCAGATTGGTAGCATCTCTTGTAAATGCTTTGGCAAAGGAATTATTGAGACCATTTCCGATCCCGAACAATACGATAAAAATGAACAGTCCCAGAGCCACCGTAAATCCGGAAAGCACCGTCCGCAATACATTACTGCGAATAGAACTGAAAATCTCCTGCCAGCGGTCTAGGTCAAACATTTTTTAGTTGTTGGTTTTTTGTTGTTGATTTTTTGTTGATAGTTATTAGTTTTTCAGATTGAGATCTCCTCCGATTGTCAGGCTGAGGCTCTCGAATCCTTTTTTTTAATATTTAATCCAAGACGATTTGGTTGATGAATGTATCGCTTTCTATCAGGCCGTCTTTGAGGACGACGTTTCTTTTGGTCTGTGCCGCCACATCGGGCTCGTGCGTAACGACGACGATGGTTTTTCCTTCTTTATTGATATCCTGAAGCAGCTTCATAATATCGTGCGTAGTTTTGGAATCCAAGGCTCCCGTTGGCTCATCTGCCAGAATCAGTTTGGGGTCTGTGATGAGTGCTCTTGCGATGGCAATTCTCTGTTTCTGACCTCCGGAAAGCTCGCTTGGAAGGTGGTCTTTCCAACTCAGCAATCCCACTTTTTCGAGATATTCCTCTGCCCGTTTTGTTCTTTCCTTTCTGGATACATTTTGGTAATAGAGCGGCAAGGCCACATTATCCAAAGCTGTTTTATAATTAATGAGATTAAAAGACTGAAAGATAAATCCCAGAAACCGGCTTCTGTATTCCGCTGCTTTGACTTCTGTGAGGTGTTTGATGGGCACACCATCCAGTTCATAAATCCCGTCATCTGCCTCATCCAGGATTCCGATAATGTTCAGCAAAGTAGATTTTCCGGAGCCGGAGCTTCCCATAATAGAAACAAACTCACCCTCGTTGATATTGAGGTTGATACCCTTGAGGACGTGCAATTTGCTTTTGCCTGTGTCGTAGGATTTGTTGATATCTTCTATTCTTAGAATGGGATTAGACATTGTCTCGATTTTATAGATAAGTAAATCCGAATGCAGAATTGTTACAATTCAACTATTAAAAGATTAAAAAAACTGAAAGATTAAAAATATAACGCGTTGTCATATGACGTGTAACCGTGAGAAAATGCGCCAGCGCGTGAGGGCGGAGGGCATTGTCGGAGCTCTTTTTTGTCTTGTTTTGAAATTTGTTTTGAAACAGGAGTGTCCTAAGACAAAAAAAGCGACTGCCCGCAGACCGACCCGTTTTTTCGGATGGCTAAGCGAAGGGAAAAACGGGGCACGCCCAAAAAAAATTTGGAATGCCGTAACATTTTAACAATTCCGAAGTCTTATTGTATATAATTTTTCTTTTATGCTTAAAAAAGTTTTTTGTATTTCGCTTTTGTCTGTTGGTGTTTTGGGATTTTCTCAGAAGAAATGGACGATTCAGGAATGTGTGGATTATGCGATCAAAAATAATCTGCAGGTTCAGGCGCAGGCTTACAACAAGGATGTGCAGGCAAAAAATCTGGAAATGGCAAAAAGAGATTATCTGCCGTCGGTGTCTGGAAGCATATCCAACACGGCCAGCTTTGGAAATACGCAGTTTGTGAATACGAGTGTGCGCAATGACAATTTCAGCAATAATGCCAGTGTTGGCGCCAATATTTTGGTTTTCAACTATGGCCGGCTGGAAAAGACGATCCGCAAAACCAGCTATGATGTAGATGCAAGCCTTCAGGATATCGAGACCATTAAGAATAATATCGCGCTTCAAATTGCGCAACAATATCTTTCTGTCATGCTGAACAGAGAAATCAAAAAAATCTCTGAAAGTGCGATGGAAAATGCGCAGAAACTGTATGACCGCGCGAAGATCACAACAGACGTCGGCACCACTGCACAGACTGTTTTGGCAGAAGCTACAGCTTCCCTTGCCAGAGAAAAGCAGAATGTGAAAACCTCGCAGATCAATGTGGACAAGGCATTGTTCGCTATGACTCAGATCCTGCAGCTTCAGGATTACAAGACTTTCGATGTGGTAGACATTCCTGTTCCGGATGCGTTGACACCGCAGACGGAATCTGTGGACGAAGTTCTCAGTATCGCTTACGGTTCTCAGCCTGTGATCAAGGCTGCGGAAATCAGAATCAAAGCGGCGGAAGCTCAAACAGAAGTTATCAGAACTAACTTTTGGCCGACAATCACTGCCAATGCAGGCATCGGAACATTTTATAACAACCGTCTGAATACTAATAATGTGGGAGGCAACGGATTTTATATCGCGGAACCTAACTTTACAAATCAGTACAAGGATAATTTCGGGCAGCAGATTGGCCTTTCTGCCAATATTCCGATTTTCAATAAGGGAATTACGAGATTGCAGGTGGAACAGACGAAAATCAATGAATCGCTGGCGAAAAACAATCTGGAGCAACAGAAATTCCAGCTAAAACAAGATATCCAGCAGGCGCAGTTCAACGCAGATTCCAACTACGAAATTTACGTTTCTGCGATGGAAGCTGAGAGAAGTACAAAACTGGCTCTTGATTTTGCTACCAAAAGTTACGACGCCGGCCGATCTACAATCTACGATGTGACGATGGCGAGAAACAATTATGCGAATGCGCAAGGTTCTGTGGCGCAGGCCAAATACAATTATCTCTTCAGCATAAAAGTTTTGGATTTCTATGCAGGACGCGGGATTTCACTATAAACAACGGCAAAGACTCACGTTTTTGAATCGATGATATTTTAAAAGTCGCAAAGTCAATCTTTGCGACTTTTATTTGTACTTCATTAATTACAATTTTGCGACTTTGCGATAAAAAATCTTGCAATTTTCCTTATCTTTGGAATATGCAGACCTTCGGAAAAGATTTACTAAGAGATATAAAAGCAGCGGAATTATCGGGCGAAAATGCCCATAAAATATATTCTCCGCCGTATCGCCCTTTGTTCACTTATGAAGACATTCTGACCCGGAATCCAAAATTTGCCGCCGTCAACATTCTGCTTTATCTTAAAGACAACGAATGGCATTTCCCACTGATTGTGCGCTCTACCAACGAAAGAGACCGTCACAGCGGGCAAATCTCTCTGCCTGGCGGGAAACGGGAAAAAGAGGACCTCGATTTTGCCCACACCGCAAAACGGGAAACTTCTGAGGAAGTGGGAATTGATGAGCATTATGTGAGGATCATCCGCGAAATGTCGCCCATTTATATTCCGCCAAGTAATTTCTATGTGCATTCCTTTATCTCTTACACCAAAAAGAATCCCGAATTTTTCCTTCAGGAATCAGAAGCTGTGGAGTTGATAGAATTTCCGATTTCATCATTATTAAGTCTTCCAGACCAGCCAAAAAATATGGTTTTGCCATCTACAAAAGGCGCAGAAGTTCCGGTCATAGATTTCAACGGCTATATTATTTGGGGCGCTACTTCTATGATTCTGAGCGAGTTCAGCAACTTATTAAAAAATGTTTAGTTTTGCAGTACTTCCCAAGTTTAGGAACGGAAATTGGTTTACAGTTTTCCAGTGAAAACCAGCTTGATATTAAGTCTAAATTCTAATTAACATAAATGGCAAAAAAAAATATTTTTACCGATTCTTTTGGAAACATCTATGTTTTGAAGAGGTTTATTATTTTTATTCTCGGACTGGTCTCGTACAGAAGGTTCAACGGCTTCAACAAGCTGAAAATTACAGGGACAGAAAATCTGGCTGATCTGCCGGACAGCAATGTTCTCTTTGTTTCCAACCATCAGACTTATTTTGCTGATGTCGCCGCAATGTACCATACTTTCTGCTCGGTGAATAATGGTTTTCACAATACGATCAAAAATCCCGTCTATCTCCTCAATCCAAAAGTAGATTTCTATTATGTAGCGGCGGAAGAGACGATGAATAAAGGACTTCTTTCTAGAATTTTTAAAATTGCCGGGGCGATTACGGTTAAAAGAACCTGGCGTGCGGAAGGCAAGAATGTCAACAGAATGGTAGACCTCAGTGAAATCGAGAATATTATGAAAGCTCTGGATAATGGCTGGGTAATCACGTTTCCGCAAGGAACAACGTCAGCATTTGCGCAAGGCAGAAAAGGAACGGCAAAACTGATCAAGAATCAAAGACCGACGGTAATTCCTATCAAAATCAATGGCTTCAGAAGGGCATTTGACAAGAAAGGCTTGAAAATAAAAGTGACTGGTGTAAAACCGACATTGGAGTTCAAACAGGCATTGGATATCGATTATGACAATGAATCTGCGACAGAAATACTGGACAAAATCATGCATGCCATAGAGCAGACGCCGGAACATAACCTACTCCACGACTATGATGCAAAATTGAAAGAATCAAAACCTCAAACATAAAAAACGGCTACTGGAAAGTAGCCGTTTTTGTTTATAACACAGATTCAAAAAAATCTATTATCTATCAGTCTAGTATCTCTTAGTCTAAAATCTAAGATTCAATACTCGGAACCTGAACGTTCTCATTCGCATCTTTTTCATAATCAATGCCATCTACTTCAAAGCCGAAAAGATTGAAAAATTCTTTTCTGTAACCTTCAATATCACTGATTTCGGAAAGGTTTTCAGTGGTTGTTTCCTTCCATAACTGATCAACTTCTGCCTGCACATCTTCTGCCATTTCAAGATCATCTACTCTAATTCTGCCAGCAGAATCCAATGGCACATTGCCGTCTTCGGTATATAATCTTTCGGCAAAAAGTCTCTGCATCTGCTCTATCGTTCCCTCGTGTGTTCCTTTCGCTTTCATTACTTTGTAAAGCAGTGAAATATAAAGGGGCACAACAGGAATAGCGGAACTGGATTGTGTAACCAAAGCTTTGTTTACGGAAACGTATGATTTCCCGTTGAGGTCTTTTAATAAATCATTAAGGACTGTCACCGTTGCTTCAAGGTCATTTTTTGCCTGTCCGATGGTTCCGTTTCTGTAGATTGGGAAGGTCAACTCCGGGCCGATATAAGAATAAGCAACCGTCTGTATGCCTTCAGCCAATACGCCTGCCGCTTTCAAATCTTCCATCCAGAATTTCCAGTCTTCACCGCCCATTACGGCAACCGTGTTAGGAATATCAACCTCGTTATCTGTTGGCGGAATTGTAATATCTGAGACCACACCCGTATGGAAATCTACCGTTTTGTTTGTGAAAGATTGTCCGATTGGTTTCAGCACTGATGCATACGCCACACCGGTTTTAGGATGCGTCCTTCTTGGCGATGCCAGACTGTAAACCACCAGATCTACTTGGCCGAGGTCTTTTTTAATTAATTCAATCGTCTGTTTTTTCACTTCATCAGAAAATGCATCACCGTTGATGCTTTTTGCGTAAAGTCCGGCTGCAGTGGCTTCTTTCTCAAAAGCAGCAGAATTGTACCAGCCGGCAGTTCCCATTTTCCCTTCAGAAGCTGGTTTCTCGAAGAAGACACCAACGGTAGCAGCGTCGGAACCGAAAGCAGCGGTGATTCTGGAAGACAGTCCGAAACCAGTGGAAGCACCGATGACCAATACTTTTTTCGGTCCGTTTTTGATGGCACCTTTGGACTTGACGTATTCTATTTGGTTTTTTACGCTTTGAAGTGCACCGTCAGGATGCGCCGTCAAACATATAAATCCTCTTGTTCTTGGTTGAATTATCATTGTTGATATTATTTTTAGCATTGCAAATTAAAGAAATTTGAGCAAATAATGAGGAATAATCTGCAAAAAAGCTTGCACTACTTTTCCTTTTGCTGTGTATTAATGAGACCTGGCGGAGGACAAATTTATTATTATGTGCAATCGATTGCGCAGGTCATTATTTTTGTTAATTTTACCGGAGTCAAAATGTTGTATCAAGTGAAATACAGGATGTGTAGATGGTGTTTCGATCTACGGATTCTGCAGCCCGGCTTGAGTGGAGCTCATTTTTTGCGGCGGGAAAAGCAAGGCAAAAAATAGCGGGAAAGGAAGACGGAAAAAGCTGCCCAAATAATAATCATTAAGACCCATTTTATCATCAATTTTAAGTATAAATTTTAATATAAACAATGAAGAAACTACTCATAGGATTTGCGTTTTCTGTTGCAGCAATGCTTACTGCGCAGAAAAATGACATTAACTATTATATTCAGAAAGCACCATTCAAGTTCGGCGAAATGGTTTTGCCGACGATTCCGCAAAAGGATTATAACTTCAAGGATTTTGGCGGTGTTGCCGATGGAAAAACTTTGAACACAAAAGCTTTCGAAAAAGCAATCACAACAATCGCTGCCAACGGTGGCGGAAGATTGATCGTGCCGGCCGGAACTTGGATTACAGGACCAATAGAACTGAAAAGTAAAATTGATTTTCACGTAGAGGAAGGTGCTATCGTGCAATTCAGTAATGATGTGAAGCAATTTCCGATCAGAGAAACCTCGTCCGGGAAATTTGAAGTGACCGCTCCGATCTGGGGAAATAATCTGAAAGATGTTTCCTTCACCGGAAAAGGCATTTTCGATGGCGCAGGAGAAGCATGGAGACCTGTGAAAAAATTTAAAACGACGGATGCGCAATGGAAGGAATTGTTAGCACAGAAAGGAAGTACACTGAGCGACGACGGGAAAATCTGGTGGCCAAGCGTTGCAGCAAAAAATGGCGAAGAACTGGCAAAAGTGATTACCAAAACGCCAAACGCAACGATGGAAATGTATGAGCAAATCCATCATTTCCTGAGACCGATGATGTTCACCTTGTCTAAAGTGACGAATCTTTTGATTGACGGACCAACGTTCCGAAACTCACCGAAGTTTGTCATCAATCCAAAACAAATCACCAATCTTGTCATTAGAAATACAACGGTTTACAATCCGAAATGGGCTCAGAACGGCGACGGAATCGATATTAGTGCATCGAAAAATGTGATTATTTACAACACAAAAGTGAACGCCGGAGACGACGGAATCTGTATGAAATCCAGCGGAACACCGAAAAACGGTGAAGCCAATCTGCAAAACGTCATCATCGCAGAATGTACTGTGAATGAAGGTCACGGCGGTTTTGTGATCGGCAGCAACACAGATGGCGGGATGAAAAACATCTACGTGACCAACTGTACTTTTGACGGAACGGATATCGGAATCCGAGTGAAAAGCAACTCCGGAAGAGGCGGCGACGTAAGCCAGATTTTCATCGACAATATTGAGATGAAAAATATTATTAAAGAAGCAGTGATGTTTGATACTTTTTATGCCGATGCGCCTGTTGGAAGCACAAAAGAAAGTGAAGCAGCACAGCAAACTGGCGAAAAAGTACCGTATTTCCACGACTTTTATATCAGTAATGTAAATTGTGCTTCGTCTGAAACCGCTTTCAGTTTTACCGGACTTCCTGAAAAACGAATCGAGAATCTTTATTTTAAGAACGTAAATATCACCAGTAAAAAAGGAATTGTTGGACAAAACGCCAACAACATTGTTTTTGAAAATGTGAAAATAAATAACAGTACAGATTACAAAGTGGACAGTAATCTGAAGAAAGCAATTGTTGTGAAGTAATTTTTTACGACTATTAAGGTGTTAATTTCAAAACCCTTTCAGATTGAAGCTGAAAGGGTTTTTTCTATTTTAAAGCGATGGAAAAATCGTCATTCATTAACAGAACGCCTTCCTCCTGATTTCCTGTGAAACCCTTCAGTTTGGACGTTTTGTTTTTCAGAATCAAATCCTGAAGTTGCTTTTCCGAAAGTTTTTTTCCTAGGATTTCAAACGGAACTTTGAAACCGCAAGCTTTGAAATCCGAACAGCCGATTGCCGTTTTGCCTTTCATCAGATTGATCGCTTTGCACTTCGGACACTGGGTTTCTGTCCAGATAATTTCTGTTTTTACTCTTGGAACTTTTTCTTTTGGAGGCGCCGGTTTTTCTTCCTCGAAATTAATCACTTTTCCTTTGGAACTGATAACTTTCCTCGTGAGTTCCGTTACCATTTCTATCAATTCATCTTTGAATTGGTTGGCTTCGTACTCGCCTTTTTCGATTCTGCGCAGTTTAGATTCCCATTCTCCTGTGAGTTCGGGACTTTTCAAAACTTCATCTTCTATCGTGTCAATTAACTCGATTCCGATTGAGGTTGCAACCAGGTTTTTCTTTTTGCGTTCAATGTATTTTCTGCGGAATAATGTTTCGATGATGTTGGCTCGGGTTGATGGTCTTCCGATGCCATTATTTTTCAACATTTCTCGGAGTTCCTCATCTTCTACCTGTTTTCCAGCGGTTTCCATTGCTCTCAGCAAAGTCGCTTCCGTGTATGGTTTTGGTGGCGAAGTTTTTCCCTGATGGATTAATGGCGCATGCTCGCCTTTTTCGCCAGCTACGAATTCCGGAATGGTCTGTTCTTCGTCTTTATCTTTTTCATCCTTTTCCTCTTTTTTATCTTTGGCATAAACCGCTCGCCAGCCAGGTTCCAGGATTTGTTTTCCGGAAGCTTTGAACGGAATTGTTCCAACCTGACCTTCTACCAAAGTATTTGAAATCTTACATTCAGGATAAAATACGGCGATAAATCTTTTTGCGACTAAATCATAAATCAACTTTTCCTCACGACTAAGATTGGATGAAGGCGGAATTTCTGTCGGAATAATCGCGTGGTGATCCGTCACTTTTGTATCATCGAAAACCGCTTTATTTTTCGGGATTGGTTGTGAAAGTAATGGCGAAATCAAGTCCGAATAAATTGTCATACTTTTCAGAATTCCAGGGATTTTTGGATAAAGGTTTTCTGATAAGTAAGTCGTATCAACTCTTGGATAAGTCGTGTGTTTTTTCTCGTAAAGACTTTGAATATAATTAAGGGTATGCTCCGCCGAAAATCCAAATTTCTTATTAGCTTCCACCTGAAGTCCTGTCAAATCGAACAAACGTGGATTCTTTTCTTTTCCTTCCTTGATTTCGAAAGAGATGATTTCAAACTGGTTTTTTTTGAGATATTCTAAGCCTTTTTCTGCTTTTTCTATGGTTTTAAGTCTGTCGATTGATGCGCTGAAAAGAACATCTCGATATTTCGTTTTAAGTTCCCAATATTCTTCCTGAGAAAACGCATCGATCTCCTTTTGACGCTGAACGAGCATTGCCAAAGTCGGTGTCTGAACACGTCCGATTGACAAAACAGCTTTGTTTCCACCAAATTTCTTGGTGAATAATCTCGTGGCATTGATTCCCAATAGCCAGTCACCGATTGCTCTTGCATTGCCTGCCTGATATAGGTTTTTGTAATCTTCTGCAGGTTTCAGATTTTCAAAACCTTCTTTAATTGAATCTTCTGTCAATGACGAAATCCATAGCCGTTTCATCGGTTTGTCGCATTTTGCTTTCTGCAACACCCAACGCTGGATAAGTTCTCCTTCTTGCCCGGCATCACCACAATTGATGACCTCATCACATTCCTCCACCAATTTCGCTATCGTGTTGAATTGTTTCTCAACACCATTGTTATCAATGAGTTTGATTCCGAATTGTTTAGGAATAATGGGCAGGAAAATCAAGTCCCAGGATTTGAAATGTGGTGCGTAATCCTGCGGCTCTTTCAGCGTGCAAAGATGTCCGAAAGTCCAGGTAACACAATAGCCGTTTCCTTCCATATAGCCGCTTTTGGGATTGTTGGCTCCCAAAACTTTGGCAATATCACGGGCAACGCTGGGTTTTTCGGCTATACAAAGTTTCATCTGTAATGTATATGGTCTTTGGAAATAAGGCTTGCAAAAATGCGATTTTTAAATTGAAAAAACGAGGGATTTTGAACACAAAGTTCACAAAGATTTTTTGAATCTATTGAAATTTTTTTAAGTGCGCAAAGGCGTAAAACTCATCAAAGAAAATCAAAAAACACTTCACATCAATTTTGTCATTCCGGAGGAATCTAAACTGCTGCGATTGACTTCGTAGAACCACTTCGTTAGGTTTGAGAACGGAAGGCGGACAAAGGCGCCCAAATACTGAAAAAAAATCCCTCCGAAGTACGAGGCTTCGGAAGGACTGGAGAAAATAATATGAGAAATAAATGTGTTTAAATTAAAATCCAGCTTCGAAAACTTTGAGCAGTTCAGTTTGCTGGATAACTTCGTTTTTGCTATTGATGAGATTATAATTGGCTTGAAGCCAGTTGTTTCGGACAACGAAAAATGTGTAAGCGTCCATCAAGCCTTCTTTGTATTTCTCTTCGGATTTTTGGAAGGAAAGTTTTTGGTTTTCGAAATTTGCCGTTAATAAATTATACTTTTCTTCGGAATTCTGAAACTGTGCCTTGATGGAATTGATGCTTTGCGTGAGATTATTAATGACGATTTCTTTGTCATAATTGGAATTGAAGACGTTGAGTTTCGCAATCTCGACGTTATTTTTTACTTGAAGTTTGTTGAAAATAGGAATATTGAGTCCGAAGCCTAATTGCTGATTTTTATTCCTTTTGAATTGATCGGAAAATGCGTCCGCCGACTCACCCAAAGTTTTGCTGTAGAAAGTGGACCAAGTGTAAGAGCCATTCAGCGTTGGTAAATAGGCAGATTTTGCGATGGCAATGTTTTTCTGCTGCGCTCTGATTTCAGTCTGAACGGACTGATAAGCGGGATTTTTTTCCAAGAGCTTTTTCACAAGATCGGCATCATTAAAATTGGAATGCGCCAGCGCGTCATCTTCCATTTTGAAATCCAAAGAATCGTTCGTAATCGCCAAAGCATTCAGCAGATTAATTTTGGACAAGTCTCTGGAATTCTTGGCGGAAACCCATTGTTCCTGCAAAGTTCCGAGGTTGGCCTTGATGTCGTAAACGTCACTTTTTGGGCGGTTTCCGATTTCGACTTCTTTCTCGGTACGCTTGATCTGGTCTTCGATTCCCGAGATTTGCGTTTCCAAAACCTCCAGCCAGCTTCTGTTGTTCTGATAATTGAAGAACATTTGGATGACGTTTAGTTTCACTTCATTTTGCGCCTGTTTCATCCGGAAAGTGGACGTTTCACGGTTGATTTTGGACAGTGAAATATTGAGATAATTTCGCCAGTTCATCAGTTCCCAATTGGCTTGTGCGTAGAAATTATCGTTTTGGGTATTGACGCTTTCACGCTGATTATTCTGCGGATTGATCCCATTTCCGAAGTTGTAGTTATGATTGATTCCGGCTTCTGCAGACGGTAAAAGCATTCCTTTGGCAGCAGAGATCTGGCGGTCATTTTTTTGAATATTGACCGATGATTGTTTCACCAAAGGATGATTGGCAGAGGCATAATCCAGGCACTGTTTCAAGGTCCAGCTTTGTTGCGCTGGGAAAAGGTTGATGATGAATATGAAGAATAGTTTTTTCATAAATGGTTTGGTTGAGAGTTGACCGTTGATAGCTTTACTGATAATTTCTATCAACTAGAAACCACAACTATCAACAAGTTATTCGTATTTAAGATATTTGACTAGGTTAATTTTTGTCGCCCGATAAGCTTTGAAACTCACAACTGTGAAAGTTAAAATCAACAGCAAAATCATACTCAAGACATACGGCCAAACAGGCATTTCAATTCTGTAAGAGAAATCTTTCAGCCATTCGTTCATTGCATAATAACTGAGTGGAATGCTTAAAATAACGGCAAGAAAACAGATGATTAGAAATCTTTTTGTCAAATCCCAAATAATAGTTTTCTCGTCTGCGCCTAAAGTCTTTTTGATGGCAACGTCTTTTAGTTTTTGCTCGATTAATAATGATGAAAGGGCGAATAATCCTAACAATGCAATAACCAGAACCACGATGTTCAAAGCCGTGAAAAGCGTCTGCTGTTTCTGGAATTTTTCAAATGTTTTAGCAAATTGTTTGTCTACAAAACTTCCGTTGAAGGGATAGCCTGGCTCTACGTCGGTTTCCCAATAGTGTTTAATTTGAGCAAGATTTTCTTCAATATTATCTCCTGACAACTTGATCTGTAGATTTGTCATTTGATTTCTTGCCCAGTTTCTGTTATAATTAAAGAAAATCACAGGCTGGACTTCGTTATTTACGCCACCATAATAGAAATCCTTTACCACACCCACTATTTCTAATTTTTTGTGTTTATCATCCATTCCGGTGGATAATTCTTTCCCTAAAGCCTGTTTCGCATTCCATCCCATATTCTTTATCAAAGCTTCATTTACGACGATAGATTTTGCGGTGTCGGAGGTCAGCTTTGGATTCAAATCTCTGCCGGCAACAAATTTTATCTTGTAGAAATCGAAATAATTAAGATCTATAGCACCGATACCTGCGCTGACACTCTTGGTAGAATCTTTTACATATCTGGCACCGGATGTACTGTTTACGCCATTTCCCATAGTCTGTGCAGATGCTGTAATATCTATAACGCCTGGGAATGATTTGATTTTCGATTTTTGCAGCTCGTATTTTCTGGAATTAAAATAGGCATCCGAGTAGTTGGTTTTATTGAAAGTGATCTGATAAACCTGGTCACCCCGGAAACCCAAATCTTTCTTCAACATATGATTGACCTGCGTATTGATAATCAATGAGCAGATTATGAAAAACGAGGCGATTATCAACTGTAAGCTCAAAATAGAGTTTCGTAGCCAAACGCCCTGTCTGCTTCGGGCGAAATTGCCTTTCAACGTATTGATAGGTTTAAAATTGGAAAGGTAAACGGCTGGAATCAATCCTGAAAACAACGCAAAAATAACCAGCAGCAGACCTGTGTAAAGGAAGATATTTATGTTGTCAAGCTCAATAGCCTTACCCAGAAACCTGTTGTAAACCGGCAATAATAATTCTACCATAGCAAACGCCAGAATATAAGCTACGAAGCACAAAATAAAGGTTTCCATCAGGAATTGGGTCACCAGTTTTCTTCCGGAGCTTCCGATGACTTTCCGTACGCCGACTTCCTTGGCCCGCTGTGAGGATTGTGCAATTTTCAGATTGATCAAATTGATACAGGATAATATCAACAGCAATAATGATAACAGCAAAAGAATTTCCAGAGATTTCTTGTCACCTTTATCAATACCACCTGACTTAGCATCCAGTTTTAAATCCTCGACGTTGGTAAGCCAGACTTTTGTTTCAAAATCTTGAGTATAGCCATATTTTTTTGCACTGATTTTTTCCTGCGTATACTGCAATGCGGATAACTTCTCTTCGAGTTTACGGACATCCGTTCCTGGCTTCAGTTTGAAAAACCCAATGTAGCTGTAGTTGGTCCACTGTTCCTTATTACTGTCGATAAAAGGTTGTCTGATGAGATATCCAGGCCGAAAGACCGTTTTTTCCGCTACGTCAGGTAATCTGTAAATAGCCTGAACAAGGAATTTTTCATTGTCATTATCAGAAATAACTGTTTTCCCGATAGATTTCAGATATTCATCTCCAAAAAGCTGCTTGGCAACATCCTCGGAGATTGCAATTGAATGATCATCTACAAATATATTGTTATACGAACCAGCCAGTTTCTCGTATTGAAAAATTTTAAAAAAATCTTCCGTCACAAAAATAGGATTGGTAAATGTAGATCTGCCGTCTGCCACCAATTTCTGCTTCAGATAAGTCCAATTGTTGACAACCGAATAATTTTCGACCTCAGAAAACTTGATTTTAGAATTGAGCAGGAAGGGATAATTCACTACCAGATTGTAGGCATTCTTATCCGTCTGAAATTCTACCATATAAATATTCTCTTTATCAGGAACCCATTGCTCATAAGACTTTTCGTCCTGCCAATGGATAAATATCAATAAGAAAACACACAAGCCAACACTCAGTCCAAGAATATTAATGATCGTGGAAAGCCAGTTTTTTCTGTAATTGAGGAATGCTATTTTGAGCCAGTTTTTTAACATAGTGGATGGTTTTTAGTTGATGGTTGATAGTTGCCAGTTGATAATTCCTATCAACGAGCAACCGACAACTGTCAACAGATTTTACTCGTATTTCAGATATTTTATAAGGTTCACTTTTGTAGCTTGGTAGGCTTTGATGCTTACTACAGAGAAAGTCAGCAGAAGCAAAATGACAAGACTTAAAACGAAAGGTAAAACTGGCATATCAATCCTGTAAGCGAAATCCTTCAGCCATTCGTTCATCAGATAATAACTGATTGGAATACTGATGATAACAGCGATTAACGTGATCCAGAGAAACTGCCTGGTAAGTCCGAAAATCAAAGTTTTGTCCGATGCGCCAAGCGTTTTTCTAATCGCAACATCTTTCAGTTTCTGTTCAATCATCAGTGATGACAAAGCGAATAATCCTAATAATGCGACCATTAAAACCATTGCGTTCAGGATAGTGAAAAGCGTCTGCTGTTTCTGATAGGTTTCAAATGTTTTGGCAAATTGTTTATCAATGAAATATGAATTAAACGGATAGCCAGGCTCTACATTTTTCTGCCAGTATGCTTTTATTCGTTTTACCGTTCCATCGATATCATCCGATTTTAATTTCAGCTGGATATTATAGACGTTGAATCTTTTCCATTCCGTTTCTCTGTAGTGAAAAAGTATAATAGGTTCCACTTCGCTCTTCAAACTTTTGATATTGAAATCTTTCACTATTCCAATAATATGATAAGGTTTGTTGTCAAATCCGGGTCTGATTTCTCTTTTCATGGCCTGCTCATCTGTCCAGCCCAATTTTCTTACAAAAGCTTCATTTACCAAAGCATTGTTAATGGTATCAGATGATAATTTAGGATCCAGCCAGCGGCCCTTAAGCAATTTGATGCCCATAAATTGAGGATAATTATAATCCATAGAACCGTGCTGAGCCTGGATACTTTGACTCATGTAATCCATATTGGAACTGCTCTCACGACCTGTTCCCGGAGGCGCTTCTGAAAAAGAGATACTTTCTACACCAGGGATTTTTGCCATTTCGGTTTTTAGTCTTTCATACTTTAGCCACGGTTTTCCATTGTTGTATTCATTAAAGTTTACTTGGAAAATCTGCTTCCCGCTGAAACCCAAATCTTTGTTCATCATATATTTAACCTGCTGATTGACAATCAATCCACCAATAATGAAGAATGATGAGATTATTAATTGCAAAGTCAGGATTCCATTTCTCAACCAAACGCCGTGTTTGCTTCGGGCAAAGTTTCCTTTCAAAGTTTCTATAGCTTTGAAATTTGATAAATATAAAGCAGGAATCAATCCCGAAATAACAGTTACCAAAGCTACCATAGCGAACGAATAGAAGTAAATATGCCAGTCATCCATCACGATCTCTTTATCAAAAAACTTGTTGAAGCTTGATAAAAGAAGTTCTGTCAATGCCAATGAAAGCAGATATGACGTAATACAAATAATAAAAGTCTCCATTAAAAACTGAAGAACAAGACTCGATTTTGCACTGCCAATCGCTTTTCTTACCCCAATTTCCTTTGCTCTTTGAGACGCCTGAGCTGTCTCTAGATTGATGAAATTGATGGCTGATAAAATCACAATTAAAACAGAAAGGGTGAACAGAATAAGGATGGATTTGAAATCCGGCTTCCCGAAATAAGTGGACTCTGCGTGAAGTTTCATTTTGCCAATCGGCGTCAATAAAGAATCATTTGGACCATACAAATCAATAAATTGTTGTGGTGTCATTCCTCCTTCTTTAGATTTTATTTTGGCACGAGTCGTTATAATATCCAGAAATTTTTTCTCAAAACTTCTAGGATCTGCTCCTTTTTTCAGCAGGAAAAAACCTGCATAATTAAAGTTTCCCCAATTCTCTCTATCGTTCAGGATTTGCTCAGCCGGTTTGTAAACAAAATCCGGTTTTATCTGACTGTTACCTTCTGGAAGTTTGTAAACTGCAGTTACAACATAGTTTTTGTTATCGAATTTGATCGTTTCACCAGTGACATTTGTTTTTCCGAAAAGATTTTTGGCGGTAACAGTAGAAATTGCGATATCGGTATCATTTTTAAGTGCATTTTTGTAGCTTCCGGAAACTAATTCGAAAGGAAAAACATTAAAAAAACTTGCCGTCACCGGAAAACCGTTTTCCTGATAAGCGGTTTTTACCTTCGTTGTCATTTTGTAGGAAACACCGGTGTTGGTCATTAACACATAATCCTGAACTTCCGGAATCCGTTTCAAAGCATTCTCCGCAAAAGGAATCGAGATCGCACCTCCGTAAACATTGTCCTTTTTGTTATAAGTCTGGAAATAATAAATATCGTCCTTTTTCGGGTTCCATTTTTCGAAAGATTCTTCATCATTCCAGTGCATCAGAATTAGCATAAAACCGGTGAGTCCGATGGTGAGTCCAAACAGATTGATCACTGTAGAAAGCCAGTTCTTTTTATAATTAATGAAGGCAATTTTGAGCCAGTTGTTGAGCATAGTTTTGGTTTTTGGTTTTTGGTTTTTGGTATTTTGTTTTAATATCATTCTGTATCTCTAAAAACTAAATACCATATACAATACACTAAGAAATTATTCAAAATTCTTGGAATCTGCTTTTTCGAAGACGTCTTTTCTTTGAGTCGAATGCTCTTCGCTGAAGATCTCACCGTCTTTCATATTCACAATTCTGGAAGCGTAACCTGCGTCGTAAGAAGAGTGCGTTACCATCGCGATGGTAGAACCTTCTCTGTGCAGTTCTGCCAAAAGATTCATCACCTCGTTTCCGTTCGAGCTGTCGAGGTTTCCGGTTGGCTCATCGGCAAGAATTAATTTTGGCTTTGTGACTAATGCTCTTGCAACGGCTGCTCTTTGTTGCTGACCTCCGGAAAGTTGCTGTGGATAATGTTTTGCCCGATGTGCGATGTTGATTTTCTCCATAATTTCTTCCACCCTTTTTTTTCTTTCTGAGGAAGAAACACCGTTGTAAATCAAAGGCAATTCTATATTTTCATAAACCGTCAGTTCATCAATCAGATTAAAATTCTGGAAGATGAAACCGATGTTTTTCTTTCTGATATCCGATTTTTTCTTCTCAGAAGTTCCTATGGTTTCTACAGTTTCAAATTGATAAGAACCCGAGGAAGCGCTGTCCAAAAGTCCTAGAATATTAAGGAAAGTAGATTTTCCACAACCTGAAGGTCCCATTATCGCTACAAATTCGCCTTCTTTGATGTTGAGGCTTACGTTGTTTAATGCGTTGGTTTGAACATCTTCTGTTTTATAGACTTTTGAAAGGTTTTGAATATTTATCATTGTAATTTAGTTTTAAGTTTTAAGTTCAATATTTTGTTTAAGTTTTAGAATTGAAGGTCTATCATCTATCAGTGTATTATCTAATATCCAATATCTCATATTTCTTAAGCTCAGAATAATCTGATGTAATGACAGTTTCGCCTTGTTTCAATCCGGAAACGACTTCATAATACATTTGATTTTCTCTTCCAAGGCTGATATTTCGTTTTTCAGCTTTGTTATTTTTCAGGACAAAAATCCATTTTCCGTTGGTGTCTTTGTAGAAGTTTCCTTTTGGGATCATCATACTTTGCGTATCTGCAGAAAGCTTCAGCTTAACTCCGAAGGTCATCCCGATTTTTAAGTTTTCAATTTTTGCATCAATAAAATTCAATTCTACGGAAAATTGTCCGTCTTTGACTTCCGGTAGAATTTTGCTGATGATCACTTCGTATTCCTTTCCGTTATTGTCCAGACTGCCTTTGATTCCTACCGTCAGCTTGTTGATATAATATTCATCCACCTTTGCAACAAGCTTATAACCGCCCATCAAATCGACTTTTCCGATACTTTCGCCAGATGACAAATTTTGTCCTAATGAAATATTAAACGAAGATAATCTTCCGGCAACCGGCGACATAATCAGGAAATTATTTTTGTTGGAACGAAGGATATTCAAACTTTTTTCCATTTGATCAATGGAACTATTGATGGCAGAAAACTGAGAATTTCTCGAAGCTTTTTCACTGGAAGCTCCTTTTTCGACAATTACTTTTCTTTGTTTCTGATAATTCAGATTTTGTAATGCGATATCATAATCGGTTTTCTTTCCGATTTCCGCATCGTACAATCTTTTCTGAAGATTGAAACTCTGCAACCCCGTATTATAATCATTTTGAGATTCAAGCAATTCTTTATCTTGGTTAAATTCCTGATTTTTCAGTTCCAAAAGCGAACTTCTCATCTGGCTGATTTGCTGCATAATTCCGGTTTCCTGATTCAGATAATTAAATTCCGTATTCGGATTATAAACTCTGGCAATGGGTTGTCCTTTCGTCAACATCTGGCCGTCTTCTGCAAAAATTTCTTTCACTGCGCCGCCTTCCACTACATTTACCAATGAGGAATTAAGAGATTGTGTCTGCGCCGTTACCATCAGCATATCTTCGAATTTCCCGTTCGTAACAACATCAGTCTGGATATCTTCCAATTTCACATTATAAGTTTTTTTCTGATTCAGAAAGTACCATCCAAAAACTGAAACTGCGAAAGCAGAAACAACGCTAATCGATATTAATTTTAATTTAGACTTCTTTTTTACTATTTTCGTATCCATATTGACGATAACTTATTTATCTACAGACTATTACACAATGCAGATGCCAGAGATTTATAAGTATATAACTCTCTGAAAATGTGATTAAATATAATTTTATTAATTTTAAGACTGTTCATTATCGGACACTTTTTGTGCGGAAACGGACAATTTTAGTTGATAGTAATTAGTTGTCAGTTGAGAGCTTATTAATATCTGTCAGGCTGAGCGGAGTCGAAGCCTTTTTTATTAAATCATTTTAGTTTCAAATCATAAAAATGCGAAAAAAAGAAGCTCATATTTTAATTGTGGATGACGACGAGGATATTTTATTTTCGGCGAGAGTCTGGCTCAAGAAGTTCTTCACGGAAGTCAGTTGCCTCAGTCAGCCGAAAAACATTCTGAAGTTTTTATCCGAACAACAAGTTGATACCGTCCTTTTGGATATGAATTTCCGGAAAGGTTTTGAAAACGGACAAGACGGATTATACTGGATGAACGAAATCAGAACATTAGAACCTCAACTTCCAATTATCCTCATGACCGCTTACGGCGAAGTGGAATTGGCGGTTGAAGCTTTGAAAAATGGTGCTTCCGATTTTATCCTGAAACCTTGGAATAACGAAAAACTCTACGCTTCCGTAAACCTCGCAGCTGATATTTCCCGAAAAAATAAAAAACTGAATCAATGGGAAAATGTGAGCGTAAAAACCAATCAATATCAATTGGAAACTGCGTCTTTTGCAATGCAGGAAGTGATGGAACAAATCACGAAAGTTGCGCCGACTGACGCGAATGTTTTGCTTTTGGGAGAAAACGGAACCGGAAAATACGTTCTGGCAGAATATCTTCACGAACTGTCGGAAAGGAAGAGTCAGCCGTTTGTCCACATCGATTTGGGAAGTCTTTCCGAAAATCTGTTTGAGGCAGAATTGTTTGGTTATAAAAAAGGTGCATTTACCGATGCGAATCAGGATTATTCCGGGAAGATTGAAAATGCGCAGAACGGAACTGTTTTTCTAGACGAAATCGGGAATCTTCCGCTCCATCTTCAAACCAAATTATTGAGCTTGATTCAAAACAGAAAATTGACGAGAATTGGAGAAAATAAAGAACGAACTTTGGACGTAAGATTTATTTTTGCGACCAATGAAAATCTTAAAAAAGCTGTTTCAGAAAATCGTTTTCGGAAGGATTTATATTACAGAATCAATACGGTTGAACTTCAAATTCCGAGTCTGAGAGAGCGATTGGAAGACATTCCGACTTTAGCAGATTACTTTTTAGAAAAATACAAGCAGAAATACCACAAAGCAGATTTAGCTTTGAATAAATCCTTGGTTAATGAACTCACAACATATTCCTGGCCGGGAAATATCCGTGAACTGGATCATTGTATTGAGAGAAGCGTCATTCTTTCCAATGAGAAAAACCTTAAATTGTTGATGCCACAGGATGAAGAATCGGACAAACCAATTATCAATCTCAACATAGAAGAAATGGAAGAAATTCTCATCAAAAAAGCATTAAAAAAACACCGTGGAAATATTTCTCTCGCGGCGGAAGATCTGGGATTATCGAGAGCTGCATTGTATCGAAGAATGGAAAAATTTGAATTGTAGATGAACAAGCAACAATTTATATGGCTGTTATTTATTTTGGTGGCCGTCGCCAGCGGAATTACTGCTTTTGATTTTTATTCCCAGAATAAGTGGATTAATTTTGGTTTGTTTACGATTGTGACGACTGGTTGCATTATTTTGGCTCAAATCTCAGCTTTATCATTTATTCAGAAAACTGAGAAAATATTGTTGGCAATTCAGAAAAAAGACTTTTCATTATTCCCGAAAAATGAAAATAATTCTCTGGTTGATAATGCCGTCAAACTCTATTATCAAAGCAAAGAAGAACATTTGTCTTTGTCATCCTACAAACTCTTGTACGAAGAAATTCTGAATCAATTGGAAATAGGATTGATGATTCTTTCTGAGAAAAATAATCAGTGGGAAGTTTTTTACGTCAATCCGGTTTTCCTGGAAATTCTTCAGATTCCCAAATATAATTCGTGGGAATTGTACGAATCGAAAACATCAGAATTTTATAAAATCATCGACCAAACCAATTACGAAAATTCTCAGGAATTCTTTGATATTTCGATTGATGAAAATGTAAAACAATCATTTTCTCTTCGGACGAAAAAAGTTCAGAATGTCAAAAACCGTTTCTGTATCATCAGTCTGGAATCTGTTCAGAAAATCATTGAGCAAAAAGAAAAACTCGCCTGGAATAACCTGATGAAAGTTATTTCTCACGAACTTCTGAACACCTTAACACCCGTCAATAGCTTAATTCAAAACCTTGAATACATTGCCAATCAGGAAGTTGTAGAAAAAGAAGATCAGGAGGAAATGAAGGAAAGTCTGATGATTATCAATTCGAAATCCAAACAACTATTGAATTTCGTGGACGATTACCGTCAAGTTGCTGAACTTCCGAAACCAGTTTTCAAAACCATTTCTTTGACGCAAATTGTAGAATCTGCGCTCAATTTCCTCAAACCTGAGTTTGAAAAAAATCAGATTAAAATCGTCAATTCTCTGGAAAATCAAGTGGTAATCGCCGACCAGAAAATGATTGAAAGATGTCTGATCAATCTTTATCTGAACGCAATCTACGCTGTTGCCGACGAGTCAGAAAAAATCATCAGAACCGAAATAAAAACATATAATAAAAGGATATTATTAAGTGTTGAAGACAATGGAATCGGCATCTCAAATGAAATTAAAGACAAGATTTTTCTTCCATTTTTCACAACCAGAGTCAGCGGTTCCGGAATTGGATTAACTTTGAGCAAAAGTATTATTGAAGCGCACAAAGGTTATCTTAATTATAAACCTTTGGAACAAGGAAGTAAATTTGAAATATGGTTTGTAGAATAAACCGAAGAAAATTTTAACGCCAAGGCACAAAAATTTATTGAAAATCATCAAATAAAAAGTCGCAAAGTTTTTTATCTTCGATGAGATAATTTGCGACTTTCAACATTATCAAAATCTTAAAATTGCGCCTTTGCGTCAAAAACCAAACACAATTATGAAAATCAAAAATACAGCTGGAGAAATTGTAGAGTTCGAAATCGCGAAACTTGAAAACTCACTTAGGAAATCGGGTGCTGACGAAGCTTCGATTAAAACGGTAATCTCCCATATTTTACCCGACTGCGTGGATGGGATCACGACCAGAGAGATTTATAAACTGGCTTTCGACGAGGTGAAGAAAATTTCGAACTCCGTGGCAGCAAGATACAGTTTGAAAAAAGCTTTGTTGGAATTGGGACCTGCAGGATTTTATTTCGAACAGTGGATTGCGCGGGTTTTCCAGAATATCGGCTACAAAACCGAAACCGGGCAGCTGATCAAAGGACATTCCGTAACGCACGAAGCCGACGTGATTGCTAAGAAAGAGGAAAAGACTTATTGGGTAGAATGTAAATTCCGCAACGACCAGGAGACCAAAATCTCCGTCACAACGCCGATGTACGTTTTGTCCAGAATCAAAGATATTTCTGGAATCAATTATAATCTGTTTGGAACTCAAACCGAATTTACCGACGGCTGGCTCATCACAAACACCTATTTCACCAAAGATTCTGTGGCTTTTGCAGAATATTACGGACTGCGATTGTTGTCTTGGGATTATCCGAAAGATAAAAACATCAAAAGCCTGGTTGACCAAAATGGACTTTATCCAATCACCTGCCTTACCACATTGGACGGAAAACAGAAACAAAAATTGCTGGAACAAAAATGTGTCTTGGTTAAAGAATTATTCAATAATCAGAATTTATTAGATTTTCTGGATTTGAATGAAGAAAGAAAATCAGAAGTTTTGAAGGAAGCAAAAGAACTTCTTGTCACCAAAATTTCGGAATAAAAAAACCGTCAAATGTGGCGGTTTACTTTTTCTAACTTCTAGATTCTAACTTCTAAAATCTAATATTTATTTCCCTTTTTGCGGTGGATAATTTTTCATGATCTCCGCTACAATTTCGGGAATTTGTCTTTGTTTAGACTTTGGCGAATCTACAGAGAGTCCGCTTCCGATGCCCTGCCAAACCAATTTCTGAGTTTTTGCATCCACGATGTCTACTACGATCGTTCCGCTGTTGTAATTGTTGGTCCAGGTATTTCCCATTCCGAAGCCGCCGCCCCAGCCCCAAGGTCTTCCCCAGCCGAAGCCGCCGCCGTAAGATGTCGTCACGTCCTGCACTTTTTTGTGCGAAGCTTTCACATTGATAATCAAATCCGGATTCTGAGCCGACGTCAGAGTTTTTGCCTGCAACTGTTTCGACAATTCGTTCAGGACTCTGTCTTTGTCGATATCGTTCAGTTTCAGGTCGTCCGTTCTCAGCAAATACGTTTTATAGTTGGCAAAATTTGCCGTTGCTGCGTAGTCAGATTTCACGTTGAAAGGGCTGCACGAAGTCACGCCCAAGGAAACTGCTGCCAGTAATATGAAGAAATATTTTTTCATTTTATTTTAATTTTTAGATTTTTTAATAAATGTATCCGTTTTTTTATCGTACCCATATGGGCAATGCCGGCATCCACTTTTACAACAATAGCCACGTCTCAGATGGAATTTCTCCGTGAAAACCTTGTAACCTTGCTCGTTGTAGTAGAAGTCCTCATGTTCTTTGATGTCATTTAGTTTCATAAGTTAAAAAACTGTACCAAAATTTTTATCTTTGATAGATTATTAATGAGAATTATTATGGCAGCTATTTCCGCCTTCCACTCCCAATCTTTTTTGCAGACGCTTTCCATTAAGTTGCACGTGAGTAGACGCAAAAAAGGATTTCCGTTCAAATCTAACGAAGTGGTTCATCGATTCCAAATAAAAAATAGAAAAGATAGATAATTCGGGCTGCGGGGTTAGTCTTCAATCCGGCTTTAGCCATTACAATTTAGTTTCAGCATCTAATTTCTAACATCTAACCTCTAACTTCTCACAATGATAATCATCTGCCAAAGATTACTCAAAAATACTAAAATTTCGGGGATTACCTTGTTTCCGTTTATTTTGCTGAGGAAAAAAGAGTTGAGACATAATGAGATTCTCATCAACCACGAGAAAATCCACCTTCAGCAGCAGCTGGAACTTTTAATCATTCCGTTTTACATCTGGTACCTTTCCGAATATTATATCAGATATCTCAGATGCAAAAATGCAGATTTGGCTTATCGCAGCATCAGTTTTGAAAGAGAAGCATATGCCAATGACCAAAACCTCAGCTATCTCAAAAATAGAAAGTTCTGGAGTTTCCTCGCTTATCTTTAAATCAAAGTTTTGAAATCACAATTAATATACTCATTATCAGTTTAATAAGGTAAAATCAGCAACCGTCTTTTTCTTTAACATTACATTTTTCCCAAAAAAATTTCTGAGACTATAAAATAATCTAAATTTGCAAAATTATTTTTCAATAATTCTTAAATTATGTCGCAAGATAGCATTGGTCATTTTGACCTCAAAAAACTTTCCGCAGTTGGGATTTTAGTTTCATTAGGAATTGTTTTCGGAGACATCGGAACTTCGCCGTTGTACGTAATGAAAGCCATCATCAATGCTGGAAAATCCGGAGGCATAATTTCTGAAGAATACATAGAAGGCGCATTGTCCTGCATCATCTGGACGCTTACTTTACAGACGACTATCAAATACGTTATCATTGCCTTAAAAGCCGATAACAAGGGTGAAGGCGGAATTTTATCGCTCTATTCGTTGGTAAAGCGATTCAAGAAAAAGTGGCTTTACGGCGTAGCGATAATTGGTGCGGCAACATTGGTTGCTGACAGTATTATTACACCGTCTATGACCGTAATTTCAGCCATCGAAGGTCTCGAACTGGTAACGCACAAACCGCCTGTGGTTCCTATAACATTAGTAATTTTAATTGTCATATTCGTAGTCCAGCAGTTTGGAACTAGCTTTATCGGTAAGTTTTTTGGACCTGTAATGGTGCTTTGGTTCTTGGTTTTAGGTGGTTTCGGACTAGTACAGCTGATAGAACATCCTACTGTTTTGAAAGCTTTCAATCCTTATTACGCGGTCAAATTAATCTACAATTCGCCAAGTGCAATAGTAATTTTAGGAGCCGTTTTCCTTTGTACAACCGGAGCAGAAGCTCTGTATTCTGACCTTGGACATTGCGGTATCAAAAATATCCAGGCCAGTTGGATTTTCGTAAAAATAATGCTGATTCTTAATTACTTAGGCCAAGGCGCTTGGTTACTAAGCAATTACCACGAGGTTTTTGCCGGGAAGAATCCTTTTTTTGGAATTATGCCGGAATGGTTTATTATTCCAGGTGTCGTTCTGGCGACCGCAGCAGCTATTATTGCCAGCCAGGCAGTCATTACTGGCGCCTTCACGATGTTTTCGGAAGCGATGTCGCTCAACTTCTGGCCCAATCAGGAAATCGAATATCCTTCAGGAATCAAGGGTCAGATGTACATTCCTAAGATCAACTGGGGACTTTTGCTGCTTTGTTTCATTGTCGTAATGTATTTCAAAGAATCCAGTAAGATGGAAGCGGCCTACGGACTTTCTATCACTGTTACGATGCTGATGACCACTATTCTGTTGATTTTCTGGTTCCTGAAAACCCGTACCAACAAAGTCTGGATTGCACTTTTCGCTTTAATCTACATCGTAATCGAAGGCGGATTCTTCTCGGCCAATATTATCAAATTCTTTGATGGCGGCTGGATGTCTGTGTTGCTCGCCGGCTTCATCGGTGTCTGTATGTATGCGTGGTACAACGGCAGAATTATCAAAACAACTTTCATTAAGTTTGTTAAATTAGAAAAATACATTTCCACGATCAAAGATATGAAGCTGGATGAATCTATCCCGAAATATGCTACCAATCTTGCGTTCATAAGCCGTGCGAAGCGGGATGACGAGGTAGAATCCAAAATTATCTACTCCATCATCAGAGCGCAGCCTAAACGGGCGGATCATTACTTTATCCTTAATATCGTCAATCAGGAAGATCCTTACAGTTTCAAATATAATGTGGAAGAGATTCTTCCCGGTACCATTTACAAAGTGAGTTTTCTGCTGGGTTTCAAAAGAGACAGAAGAATCAACGACTATTTCCAACAGGTACTTACAGAACTGATGGACGAAGGGACAATACCTGCCAGAAGCTCCCATCCTTCGCTGCGTGCGCACAACATTCCACCGGACCTCAAGTTTGTGATTATTGATAATGTTTACATCAATGATTTCCTATTGACAATCCGTGACAAAATCATCCTGAACATTTATAATTTTGTTAAAAAACTGGGCAGCAGCGATTTCACAGCTTATGGTGTAGCAAGTCATAACGTGGTGGTAGAATCTGCGCCACTGCTGGATCAGAAGATCAAAACAGAGAAAATAGAAAAAGTCGAATCCAAGCATTTTGATTAATCAGAAAAAAAATCGCTAATTTTGTAAGATGGATACGAAACAAAAAGAGTTGAATGTCGCAACTATAAAAGACGTCCTCAGACAATACCTGATGGACAAGGGTTTCCGTAACACACCTGAACGATATACCATCCTGGAAGAGATCTACAATATGGAGCACCACTTCAATGTGGACGATCTTTACCTATTGATGATGCAGAAAAAATACCACGTCAGCAAGGCTACGATTTATAATACAATTGAGATTTTTCTGGATGCAGGTCTGATTAGAAAGCACCAATTTGGTGAGAAAACTTTAAGTACTTCTTCGTACGAAAAATCCTATTTCGACAAACAGCACGACCATTTGGTCATTTACAAAGAAGACTCTGACAAAATCATTGAGGAGATTATAGAATTCTGTGATCCAAGGATTCAGGGCATCAAAGAATCGATTGAAAAAGCATTCGGAGTGACGATAGATACACACTCTCTCTATTTCTACGGACACAAGAAGTCTGACAATTAATGAAGAAAACCTTTCTTTTTATTTTATTTTTTGTTGTTGTAAGAATATCTTCACAAGTGGCGCCAACCCAAAATACAGGTTTGGTAAAAGATCCTTTTTTCAACAATCCAAATCCGAATACTGAAGCTTCTAAGAAAGTCACCAACAAACATGCAGATACTTTTGGCGTAAAAGCTGACAAATATGAAGGCAATCCTGTTTTTTCCGGCAGTGTTGTGTTTGAGCATCAGGGATCTGTACTCACCGCTGACGAAGTTGTCTTTTATCAGAAGGAAAACTTCCTAAAAGCAATCGGAAATGTAGTACTTACGACGGCAGACGGTAGCAAAATAACTGCTGAAGAGATGGAATACGACGGCAATACCGAGCGCGGAATTGCAAGGAAAAACGTAGTCCTCACCGATCCGAAACAAACCATCAAGACAGAAACCCTCTATTACGACAAAATCCCGAATACAGCCTACTTCAACACAGGCGGAACCATCTACAGCAACGATGGCAGCGTGATGTACACCAAATCTGCGACCTACTATCTCAATACAAAAATGATCGATTTCATTGGCCGATCCAACATCGAAACCGATAAATATACGATCATCAGCGACAATATCAGGCAGAATCAAAACACCGGTGCGTCAGACTTTTCCGGTCCTACCACCATCAGGGACAAGGCAAATCCGAGAAACTACGTCTATACAGAATTGGGAACTTATAATTCCAGAACCGGCGAATCTTTCCTTAATAAAAATTCCCGCATCCATTACAACGATAAAGTCCTCACCGGAGACAAATTATACTTCAACAGAAACACAGGTTTTGGCAAAGGAAACGGCAACGTCACCTTAGACGATCCTCAGCAAAACCGCTACATCAAAGGCGGCTATGGCGAAATCTATGAGAAGAAAGATTCCGCAATGGTGACGGATAAACCTTACGCTGTAAAAGTCCTCAGCAAAGATTCTGTCTACTTTTCCGCAGAGAAATTCCTCACCTACCAGAAACCCGATTCTGCAAACAGTCTCAAGAAAAAAAGTTTCCTGCGCGCTTTCAGAAAAGTGCGGATTTACAAAACCGATATGCAGGGCCGCGCAGATTCCCTCAGTTTCAATGAGACCGACGGCGAAATGCATCTCATCAGAAAACCGATCCTTTGGATGGGTGTAAAACAGGTCACCGGCGACGAGATCCGCGTTTACAGCAATCCCGAAAAAGAGATCACAGATTCCATCAGAGTATTAGGAAATGCCTTCGCCATCAGCAAAGCAGATTCTCTTAATATGAAAGACGAATTCAACCAGATCAAAAGCAAAAATATGATCGTTTATCTCAAAGATAATGCGATAGATATTGCAAAAGCTATCGGCAACGCACAGGCGATCACTTATGCCGACGACACCAATCAGAAAACCAAGGAAGTCACCAGAATAGGCGTTGCGCTCTCAACGTGCGGCGAGATTGCTGCCCAGTTTCTGGAAAGGAGTCTGGAAGTGGTAGACTGTAATATCGGCGCCAATACAGACACCTATCCGATGAGTCTGATCTCCAAGGAACAACGTTTTTTCAAGGATTTCAACTGGAATACCAAGGACCGGCCGCAGAAATGGCGCGACATCTTTTTGGACACACCCAACTATCCCGAAATCGTTTACCAATCCGACAATTTCCTGTTTGAAAGAGCCGATGCAGAACGTAAAAAACAAGAAGAAAAGAATAAGCCGAAGACGCCGGTCCGGGTCAAGAAATAGTTCTCCCACATTGAACGGAGTCGAAATGTGGGCGCCTTTATCCGCCTTCCGTTCCCGCTTTTTTGTCATTGCGAATGACGTTAAAACAATAAGTTCATACTTTGTGCAATCGCAATGGCAAAAAGAGCTCCACTCAAGTCGGGGCGCGCTTCGCCAAGATCGAATTTTGTCAATACTTCCACGAAAAAACTAAGAAATTCCCGACCTTTGCAGAAGTTTAGAAGTATCATTATTTATAAAAAAATTGGCTTTGAATCACACATCTAAAATCTAATTTCTAACATCTACCAAAAAAATGAAGACTGATTTCTTTCAATACCAAGCCCAAACAACACCTTACGCTGCAGGTTTCGAAGTGGAAAAAGCTGAAGGAAGCTACATCTACGGAAAAAACGGAATTGCTTATCTGGATTTCGTAGCCGGCGTTTCTGCAAACACGCTTGGACATTCACATCCGAAAGTGGTGAATGCTATCAAAGAACAGGCAGACAAATATCTCCACGTGATGGTTTACGGCGAATATGCGCAAGAAAAACCAGTTGCACTTTGCAGACTTTTGGCAGAAGCTACGCCCGAACCTTTGGAAGTCACTTATCTTGTCAACTCCGGAGCAGAAGCCATTGACGGCAGTTTAAAATTGGCAAAACGTTACACAGGAAGAGAAGAAATTATTGCTTTCAAAGAAGCTTATCACGGGAACACACACGGCGCACTTTCTGTCGCAGGAAATGAATTTCACAAACGGGAATTCCGTCCGTTGTTGCCAATGGTCAATTTCATTGAGTTCAATAATGAAGATGACTTTGGTAGAATCACGGAAAAAACGGCCTGTGTAATTGTGGAAACTATTCAGGGAGCCGCAGGTTTTATTATGCCGAAAGAGAATTATTTCATCAATCTCAAAAAGCGTTGCGAGGAAGTTGGTGCGTTGCTGATTCTTGATGAGATTCAGCCGGGTTTCGGACGTACGGGAAAACTGTTTGCGTTTGAGCATTTTGGGATTGTTCCCGACATTCTTGTAATGGGAAAAGGAATGGGCGGCGGCGTTCCGGTTGGTGCTTTTATGAGTTCGAAGGAAATTATGAACAGTCTTTCACACTCCCCGAAGTTAGGACACATTACGACTTTCGGAGGAAATCCTTTGATTGCAGCTGCTTCTCTTGCCACTTTGAAAGAAGTTCTGGAAAGCGGATTGATGGAGGAAACTGACAAAAAAGAGAAACTGTACCGTGAATTGCTCGTTCACCCGAAAATCAAAAATGTGAACGGAAAAGGCTTGATGCTGGCTGTGAATCTTGGAAATCCGGAATATACTTTGAAAGCAGCTACCAGATGTATGGAGAAAGGCTTGATTGTATTCTGGCAACTTTACAGAAATGAGTACATGCGAATTTCACCGCCACTTACAATCTCAGAAGATGAAATCCGAAAAGGTTGCGCAATCATTCTGGAAGCTTTGAATGAAGTGGAATAAGTTTTTTATTTTTACATTTTGTTTGTCATTCCGTAGGAATCTCGACATCGAAGTTTAGATTCCTCCGGAATGACAAAACTGCGTTTTAGGAAAAATCTTGATTTACCGACAAATCTGCAGCCCGACTTATCTCATTTTTGCAATTTTTTATTTGGAATCGATGAACCACTTCGTTGGGTTTGAACGGAAATCCTTTTTTGCTTTACTAAAGTTCTGTTTAAAGTGGAAACGTCTGCAAAAAAGATTGGGAGCGGAAGGCGGATAATGCTGCTCAATTTTTTTTAAAAATTAGTGTTTATCAAGGCTGCCTAATCAGCTAATAAAAATCATACATTATTTCTGTAAAAATTTTGAATTTCCTTACCCTTTTTGATTTGGAAATAAAGAATTAATTTATATATTGCGCCACAATTAGAATAATAGTATGGCGAAAACGAAAGTGCAGTACGAATACAATATGCATTGTCTCTCAGAGATTTTGTACGAGTATTTGGCGAGTGCAGAAGGATTATCAGAATGGTTTGCGGAAGATGTAGTGGAGCGTGGAGACGATTTTTTCTTCAGCTGGGGAAGTGGTCCTGCTGAAAAAGCAACGCTGATCAGATACAAGCCGGAAAGTTTCGTGCGTTTCCGTTGGGAAGAGGACGAAGGTTCCAAATATTTCTTCGAGCTTTCTATTGTCATAGACGAGATTACAGATGATCTTTCTCTTAACATCACAGACTTTTGCGAGCCTGGCGATGAGGAGGAAAACAGACTCTATTGGGAAAACCTGATAGAAAATTTACAGTTAAAATTAGGAGCTTCTTAAAAATAATGGATGAACGATTTTATCGTTCATTATTTTTTTATATTCTACAATGCAGAAGATAGTTTATACACAAGACAACTTACAGCTACTGAACCGTTCTTTCCTTTTTGGAGATTCGGTTTGGGTTTCATTTTTCATCCGGAACGGTCAAATCATTATGGCAGAGGAATCTTACTTCTTCCTGATGGCTTCGATGCGGAAAATGAGATTGAACATACCTTTAACTTACACCTTGGAGTTTTTCCAGGAACTTTTTCAAAATGAAGTATTATCGAAAGGCTTACAAAACGGAATCGTGCAGTTGATGGCTTACAGAAAACAGGACGATAACCGCTTGGCAAAATCAGAAACAGCGTTCTTCTTCGAAGTGGATGAGACAGCAGATGTTTTGAGAATACAAGGTAACGTGGAGTTGGATTTGATTAAGGAAATCAATGTGAATGCCAATCTTTTGAGTAATATCCGCGTGCATTCTCCGGAAAATATCTATGCTCAGATTTATGCCTCAGAAAATGATCTGGACGATGTGATTTTCCTCAATCCAAACAAAAAAATCGCAAGAAGCATCTACGGAAATCTGTTATTTTTACAGGATAATGTGATTAAAATCCCGAAACAAACGGAAGGCGCGTACATTTCACCTTTGATGGAGAACTTCGTCACCTTCATTCATAAAAATAAACTGGCAGAAATAGAAGAGGCAGAAATCATCGCTTTCGAATCTCAAAAAGCGGAGGAAATACTCAGAATATCAGACGAAAAGGGCGTTCATTCGGTTTCTAAAATCAGGAATAAAACTTTCGAGAATACGAGGTTTTCTGAGATGGTTCAGAAGTGGGCCGAACAATTTATTTAATTAATTTCTGTTAAAAATTAGATTTTATCAAAATAAGTTCTCTACATTTGTCCCATCAAAATATCAAAATGACTACAATAATTATGCATCATCATCACCATTTCCTCGCACAGACGGGAAGGTAGTGATATGTCATAACTTCTAAAATATAAACCGTCTGAGTAATCAGTCGGTTTTTTTTATTCCTAAAATTCGCCTTCGTTTACTCGGACTTATGTCAAAATCTAAAAATGAGTAAACTTAAATTAGCCTTACAAAAAAACGGAAGACTCAGCGAAAAATCACTGAAACTCCTCGAAGAATGTGGGATCAAAATCTCCAACGGCACCAGAAAACTGAAAGCCGTCTCTTCCAACTTTCCTCTGGAAATCCTTTTCCTCCGAGACGATGATATTCCGCAATATGTGGAGCAAGGCGTTGCCGATATCGGAATTCTAGGTCTTAATGAAGTTCTGGAGCAGAAAAAACAAATTGAAACGATTCAGAAATTGGGATTTGCACAATGCAGATTGTCTTTGGCCATTCCAAAAGAAGATGATTATAACGGCATTCAATACTTCGAAGGTAAAAAGATTGCGACGTCTTATTCTGAGATTCTTTCAGATTATTTTAAAGAAAAAAACATCACTGCCCAAATCGAGAAAATTGGCGGAAGCGTTGAAATCGCACCCGGAATTGGACTGTCAGACGGTATTTTCGACATCATCAGCACCGGTTCTACTCTACTCACCAATGGTCTGAAAGAAGTGGAAACTGTCGTAGAAAGTGAAGCAGTTTTGGTCTCCAATAACGATTTGTCCACCGATAAAAAAGAAATTCTTAAAAAATTATTGTTCCGGATCAATGCTGTAAAAGAAGCTTCGGAAAGTAAATATATTCTGCTGAATGCTCCCAATGAAAACCTGGAGAAAATCATCAACATATTGCCCGGAATGAAGTCGCCAACAATTCTCCCGTTGGCCGAAAGTGGCTGGTCATCGGTACATTCGGTGATTAAAGAAGACCAGTTTTGGGAAGTGATAGAGAAATTAAAGAACGAAGGTGCGCAGGGAATTTTAGTTTTGGAAATCGAAAAAATGATCTTATGATGAAGTCTTACAAATATCCCAATATTTCAGATTGGAAATCACTTTGCGAAAGACCACTGCAAAATCAGGAAAATCTTTTTGAGAATGTGAAATCTGTTTTTGATGAAGTAAAAATTAATGGTGATAAAGCCTTGAAATTCTTCACCGAGAAATTCGATAAGGCTTCTATTGAGGATTTCAAAGTGCCAGCATCAGAAATCGAAGAAGCTACAAATTTAGTTTCCGAGGAATTAAAATCAGCGATAAAAACAGCTGCGGAGAATATTAGAAAATTTCACATCTCACAACAAGAAGCGAAAAACGTCGTAGAAACTACAGAAGGTGTTTTTTGCTGGCGGGAAAGCCGAGCGATTGAAAATATTGGAATCTACATTCCCGGTGGAACGGCACCATTGTTTTCCACAGTTCTAATGTTAGGAATTCCAGCAACAATCGCAGGTTGTCAAAATATTGCGCTTTGTTCGCCTCCGGATAGAGATGGAAAAATAAATCCAGCGATTTTATTCACAGCTGATATGGTTGGGATTAAAAATATTTTTAAAGTTGGTGGAAGTCAAGCCATTGCAGGTTTAACATTTGGCACAGAGATTATTCCGAAAGTGGACAAAATTTTCGGTCCAGGCAATCAATATGTAACTGCTGCGAAACAGTTGGCGCTCAATTACAACGTCGCCATCGATATTCCGGCAGGCCCAAGTGAAGTTTTGGTAATAGCTGATGAAAGCTCTGTTCCGGAATTTGTTGCAGCAGATTTGCTTTCTCAAGCCGAACACGGAACGGATTCGCAGGTGATTTTGTTGAGTGATTCCGAAAAGATAATTAATGAAATCAACAGCGAAATTGAAAGACAACTAAAAGAATTACCACGTAACGAAATTGCTGAAATCGCATTGCAAAACAGCAAATCCATTTTGCTTAATTCGATAAAAGAAGCAATCGACTTTTCTAATTTGTATGCGCCGGAACATTTGATTTTATCAATTGAAAATGCAGAAAATTTTACGGCGAAAATCACCAATGCAGGTTCAGTTTTCCTAGGAAATTACAGTCCGGAAAGTGCAGGCGATTACGCTTCCGGAACCAATCATACTTTGCCAACAAACGGTTTTGCTAAAAATTACAGCGGCGTTTCTCTGGACAGTTTTGTCAAGAAAATTACTTTTCAAAATATTACTAAAAAAGGAATTCAAAACATCGGAAAAACCATCGAATTAATGGCGGAAGCTGAGGAATTGGTCGCGCACAAAAATGCAGTTTCTATCAGATTAAAATATTTAGAAAATGAAAATTAATATTCAAAAATTGGTCAGAAAAAATATTCTGAATCTCAAACCTTATTCTTCCGCAAGGGATGAATTTGAAGGAGAAAACGGGATCTTTCTGGATGCCAACGAAAATCCATTTGGTGAACTCAACCGTTATCCCGATCCTTATCAGAGAAAAATAAAGCAAAAACTGGGTGAACTTAATGGCATTGAAGCGGAAAATATATTCCTTGGAAATGGAAGTGATGAAGTGATTGACTTGGCGTTCAGAATATTTTGTGAGCCTGGGAAAGATAAAGTTCTGACTTTTTCACCGACTTACGGAATGTACGAGGTTTCGGCTAATATCAATAATGTGGAACTGATTAATCTTAATTTGAATGACGATTTCCAGATTAATTTAGACACTTTAAAACCCTATTTGACTGACGAGAATCTGAAAATTATTTTCATCTGTTCGCCCAACAATCCGACAGGAAATTCGGTCAAAAACATAGAATTTATTCTTGAAAACTTCAAAGGAATTCTCTTTGTTGACGAAGCTTATATCGATTTCAGCCCAGAAGAAAGTTTCAGAAATAAAATTAAAAATTATCCTAATCTAATCGTCAGTCAGACTTTCAGCAAAGCCTGGGGAATGGCTTCCGTACGCGTCGGAATTGCATACGCATCGGAGGAAATTATCAGATTTTATAATAAAACAAAACCGCCTTACAACATCAGTCAGCCCAATCAAAATGCAATTCTCGATACTTTGAAAGATGCAAATATTAAAATCGTTCAAGATAATATTAGACTGATTTTGAGTGAGAAAAAGCTCTTAATTCAAAGTCTAGAAAAACTGAATTTGGTTAAGAAAATCTATCCTTCTGACGCGAACTTCGTTTTAATTGAAGTAGAAAATGCAGACGAAATCTACCAAAGATTAGTAGCAGAAAAAGTGATTGTCAGAAACCGGAATTCGGTCATCAAAAACTGTTTAAGAATCACAGTTGGTTCTCCTGAAGAAAATCTGAAATTAATAGAAACGCTCCAGAATTTCAGTTAGAATGCACTTTTACAAGCGCAGTGTGACAAATAACACATTAAAAAATCGTAAGAAGTTGTCAGGCTGAGGCTCTCGAAGCCATATAAAAATAAATTCCATAAAATGAAAAAAATACTATTTATAGACCGTGACGGAACTTTGGTTCTAGAGCCGGAAGATTATCAGGTTGACTCTTTTGCAAAGCTGAAATTCTATCCGCAGGTTTTCACTTACTTATCAAAAATCACCAACGAACTGGATTATGAATTGGTAATGGTAACGAATCAGGACGGCTTGGGAACAGATACTCACCCGGAAGAAAACTTCTGGACGATTCAGAATTTTATCATTGAAACATTCGAAACTCAGGATATCAAATTCGAAGATATTTTTATTGATAAAACTTTCGCTAAAGATAATGCGCCAACCAGAAAACCGAATACCGGACTTTTGACTAAATATTTCGATAAAGAAACTTACGACCTGGAAAATTCATTCGTCATCGGCGACAGAATTACCGATGTAAAACTGGCGAAAAACCTCAATTCAAAAGCAATTTTCATTAATACTGATGAGAACCTTGGAGCCGATGAGATTTTAGAAAATGACGAACTTGATCAGGTTATTGGTTTAAAAACGACTTCCTGGAAAGAAATTTATGAATTTCTGAAACTGGAAAACAGAACTTCAGAAATCATCAGAAACACCAACGAAACCAAAATAAAAATCAATCTAAACCTCGATGGAACCGGAAAATCTAACATCGAAACCGGAATTCCGTTTTTTAATCATATGTTGGATCAGATTGCAAAACACGGCCAGATGGATTTGAAAATCAAGGTAGACGGCGATTTGGAAGTGGACGAGCACCACACCATTGAAGACACTGGAATTGCTCTCGGAGAAGCGTTCTCCCGGGCTTTAGGAAACAAATTGGGAATCGAGCGTTACGCTTTTGTTTTGCCGATGGACGATTGTCTGGCTCAAGTGGCGTTGGATTTTGGTGGAAGAAACTGGACTGTTTGGGAAGCAGATTTCAAACGTGAAATGATTGGAAAGATGCCAACCGAAATGTTCTTCCATTTCTTCAAATCCTTCTCAGATTCAGCGAGAGCAAATCTCAACATAAAAGCGGAAGGCGACAACGAGCACCACAAAATAGAATCAATTTTCAAAGCCTTCGCAAAATGCCTGAAAGCGGCTGTCAAAAGAGATTCGGACAAAATGATTTTACCATCTACAAAAGGAATGTTGTAGGAGACATTAGATAATAGACAGATAGATGAGAAACTTTTAAGTGTGCATCTATTATCTATCCGTCTATTATCTATCAACTCAAAAATTAAAAAAAAATGAAAACAGTTATCATAGATTACAAAGCGGGAAACGTTCAAAGTCTGCTTTTCGCGATAGAAAGACTAGGTTTTTCGGCGAAGATTACGAGCGATGCAGATGAGATTTCTAAGGCTGACAAAGTCCTATTTCCAGGCGTTGGCGAAGCCTCTTTTGCGATGAATTCTTTACGCGAAACCCAGTTGGATTTGCTGATTCCGGAACTAAAACAGCCACTTTTAGGCATCTGTCTTGGGATGCAACTGCTTTGCGAGGAATCTGAAGAAAGTAATACTAAAGCTTTAGGAATATTCGATGTTTCGGTCAGAAAATTTCCGGATTCTGTCTTGGTTCCGCAGATTGGCTGGAATCAGATTTACGATTTGAAATCGGATTTATTCAGAGACATTCCGGAACAGACTTACACGTATCTTGTTCACAGTTACTATGTTGCGAGAAATGAAAACACGATTGCCACCACAGATTATTCCGAAGCTTACAGCACAGCTTTGCAAAAAGACAACTTTTTTGGCGTCCAGTTTCACCCTGAAAAAAGTGGAATTTTGGGAAGCAAAATATTAGAGAACTTTTTAAAATTATAAATAGCTAAGAGCAATTAGCTTTTTTCAATTGGCTCTAAAACAATTTTTAATCAGATAGTTCAATTATCTCAAGTAATTGATTGGACAAAATATTAGTTTAAAATTTCTCGCAGATTTTGCTGATTAAAAAGATTTTAGATCATCTGCCAAATCACTTAAATCTGCGAGAGCTTAAAATTAAAAAGAATAAAATTCTATCCGCAAAATATTACAGAAATGAGAATCATCCCAGCAATAGACATCATCAACGGCGAATGCGTCCGGCTCTCCAAAGGCGATTACAGCCAGAAAACGATTTATAATTCCAACGTTTTGGACGTCGCCAAAAACTTCGAAGCCAACGGAATCCGGTTTTTACATTTGGTAGATTTGGACGGTGCAAAAAAAAGCCAAATTATTAATTATAAAATCTTAGAACAGATTTCCAACGAAACCAATTTAATCATTGATTTTGGCGGCGGTTTGAAATCAGAAAAAGACATCGAAATCGCTTTTGAAAGTGGCGCAACTCAAGTGACGCTTGGAAGTGTTGCCATAAAAAATCCGGAATTATTCCAGGCAAGTTTTGAAAAATATGGTCCGGAAAAAATCATTTTGGGCGCTGATGCAAGGCTGGAAAAAATCGCTGTTTCCGGTTGGCTCGAAGAAAGTGAAAAAAATATTTATGAGTTTATCAAAGAAAAAACAGAATCCGGAATTGAGTACGTCATCTCCACAGACATCGACAAAGACGGAATGTTGGAAGGTCCTTCTTTTGATTTATACCAAAAAATAATGGCGCAAAATCCAAACATAAAACTGATTGCTTCTGGCGGAATTACTTCTACTAACGATTTAGTTCAATTAAAATCATTGGGTTGTGAAGGCGCAATAATAGGCAAAGCTCTGTATGAAAACAGAATCACGTTTAACGATTTAAAACCATTTCTCTAATGTTAGCAAAAAGAATCATTCCGTGTCTGGATATAAAGAACGGTGAAACAGTGAAAGGCGTCAATTTCCTCGATTTGAAAGAAGTCGGAAATCCTGTAGAAATGGCCATCAAATATTCTGAGCAAGGTGCGGACGAATTGGTTTTTCTGGATATTTCTGCAACCGACGAACGCAGAAAAACCCTAATTCCATTGGTAAAAGAAATTGCTGTGAATATCAATATTCCTTTCACCGTAGGCGGCGGAATCAGTGCTTTGGAAAATGTGGAAGAACTCCTGAAAAACGGCGCGGACAAAATCACAATAAATTCTGCGGCATTGTCCAACCCAAATCTGATAACCGAAGTCGCCAAACGATTTGGTTCACAATGTATGGTTTTGGCGATCGATACCAAATTTGTCCAAAATCAGCATAAAGTGTTCAGCAACGGCGGAAAAATAGAGACTGAAAAAGAACTGTTTTCGTGGGCAAAGGAAGTTGAAAATCTGGGTGCAGGAGAAATCCTCTTAACCTCGATGAATACGGACGGAACCAAAGCCGGATTTGCGATTGACATCACAAAAACACTTTCAGAACTAATCAATATTCCGGTCATTGCTTCCGGAGGCGCGGGAACGATGCAACATTTTGAAGACGTTTTCACGGAAACAAAAGCGACAGGAGCACTGGCTGCGAGTATTTTTCACTTCAATGAAATCGGGATTCCCGAACTTAAAAATTATTTAAAATCTAAAAATCTACCCATACGATGACTATAAAATTTGACAACAATACAGGCTTGGTTCCCGTAATCATTCAGGATTATCTCAATCAAAAAGTGCTGATGCTGGGTTATATCAATCAGGAGGCATTTGACAAAACTGTTAGTGAAAAGAAAGTCACATTTTTCTCACGTTCAAAAAATCGACTTTGGACAAAAGGTGAATCGTCTGGAAACTTCCTTGAGTTAATTGACTGGAAAATCGATTGCGACCAAGACACGATTCTGATCAAAGCCAAACCTCTTGGACCGACGTGCCACAACGGAACGACAACTTGTTTTGCAGAAGAAAGCAACAAGGGATTTCTCTACGAATTGCAACAGACGATTTCTGATAAAATTGATGACAATGATGAAAGTTCTTATACCAACGAACTTTACAAAAGAGGCATCAACAAAGTGGCTCAAAAAGTGGGCGAAGAAGCCGTAGAACTGGTCATAGAAGCGAAAGATGATAATGATGAATTATTTCTTAATGAAGCCGCAGACCTGATGTATCACTATTTGATTTTGCTGAAAGCCAAAGGTTTTACGTTAGAAGATGTAGAGCAGGTTTTAAAATCGAGAAGTAAATAATAAAACCAGCGTAATGCTGGTTTTTTTATGGCGCCAATCTTGACACTTTCCAATCAAGTTGATTTTTCAAAGTGTAGATAATCCTGTCGTGTAGGCGGTTTGGACGGCCTTGCCAGAATTCTATTTCGTAGGGTTTTGCGATGTAGCCACCCCAATTTTCCGGTCTTGGCACTTCTTTGTTTTCGAATTCTTTTTCGAGTTCTCGTAGTTTTTCTTCCAGGAATCCGCGGTTTGGAATCTCTTGGCTTTGTGGCGAAACTGCAGCTCCTAACTGGCTTCCTTTTGGACGGGAATGAAAGTAGCCGTCACTCAGATTCTCTGCTATTTTTTCAACATTGGCTTTGATGATAATCTGCCGTTCCAGGCTGGGCCAGAAAAAATGGAGGCAGGCTTTGTGCGTCTGTTCAATTGATTTTCCTTTGCGGCTGTCGTAGTTGGTATAGAAGATGAAGCCTTCCCAACTGTAGGATTTCAGCAGAACCATTCTGGTTCTTGGACAGCCGTCTTCTTCCACGGTGGAGATGGCCATTGCGTTGGATTCTGCGACTTCCGGGCTTTGTTCGGCAGTCAGAAACCAATCGCGGAACTGCTCGATTGGGTTTTGTTTGATTTCAGATTCTATGAGTTGGGATTTTTCGTAGATTCTTCTTTTATCGTGGAGGTTTTCTGAGTTCATCTTCTTCGAATTGTAAATTTCTAAACGCAAAGTTCGCAAAGTTTTTTAAATACCAACTGTTTTAAATTCGCAAAGGCGTAAAACCCATCAAAGAAACAAGAAATATTTTGACAAATGTTGATTGAAAGGCAAACCGTCAACGTTGCGAAGCTGCAGCCCGGCTTGAACGGAAATCCTTTTTTGCTTTTACTTAATTTCTATTTATGCTGGAATTGTCTGCAAAAAAGATTGGGAGTGGAAGACGGAAAAAGCTGCGCAAATAGTCAATCTGGGATAAATTTTAACTAAATTTTCACGTAAATTACTTTTGAAAAAAAATAATTTTTTATAGATTTGATAGATGAATTACTCTTACAAAGGTAAAATTTTGATATCTACGCCAGACATTTCCGGCGATATCTTTTCCCGCTCCGTTGTGCTGATTGTAGATCATAATGAAAACGGTGCTTTTGGTCTTATTCTCAATAAAAAGAACCAAAATATGAGTTCCAAATTGCTGAATATCCTTGGATTTCCTGTGGAACTGTATGAAGGCGGACCTGTAGAGCCGGAGAGGATTTATTTTATTCTGAAAGGTCCTAAGGTAACGGCAGAATATATCGAAATCAATGCTGAGTTTTACCTCACGGAAGATATAGACGCGGTGGTTTCTGCGATGATAAGCGGGGAAATAAGTGCGGAAGAAATCAAGGTTTTTTCCGGCTACTCCGGCTGGGCAGCGCTGCAACTGGAAGCTGAACTGCAGCGGAAAATGTGGACGATCGTAGATGTTTATAATCTGGATTATACGCTGCCAAATGATCAAGGACTTTGGAAGAATATTATGCAGAATCTGGGCGGCGAATTCCTGCTGTGGGCCAACGCGCCGGAGGATGTTTCGTTGAATTAGACTTATAAGATGAGAGAAAAGATAATAAACTTTTAGATTACAAATCAAAAATCCCGGATTATTCCGGGATTTGTTCTTCAAAAATGCTGTTTCCTTCACGATCGTAGTATGTACAGGTTTTGGCGTTCAGATCTACAATCCACTTGAAAATTCCGCTGTCTGCGCAATCTTTGCAGAACTGGAAAAAGTCTTTATCTCCGTGTTGATGACTCCGCAAATCTGCTAAAAACTTGGTTGGATCTACTATTCCGAAAATCAGCAATGGTGCATATTTCTGAGCTGATGTCACTTGTGCGCCATCCGCACCTTTATAGGTCGTGGAGCCATCTTCTACAAAAGTTTCGAACGTGGAAACGCCCATTTCTTTGATCGTTTTGGCAAATTTGGGGAAGTTGTTTCCACTGCCTTCGTTGGAGTTTGCGGTTTCTATTTGTGCTAATGTAAACATCTATTGCAGGTTTTTTTTTGTGTTAATTTCCTTTGACAAATCTCTGATTTCCTTCAGTAATAAAGGAAAACCCGGTTTTGCCATACTGACGTGATCAAACCCGTCCTCCTCCAGTAATTTAACTGACGGATGTTTTACAAGCTCCAACATTCTTGCCAAATAGGCATTTTCTTCGTAGCGGCCGAATAATTCCAGCGTTCTGTCTCCCGTGATCAGGACAATTGGTGGCGCATCTTTTCTGACGTGGAACAAAGGCGCATATTCATCTATCGTCGGCTGTAATTCTGCAATTCCTTTTTCTTTGCGGATCTGAAAATGGGTAATTGCCTGTCCGCTGAAAGGAATCAGTCCCGCAATTTGGTTTGCGTCAATTTTATATTTTGCCAAGTATTTTTTGTCCAGTGTAATCATCATGGCCAGATAACCGCCAGCGGAATGTCCGGATTGGAAAATCAGGTTTTTATTCCCACCATATTTTTCGATGTTATCAAAAACCCAAGCCGTTGCTGCAGCGGCGTCTTCTATGTAAGCCGGTGCTTTTACCTTTGGTGCCAGGCGGTATTCTACGCTTACGACTGCGATATTTTCATCGAGGAGTTCTTTTGGCAGTTCGTTGTTTCCGCCTGTCAGACCGCCGCCGTGAAACCAGATCACGGTTGAAAAATTCTTGACATTGGTTGGATAGTAGAAGTTCAGCCTGCACTGGGAATTGATGTACGCCTCTTTTTTGTTGATATTTTCGGGATAATAAGGAATATTGCTCTCCGTTTTGTAAGTGGTCTGCGTGAAACAAAATGCAAAAACTAAAACTAGAAATAGACTTAAATATTTTCTTGACATAACTTGTTATTTTATAAAAATTTGACTTCTACTCTGCCTGATTCGTGGTAGAAAAATCCGTGTTCATCGTATTCTACATTGGAGAGGCCTTCCAGAATATCGTAGACCAGTTTCTGCAAAACGCCATCACCGATGCCGTGGATGATTTCAAGATTTTTGATGTGATTTTTCCGGCAGAAATCAATGGTTTCCAGAAGCTTTTCTTTCTGAATCATCAATCTTTCAAAAGCGTCATAATCAGAAGGATTTTTGACCAACAGCTGAAAATGAAGATCCAGCTTCAGCGGCGTTTTGTTGTGCTTTTTAGAGACATTTTTTGAGGTTTCATTTTTGCGGATCACCGGCGAATTTTCGTACAGTCCGGAATCCAGAATGGTCAGCTGGCTTTTCGGAAGATCGTATGTAAAGCCGTGCTCATCTTCAATTTTAACCTGATCAGCAATGATTTTTAAAACCGTGCCTTTCAGATCATCATCTATAACCGAAACCCTGTCTCCTATTTTCATAATCTTTATTGTTGCTAATCTACTTTTTTGATTCAAATTATTAAAACGGACCCTACTTTCCGCCCAGCTCGATTACTTCCAAATCTTTAACCTCATCTTTGCTGACCGTAAAGCGCATCATTGTCCGCACCTTGTGCCAGCCCACTTTCCCGCACGCGCCAGGATTCAAATGCAGTAAATTATTCCTTTTATCATATATCGCTTTCAGAATGTGAGAATGACCCGAGATGAATAATTTAGGTTTAGTTTCTGCAATTTTTTCTTTTGCCAAAGCCGAGTATTTCTCGGGATAACCACCAATATGGATCATTAGAACATCAAGCTCTTCGCATTTGAAGCTTAGAACCTCAGGAAAAATCGTTCTGATTTTCGCTTCATCGATATTGCCGTAAACGCCACGAATTGGTTTTATTTTCTCCAATTCATCAATAACACTCATATTCCCGAAATCGCCACAATGCCAGACTTCATCGGCATCTTTTGCATAATCCAGAATCCTGTCATCCATATAAGAATGTGTGTCCGATAGTAGAAGAATACGTTTCATTTTGAGATTGAAAAATTAAAGTTGGAAAGTAATGCCATATTTTGAGAAGTACCAGATGGCTCCGGCTACAGACATTCCCAAAATCAATAAAATAATCAGAATCCAGAATGCCAGGCTTGCGACTCCTTTTTTGTAAATAATCACAAAAGCGGACTGCAGGATAATAAAGAGGATGAGCAAAACTATCGCATTGATAAAGATCTGGGTCTGCGAAAATCCCTGACTGAAAAGGAAAACCGAAACCAAAACGAAGATGATCACCATCAGTTTTATGAATTCTGCCGGATCTGAAAGTTTATTTTTTTTAAGTGGTTTCATTAATTGATTTTGGAAACACGAAATTACGAATTAAGATCTTCTTGATAATCAAAAAAAATTCAGGAAATTTGCAGCAGAAATGAGATATTTTATAGAATTTGCCTACGACGGTTCTTCTTTTTTTGGTTACCAAATTCAACCAAACGAAATTTCTGTGCAGGAAGAATTAGAAAAAGCTTTGTCAACAATTCTTAGAGAAACAATAAAAACCGTTGGTGCAGGAAGAACAGACACAGGCGTGCACGCAAAAAAGATGTTTGCCCATTTTGAAACCGAACAGAAGTTGGATGACAATCTGGTCTATAAACTCAATTCTTTTTTATCAGAAAATATTTCCGTTAAACGAATTTTTGAAGTTCCCGGAGATCAGCATGCGCGATTCAGTGCGACTTTCCGGACTTATGAATATTATATTTCATTAGAAAAAGATCCTTTCACTATCCATTCGTCGTGGCAGACGTGGCGTCAAAAGCCATTAAATATCGATGCGATGAGTGAGGCCTGTAAAATCCTCTTCGAATACGACGATTTTACCAGTTTTGCCAAACTTCACACTGACAACAAAACCAACATCTGCAAGATCTATAAGGCTGAATGGGAAGAGTTTGGCAACCAATTAAAATTTACAATTTCTGCCGATCGGTTTCTGAGAAATATGGTAAGAGCAATCGTGGGAACTATGGTAGAAATAGGAACCGGAAAACTGCAGCCGAATGATCTCCGAAAAATCATTGAAGACAAATACCGAAACTCTGCCGGTGTTTCTGCGCCTGCTCAAGGACTTTTTTTGGTGGATGTTGGCTATTGATAATGTTATGCATCGTTTAGATAAAAAGTTTATCCCAACTTAAAATCGACTACGGATTTGAGACATTAAAAGAACTTTTTTGAACGGATGTTTTCTTATCTTAAAACCACAACATTGTATAATCATCAAATAAACCTCTTTTTTGTTACGATATAACCATTCTTTTCAGCTTTAACCTTGCTTCAACCTAGGTCGACCTATGTTTTTAGTAGGTCGACCTACCAATTTTGTAGGTTAACCTGCCACTTTCGTAGGTCGACCTGCCACTTTCGTAGGTCAAGCTACTGTTTTGATAGGTTCACTTACCTTTTTCATAGGCTCGGCTGGCCTTTTTGTAAGTCAGCCTACCAATTTCATAGCTTTGCCTTGCCTTTTTCGTAGGTTGGCCTACCGTTTTGCTAGGCGAAGTTTACGGAAAAACGATCATAATATTTTTCATTTCACTTAAAGTTTAAAATTTTAAAACCTTATTTTTGCAAAGCGTTTTTCAACACCGAAAAAGCTCTGGATACTAAGAAAAATGAAGCAACAAACGACCTGGGACATTATCAAAAGACTGTTTATGATCGGGATGAAGTTCCGCTCCTGGTTCATCATCACGCTGATCATCTCTATATTTTTGGCCATAGTTTCTACTTACAGACCGATTCTCACCAAAAATGTAGTCGATATCGACATCGTTCAGTTGAAAGACAAAGCTCAGCTGATGAAGCATATTTATCTTCTGATAGGCCTTGTGGTAGCAGAAACCATCTTAAACTTTTTTCTGGTTTACTTCTCCAATTTCATTTCGCAGAACGTAATCCGCGACATCAGAGAAAGGCTTTACCATAAACTCATCTATTTCCGAACCGCTTTTTTTGATAAAATGCCTATTGGAAGTCTGGTTACGCGCGCAGTAGGCGATGTAGAGACGATTGCTACGGTCTACACCGATGGTTTCCTGATGGTCTTCGGCGATATTCTGAGAATTGTAATGGTTCTTTTTGCAATGTTCCAGGTAGATACGCAGCTAAGTCTGATCTCTCTGGCCATTTTGCCGCTGATGGTTGTGATCACGAGGGCATTTCAAAAACGGTTGAAAACAGCTTTCGGAATGGAGAGAAGCTGGACTTCTACCCAAAACAGTTTTGTGCAGGAAAGACTTGCCGGAATGCCTTTGATACAGGTGTTCAACAGACAGGAAGCAGAGTTTACCAAATTTGATAAAATTAACATTGAACTTAAAAAAGCATTGTTGAGAACGGTTTTCATCTTCTCATTATTCTTTCCTGTCGTCGAGTTGATTTCTTCACTTTTCATTGGATTCATTCTTTTTTATGGCGGTTTCATCAAATCTACGCCAGGAGTTATCATCGCTTTTATTCAGTTTATTAATATGTTGATCCGGCCGCTGAGACAGATTGCGGACAGATTTAATAATATTCAACGTGGAATCGTCGGTGCAGAAAGGGTTTTGGGCGTGATGGATGAAGATCAGGCGATGCCGAATAACGGAACAATCTCCCGAGATCATTTTGACGGAAAAATTGAATTCCAGCAGGTTCATTTTGCTTATGACGAAAAACAATTGGTTCTGAAAGGCATTGATTTTAAGGTCAATTCCGGGGAAACGGTAGCAATTGTTGGTGCTACGGGAGCAGGAAAATCGACCATTATCAGTTTGATTACCAGGCTTTACGACATCAATTCAGGGAAAATAATGTTGGATGATGTTGATATTCGGGATTATGAACTGTATAATTTGCGAAGCCATATTGGCGTCGTTCTTCAGGATGTTTTCCTCTTCCACGGAAGCATTTTTGAAAACCTGACTTTGGGCGATGAAAGCATCACGTTGGAGCAAGTTAAGAAAGCGGCTAAAGAAATAGAAGTAGACCAATTTATCGAGCAATTGCCAGGCGGATATGATTACGTGGTGAGCGAAAGAGGTTCGTCTATTTCCCTTGGGCAAAGACAATTGCTGTCATTTTTGAGAGCTTATCTTTCCGACCCTAAAATTCTGATTCTTGACGAAGCGACCTCATCCATCGACCACGAAAGTGAAAAACTCATCCAACGTGCGACAGAGAAAATCACTAAAAACAGAACGTCAATCCTCATTGCACACCGACTTTCAACCATAGAAAAAGCGGACAAAATCATTGTAATGGATCACGGATTGATCGTAGAAGAAGGAACGCATCAGGAATTGCTTGCGAAGAATGGTTATTATTCTTTGCTTTATAAGGCTCAGGTGGTTGCTCCCGAAGATGGTGAAATCCTGTAAACCTGTTACTGATTAAAGATGAAAAAATTTACAGATCAGTTTTTCACTTTTCTTGGTTTTATTGCGATGGCGGCGATTCTTTCTATTTTCGTATTCTTTGTAAATCCCGTCCGTTTCTTGATTTATGCAGTCATTATCGCTCTAGTTTTTAATTATAAACTGTTCAGAAATTTCAGATTTGAGGTCAAGAAAACAGCGGAAATTTTACTTTTCAGCCTTGGCACTGCTTACTTGTTGATTACAACCATATTGTCTGTATCTCCTTATCTGGCCAGTCAGGAATTCCGGTTTTCTCACGCTTCCTGGGTAGAGACCAACGTTACAGCAGTCAGCCAAAAAGCATTATGGGACAATGGTTACAGGCGAAAAGGAAATGCCTACGCAGACATCTATTACACGTACAACGCAGCAGGTAAGAATCTGAAAAACAGCGAGCACGAGGCAGCCAAGAGATATTATCCTTTCTGGGAAAGCAGGGAAAGTAAAAGTTTGGTCCAGGAATTTTCTGAAGTCATTTCCAAAAAACTGGAGGAAAAAATTTATTTCGCATTTTACGATCCCAAAAATCCACAAAACAGTAAATTCTTCCTGTCAAAAGACCTTATAGACTTCAGAGGATCGCTACTTTATGATTTCGTCACCAGTTTGGTAGTTCTCCTTTTATTCATTTCACTCCTGATTTTGGGATCGCTTTTATTATCATTAAAGATAAAAGAGACAAAAAATAAATACTGAAGTTACAGCCTTAGAATACTGCTTTTCAAACTACACATGCCAGATATCATTAGTACAGAAACGATAATCACGATTTTGAAAATGAAAAGCTGCTGACAAAGATTTTTTCCCGAGCTCAGCGAGATGCAATCGTTATCGTAAGCCGTTTCCATCTCGATGCGGGCAGAAGTACTGAACAATCCGCAAACCGACATCACAATCACCAAAATCAGAAAACTGATGATGCTTTGAAAGACTGATTTTTTCAATGTGTAATCAATGTTTTTTGTTTATTTAATGCTATCAGTCAGACTTTAAAACATTCCACGCATTCTCAATTTCATTGTTTTTTAAATAATTCTGAGCTACTAAATGTACATCTTTTTCCGAGGAAAATCTACCAGCAGGTAAAATTTCGATATTGGCGAGCATTCCCAGATCATTGCCTGTGAAAATGGTGCTTTTTTTAATTTCGTCCGGAAGCTGATCGTAGCCAATTCCTTTAGTGACAAGCGGTTTTGGCACTTCAAAAATATTATTCGCATTGTTTCTGGAGTAAAAATTGCCCCCGAGCCTTGCAACCAGATCTAATTTATTCTGATCCAGATTTCCTGCTTCATCCAGATAATTTTCATTAATATGAATTTTGACAATTTCTGCAATCACAAGATTTCCCGATCCGCCAACATTTCCGAGTGCCTTAATTTCTAGAACTTTGCATTCGAAATTAACTGGTGATTCCGCAATCAAAGGTGGTTTTACGATATCAGCCGGCTTCATCGTCAAACCAGATTTGGTGAACTCGTTGATACCGTCTTCATATTCCGTACTGGCCAGTGAAATCTGCTGGACGATATCAAAATTTACATTTCCGATGACCAGTTCCGGTACTTCTTTAAGGTTCTCCAAAGTATGTTTGGTGGTATTGTCGCGCACTCTTCTGGACGGCGAAATAATCACAATTGGCGGAACCGTGCTGAACATATTGAAAAAACTGAAAGGCGAAAGATTGACCTCGCCTTTGCTGTTTATTGTACTCGCCAGGGCAATTGGCCTGGGCGAAATGGCCGTTTGCATTACCTGTTGCAACTGAACTGCGGAAATATCGGATGGGATGATTGTTTTCATAGTTTTTATTTTTCAATTTTAGTAATTGAAACTATTTCTCTTTTCATATTAATATTCACTTCGAAAATTTGCTTAGAATTTTCTTTAAATTCATTAATTAGAAAACGTTTATCAGATTCTTTATCCGTGCTGATTTTAGTAAAATATGTAGAAGTATAATCGATTTTTTTTGCCAGTTTCACAGTGTAAGGCTTGTTGGAAATACACACAACATCTACTAGATTTTCACAAGATTCATTGCCCGCAGAATCTGTCACAGAAGCGATTGCGATTTCTACTTCAGCACAATTATAACTCACAAACTCTTGATTATCATTAGTTTCAAAAACAGGATTGGTAATTGTCATTACCGAATCCAGCACATCTCCGTTGACGCACATACAATCACTAATTCCTTCGTGTTCTTTTTTGCAACTGAATAAGAGAATGAAAATAAAAAGAAGAATTGAAACTTTCATATTAATCGATAAATTTTAAACAGCAGGCAAAATCTTCCCCAAAACTTCCCCAAATCCAACTCGGATTCCGTCTTTTTCCGACCAAGCTTTCATCTTCACGGTATCGCCATTTTCTAGGAATTTCCTTTCGATTCCGTTTTTCAATTGTAATGGCTTTGTGCCTCTCCATGATAATTCCAGCATTGAGCCGTAGGATTTTTCATCTTCTCCGGAAATCGTTCCGCTCGCGTAAACATCACCTACTTCTACATTGCAACCACCAACTGTGTGATGTGCCAATTGCTGAAACATATTCCAATACATAAATTTGTAATTGCTTTGTGAAATCAGATTGTCATCACCATTTTCCGGTTTCAGATAAACTTCAAGGTTGATATCATAATTTCGGTCTCCTTCGAATTTCAGATAATCCAAGACTTCCGGTTCCTGTTTCGGAGATTGTGTTTTGAATGGTTTTAAGGCTTCCAGAGTTACAATCCAGGGCGAAATGGACGAACCGAAATTCTTCCCTAAAAATGGTCCCAACGGAACATATTCCCAACTTTGAATATCTCTCGCCGACCAGTCATTGAAAATCATCATTCCAAAAATTGCATCTTCTGCCTCAGCTACAGAAATCCTATCGCCCAAATCTGTATTTTTATTCACGACAAACGCCATTTCCAATTCGAAATCTAATTGTTTTGAAGCGCTGAAAATCGGTTTGTCAGCATCTGGCGGTTTGATTTGTCCGCAAGGTCTGATGATATCGATGCCTGATAAAACGATGGACGACGCGCGACCGTGATAGCCAACCGGCAAATGTTTCCAGTTGGGAAGAAGCGCATTGGCCGGGTCGCGGAACATCATTCCGACGTTGGTGGCGTGCTGGATGCTGCTGTAAAAATCAGTATAATTTGGGATGTGCAGCGGCATCATCATCTGGATTTCATCAATATTGTAGAAGCAGTCTGTGATGGTCCTTTCGTCTTTTGAAAGCAGTGAATCTTCCAGTAACAACTGTTGGATTTTTTCTCTGACTTTATTGGTAACTGGTTTTCCTAGTTCGATAAATTCGTTGATGGTGTAGGCTTCGAAGACGTTGTCGTCCATTTCGGTGATGTCTTCAAAATAGCCGAGGTCGTACAACGTTGCCAAATCGATCACGATGTCACCAATTCTGGTGGCGCAGGCTATAAATTCTTTGTTAAAAACACAGACGCCAAACGGAATATTGTGGATGGAAAAGTCTGAATCTGAGGAATATTCTATGAATGATTTCATATTGTAGAAGTTAGAGTTTAGAATTTAGAATTTAGACCAAAAATTAAAGCATTAAAAATAATGCTTTAATTCTATAGTGAATGATTGGTTTATAAGTTGCCACGTTTTTCCTGCTCTCTTTCCAGGGCTTCGAAAAGTGCTTTGAAATTGCCGGCTCCGAAGCTCTGAGCGCCGTGTCTTTCGATGATTTCGTAGAACAAGGTTGGTCTGTCTTCCACCGGTTTTGTGAAGATTTGAAGAAGATAGCCTTCTTCATCACAGTCTACTAAAATCCCCAGACTTTGAAGTTTTTTGATGTCTTCATCGATGTCTCCTACTCTTTCTGGAATCATTTCGTAATACGCTTCCGGCGGTGGAGAAAGGAATTCGATGCCACGGCTTTTCAGTTCTGTTACGGTTTTCACGATATCTTTGGTCGCTACCGCAATGTGCTGAACACCTTCACCTTCGTAGAAATCCAGATATTCCTCCACCTGCGATTTTCTTTGACCTTCGGCTGGCTCATTGATTGGGAACTTTGCAAATCCGTTGCCATTGGACATTACTTTTGACATCAAAGCAGAATATTCTGTATTGATCTGTTTGTCATCAAAGGAAAGAATGTTGACAAATCCCATCACTTTCTCATACCACTCAACAGTTGGAATCATCCTGTCCCAGCCAACATTTCCCACGCAATGGTCTACATAAAGCAAACCGACGTCGGAAGGATTGTAGTCACTTTCCCATTTTTCATAGCCTGGCATAAATGCGCCAGAATAATTTTTACGCTCTACGAACATATGAACGGTTTCGCCGTAAGTGTAGATGCCGGACATTTTCACTTCACCGAATTCATCCGTCAAAGTCTGCGGTTCCAGATATGGTTTTCCGCCGCGTTTTGTGGTTTCTTCAAAAGCTTTTTCGGCATCATCTACCCAGAGAGCAAGGACTTTCACACCGTCGCCATGTTTTTTCTGATGTTCACAAATGGGTGAATCAGATTTGAGCCCGGAGGTCAGAACCAGTCTGATTTTTCCCTGCTGCAAAACGTAGGACGATCTGTCTCGCACACCTGTTTCGGGGCCTGCGTAGGCAAGCGACTGAAAACCGAATGCGGTCTTGTAAAAATGGGCGGCCTGCTTGGCATTTCCCACATAAAATTCTAAATAATCTGTTCCGTTGATCGGGAGAAAATTCTCGGCTTGTGCGATCTTTTCGGCAAAAGTTAGTGTTGACATTTTACTTTTTACTTTTTTTATCTGTTGATGCCAAGATAAGAATTTTCCAGCAACTAACTAACGATTGTTAGTTTTTTGTTTTTGACACTAAAAATTTTAGTTTTTTTATTACAGTCGAGTCCTATTTGAATCTTTCAAAAGCTGCTTTTTCAAGCATTTCTCTGTCATCCGGATGAGAAATTTCTATCAGCGCCTGCGCCCGCTGACGGAGATTTTTACCATAGAGATAGGCCGTTCCAAATTCTGTCACCACATAATGAATGTGACCTCTGGTAGTCACCACACCGGCACCTTGTTTTAAAAACGGAACAATTCTCGGAACACCCTTTTTTGTTCTGGAAGACAAGGCCATAATTGGTTTTCCGCCTTCGCTAAGTGCTGCGCCACGCATAAAATCCATCTGCCCGCCAATCCCACTGAATTGATAAGTCCCGATAGAATCTGCACAGACCTGACCTGTCAGATCAATTTCTATTGCAGAATTGATGGCGTGCATTTTTTTGTTCTTCATAATATTGATAGGGAAATTCACGTGCTGAACGTCCATAAATGCAATGGCAGGATTATCATCCACAAAATCGTAAAGCCGTCTGGTTCCGAAGCAGAAACTCGTAATCGTCCGGTTGGTATGCGTGCCTTTATATTTATTTGTAATGACATCATTTTTAATCAGATCAATCACGCCGTCACTCAGCATTTCTGTGTGCACGCCAAGATCTTTGTGGTTGTGCAGACATTGCAAAACAGCATCCGGAATGGTTCCGATTCCCATCTGGATAGTTGCTTTGTCATCGATCAGTTCGGCTACATTTCTCCCGATTTTCATTTCCTCTTCACCTACTTTTTCACTGTAATTGATGGTCAAAAGATCCTCTTCGCTCCAAACAAGCTTCTCAATACGGTTGATGTGGATCATCCCGTCGCCGTGGGTTCTCGGCATTTTTGGATTAACGATAGCGATGATTCTTTTTGCTGTATCAATAGCACTCCTGGCCACATCTACAGAAGTTCCTAAGGTACAATACCCGTGATTGTCCGGTGGCGAAACTGTAATTAAGGCCACATCAATCGGCAGAATTCCATTTTTGAAAAGGATGGGAATTTCGCTGAGGAAAATCGGAACGTAATCGCCATTTTCAGAATTGACGGCTTCCCGCACCGGTGCGGACGTGAAAAGTGAATTGACGTAAAAACTGTCCTTGTACTGAGGTTTTGCGATCTCAACATTCCCTTGTTGTGTGATAGACACCATCTCTACACCGTTCAACCGGGAAGATTGTTTTGCAAGCTCGTTATATAGAAGATTGGGCGTACAAGCACTTCCGTGTCCGAAAATCCTGTCACCGCTTTTGATAATGGACACTGCTTCTTCTGCACTTACGTAATTGATCATTGCTTTTAATTTTTATCAAAGTTAGATTTTAATTCATTCAGAATAAATGAGCATTATCAGTCAGAGCACTATTTATCAGGCAAAATGATAAAAGTCACACATAAATTTTGTCAATTCAATAAATTGATTTTACTTTGTAATTCAAAGTTCTTTATAATTGTTTAATTAAAAATTAAAAATGATGACAACACAAAAACAAACTTCCGTATTTATCTATTCGGCTGCTGCTTTGCTTCTCGCTGTTCCATTAATCGCAATGCAATTCACCACAGAAGTCAACTGGACTATTTCAGATGTTGTGATTGCAGCCGCATTACTTTTTACGACTGCTTTTTCGGTAGATTTTGTTCTGAAAAAAGTGAAAACTTTCAATTCCAGACTTTTATTGATCTTCGGGATTTTAGCTATTCTGAGTTTAATCTGGGCAGAAATGGCAGTTGGAATTTTTGGAAGCCCGATTGCAGGCAATTAATAAAATATGATTTCAAATTTTTTAAAAATCTGGTGGAAGCCAATTATCTTATACCTGATAATATATGGAATTTACTTAACTGGATTACTATATTCCAACAAATTCATTGTAGAAATATTTGAGTGGTTGATATACTTGCCAATCATTGTTATACTAATTTCTTCAGTATACATTCTTGTAAAATCTAGATGGTATCACAGCATCTTACAAATTGGTATTTTAGCAATTTCAATGTTTTATCTAATGGTTTTTTTGATGTTTTATTCGACCGATTTTTTTGCTGACGATTTAGAAATCCCCACTACTATAAAGTTTGAAAAACCGAAGGATGAAATCGATACTTTAACTTTTCGAAAAGAAAATACTTTTGAAATTAAAAATGGTTCACAACCGGGTATTTATGAATATTACGTTTGGTACAAACCTAAAGAAAAGGGAAAAATATATTTGAAAGCATTTGTAAGAACATTCCACTATCGCCAGATCAAATAAAAGAAAAAAGCACAATTGAAGTCAGTCCCAATGACAGCCTGCAATTATTTCATAAAGAATTTACAATCTATGAAGGAGATTGGGGAAAATTTTATGGCTCAAAGATTTCACTTTACTTCAAACCGGATCACAAACCTGAACAAAAGGTAATTGAAAAAAAATATGTAGTTGAAGGCTGGATGAGATAAAAAAGCTAACATTTCTGTTAGCTTTTTGCATTTTAAATTAACCTTCCAGCCAGCTCGTTTTGTAACTCGGGTCTTCCACTTTTATCGCTTCTTCTGTGAGTTTGAACGGTCGGAAAGGATCTACCATCACGGCAAATTCATCAGTTGATTTTTTCCCGATGCTGCGTTCCATCGCGCCAGGATGCGGACCGTGCACGATGCCGCCAGGATGCAGTGAAAAATCCATCAGATCTACGTGGTTTCTGCTCATAAAATCGCCTTCTGTGTAAAATAAAACCTCGTCAGAATCGATGTTGGAATGATTATAAGGCGCTGGCACAGACTGCGGATGGTAATCGTACATCCTCGCCACAAACGAACAAACGACAAAATTATGCGCTTCAAAATTCTGATGAACCGGCGGCGGCTGATGAATTCTCCCCGTAATGGGTTCGAAATTTTTGATATTGAATTTATAAGGATAAAAATACCCGTCCCAACCAACCACATCAAAAGGATGCGTGGCATAAATGAAATCTGTGATTTGATCTTCTTTTTTGACTTTGATGAGGAAATCGCCTTTCTCATTTTTCGGTTCTACGAAAGTGGGCGTTACGATATCTCTTTCACAAAACGGCGAATGCTCCAGCAACTGTCCAAATTCATTGCGGTAACGTTTGGGTGTGTAGATCGGGGAATGCGCTTCTATGAAAAGGAACACGTTTTCTTCGGATTCCAGTTCCAGCTGATAAATGGTGCCTCTCGGAATGATGAGATAATCGCCGACAGAATACTCAATATTTCCGAGCATCGTTTTTAGAATTCCTTTTCCTGCGTGTACGAAAAGCAGCTCGTCGCATTCTGCATTTTTATAGAAATAATCCGCAGATTTTCTTGGTTTTGCAAGACCCATTTTCAAATCGTGGTTTAGCATCAAAACCTTTCGGCTTTCCAAAAAATCGTCTTCGGGCGCTACTTTTGCACCTTTTATCATTCTTGGCGTGACGTTTTTCTCAACCGCAATTTTCGGTGTCACATCTTTTGCCTCGCCGATAGATTTGATTTGAGTCGGGCGGTGCGTATGATACAACAACGATGCAATGCCGTGAAAACCTTCTGTTCCAAAGAGTTGCTCGTAATAAAACTGATCATCTTCGGATTTGAAAATCGTGTGTCTCTTGGGTGGGATTTTACCTGACTGAACGTATCTCATTTTGTTGGATTTGGCTTTTCTCAAATGTAATATTTTTTTGAGAATTAGATTGCAACTTATTTTTGAACGCAAAGAGCGATAAGATTTTTTTAAATTATTGAAATTATTGAAGTTCGTAAAGACGTAAAACTCATCAAAGAAATCAAAGAAAGTTCACATCAATTTTGTCATTCCGCAGGAATCTAAACTGCCGAGATTTCTACTGAATGACAAAATGAGCTTTTATGCTGACTGTTGAATTGTACTGAAAACCGCAGCCCGACTTATCTGATATTTTTATTTCTTTATTTGAATCAACTAACCACTTTTTTGGGTTTGGGAACGGAAGGCAGAAATAACTGCCCAAATAAAAATACAACATCAAATTTTATTGATTCTTGTATCTTTTACTATCTTTGAGAATATTAAAAATTTTTACAGATGAATGATTCGTTAATGGTTTCTGAAATTTCGGAAATCGAAAGAGCAGAATTTTACAGAAAAACGTATATGCACGTCGCAGTGGCGATTTTGGCATTCGGCGCGGTGGAATATTTGTTGCTGAAGACCATTCCGCTAGACACAATTTTGTCTCTGGTTTCCGGCCAATACACTTGGTTGCTGATCATAGGCGTTTTTTGGATGGTTTCTATGCTGGCGACTAAACTGTCTTTTTCGGTTTCGAAAAGCACGCAGTATTTGGGATTAGGATTATTTGTGCTGATAGAAGCAGTGATTTTCCTGCCGATGTTGGGAATTGCTAGTTTGTATGCCCCGCAAATCATCACGCAGGCGGCGCTGGTAACGGCTTTTATGTTTGCAGGATTGACGGCAACGGTTTTCCTTACCAACAAAGATTTCTCTTTCCTTCGAAGCATTATCGTCATCGGCGGATTTGTAGCTTTGGGCGTGATTGTGGTCGGAGCGATCTTCGGTTTCAACCTTGGACTTTGGTTTTCCCTGGCGATGGTAGGATTGGCAAGCGCAAGTATTCTTTATGAAACCTACAATATCAAAAATGTGTATTTAAAGGGCCAGTACGTGGGTGCAGCATTGCAGATGTTCTCATCGATCATGCTATTGTTCTGGTACATTTTGAGAATTTTCATGAGCAGAAGAAGCTAATATTTATAAGTCTTCGAGAGCCTGAGACTGACATTCTTATAAATCAAAACTCATCATTTATGGTGGGTTTTTTTACGTCTAATGTTAAATTTAGCCGTAAATTTTTTATTTCTAATAAATTTGTTAGCTTTGTCTAACATTTTTGTTTTATGAAATTAATTGCTGCCTTATTTACTGTTTTTTCTGTTTTCATTGATGCTCAAATAGACTCTGCAAATGTTTCTAAACCAGATACTATCGCCCGTTACAAGCGTATTGATGACGTCGTAATCCGGCAGCTTTCTGTGAAAAAGTTGGACAGTCCGATTTCGACCGATGTGTATTCGCAGCAGTTTTTCCGAAAAAACCCGACGGCTAATATGTTTGAGGCGATTGCGATGGTCAACGGCGTAAAACCGCAGCTGAATTGTGCAGTCTGTAATACGGGCGACATTCACATCAATGGTCTGGAAGGTGCTTACACGCTGATTCTGATTGACGGAATGCCGATTGTAAGCTCACTTTCCACCGTTTACGGACTGAGCGGAATTCCCAACAGTCTGATTGACAGAATCGAGGTGACAAAAGGTCCGGCTTCGTCTATTTACGGTTCGGAAGCGATGGGCGGAGTCATCAATATCATTACAAAAAATGCATTGCAGGCGCCGGATTTTGCAGCAGATGTGATGACGGGGAATCAAGGTGAAATCAATCTGGATATTGCGAAAAAGATTTTTGAGAATAAGAATTTTTCGAGTTTGTTGAGTCTTAATTATTTCTATTTCGGAAACAGAATTGACCAGAATAAAGACAATTTCACGGACACACCTTTGCAAAACCGAATCTCCGTTTTCAACAAATGGAATTTTAAAAGAAAAGAAAACCGACAGGCGAGTTTTGCGTTGAGATACTTTTATGAAGACCGATTTGGCGGCGAAATGCAATGGCAAAAGCGAAACCGAGGTTCGGATAATGTTTACGGAGAAAGTATTTACACCAACCGCCTTGAATTTTTTGGAATTTATCAACTGCCCTTGAAGGAGAAATTTTTACTTCAATATTCTTACAATTACCATCATCAGGATTCTTACTATGGAAATACGGCTTATCTGGCGACTCAGAAAGTTTTGTTCCTGCAAATGAATTGGGAAAAACAATTGGGCAAACATCTTTTGAAAAGTGGAACCACTTTGAAATCAACTTTCTACGATGATAACACGCCGGGAACTGCTAATTCTGCTGGCAAAAATCAGCCGATGAAATCTCCAATCTTGGGATTTTATGTAGAAGACGAATGGGAAATTAATGCTAAAAACACCTTGCTTTTAGGATATAGATTTGATTATCACAAGATTCACAAATCTGTGCATTCGCCGCGACTTGCGTGGAAATTTGAGCCCAATCCTTACCATACTTTGAGATTAACTTTTGGAACAGGTTTCCGCGTTGTAAATCTTTTTACGGAAGATCACGCAGCGCTGACCGGTTCGCGGGAAGTGGTAATAGCAGATGACTTGAAGCCGGAAAAATCATTGATTACCAATCTGAGTTATCTGATGAAAATTCCGATTAAAGATTATTTCATTAATGTTGATGTGAACGGATTTTATTCTTATTTCAATAATAAAATTGTGGGCGATTTTGATTCTGAGCCGGACAAAATTATTTATGATAATCTGTCTGGACATGCGATTTCTAAAGGAATTTCTGCTGACATCAGTACCAATTGGACTTTGCCGATTCAGTTGATGTTTGGAGTGACTTATCTTGACGTTTATCAAAATAATAATGCTGAAAAAATCCAGCAATTGCACGCACCCAAATGGAGCGGAACCTATAATCTAAGTTATCAGTTTGCCAACAAATTTTCTGTGGATCTGACGGGACAATTTTACGGCCCGATGCGACTACCGGTTGTTCCGAATGATTTCCGGCCGGAATATTCGCATTGGTTTACGTTGATGAATATTCAACTCACCAAGAAATTTGATAATGGATTTGAGATCTACGGCGGCATCAGAAACTTGCTGAATTTTACACCTAAAAATCCTATCTTAAGGCCGTTTGACCCTTTTGATAATCAAGTGGATGATGTGGCTAATAATCCTTACGGCTACACGTTTGATACAACTTATGGCTATGCGCCAATGCAGGGAATCCGGACTTTTTTGGGGATTCGCTATCAGATAAAATAGAGGTTAGAAATTAGATTTTAGAAGCTAGATTAATGAAAATATTGACTTTCATATTATTATTGATTTCCGGGATTTATAATTCGCAGGAAATGAAGAATTACGGGTTTGAAAGTCTGCCGGAGAAATTAGAGAAACCCATTTTAATTTATATGAAAACCGATTGGTGCTCAATTTGTAAAATTCAGAAATATCAGATGCAGAAAGATTTGGCGTTGAAAAAATTGATGGATGCGAAGGTTTATTATATCACTTTTAATCCTGAAAAATATAAAGAATCGATTACTTTTTTTGGTAAAAATTACAATTACATTTCGAACGGAAATTCCGGGATTCACGAATTGGCGGTTGAACTTTCATCCAACAAAAAACCGATTTATCCTACTTGGATTTTGATTTATCAAGATGGGAAAGTTTTGTTTCGTAATGAAGGATTGATTGATACTGGGACTTTGAAATTATTGATAAGCACTTCGACTCCGCTCAGTGTGACATTAAACAAAAAACCTTCTGAAAATTAATTCAGAAGGTTGATAATTTATATTTAATTAAATCTTATTTCGTCAAATCCAAGCCTCCGAAATTACCGGAACTCATCATCACAAATGCACCTTTGGATTTGTCCAAAGTTCCCCAATAAGCGTGAAGATCTTCTGCATTGGTAAAGACTTTAAGATTTTCATTTTTGAATTTTTCCTTAATCAAATCCGGGGAAATCGGGTCCATTCTTTTGATTTTCAAAGCGTCTTCTGAATAGAAAACGACCGCATTATCCAAACCGTCCATCGCGTGGTCGTATTGCTCCAGGAATACAGGATTGAGACTGGAATAGGTATGAAGTTCCAGGAATCCAAAAGTTTCGGTTTTCGCAAACTGTTCGGCAAAAGCGGAAACAGTCGCTTTGACCTTACTTGGTGCGTGCGCAAAATCTTTGTAAAGCAAACCGCCATCTGACCGTTCCACTTTTTCAAGCCGCTTGGAAGCACCTTTGAAACTCATAATTGCTTCATAGAATTCCTCTTCCATAATGCCCAACTGGGAGCAGATCAATCTTGCGCCTTCCATATTCAGCAAATTGTGTTTCCCAAAAACGGACAATGGAATATCGCCCATATCGGTTTTAAGATTGACAATTCCGTCTTCAATTTTATAAGCTGGCGTTTTGTAAGGCATTTTTCTGAAAAAGTTCTCAGATGCTTCAACCACTTTCACCACTTCTTCATCTTCTTCATTATAAACCAAAACACCGCCAGGTGTAATGCTTGCGACAAATTTTCTGAACTGGTCGATATAATCATCGAAGGTTTTGAAAACATTAATATGATCCCAAGCAATCCCTGAAACCAAAGCAATATTGGGCTGGTACAGCAAAAATTTGGAACGCAGATCAATTGGGGAAGACAGATATTCGTCGCCTTCCAGAATCATAAAGTCATTGTCTTCCGTAATTTTCACCATACAGTCAAAGCCTTCCAGCTGGGCTCCAACCATATAATCGATGTCTTTGTGATGAAAATTGAGCACATGCAAAATCATAGATGTGATCGTAGTTTTCCCGTGGGAACCTCCGATGACGACTCTGGTTTTCTGTTTGGACTGCTCATAAAGAAACTCGGGGTAGGAATAGATTTTGAGACCTAATTCTTTGGCTTTGGCCAGTTCCGGATTATCGGCGTGGGCGTGCATTCCGAGAATTACGGCATCGATATCAGAGGTCAGTTTTTCCGGAAACCAACCCAATTCTGTGGGAAGAATTCCTTTTTTGTCGAGACGAGACCTTGAAGGTTCAAAAATAGCATCATCTGAGCCTGTGACCTGATAGCCTTTATCTTTGAGTGCAATGGCAAGATTGTGCATTGCAGAACCGCCGATAGCAATGAAATGGGTTTTCAATTGTGAATAATTTTAGACAAAAGTAAGGAAAGAAGTTAGAATCCGGAAACGGGAACTACGATTGCTGGTGTAATTTTAAATAAAAAAACCTGACTTTTTCAAATCAGGTTTTTGTTTTTAAGCAACGATTTCTCTTTGCGTGAGGTATTCCTCAATTTTTAATTCCTCTCCGGTGAGTGTGAAATAGATATTCTGTAACTGGTGGAGATAATTGCATTTGATGTAGTTTCCGAAGAACAAGAATCCCTGAAGGATCTTGTTGGAACTGAGGTCAAAATCGTATCTGCAATAGTTTGGCAACTCAAACCTCACTCTTGTAGAAGATCTGTAAGCCTCTTTGAATCCTAATCTCGAAAACCACTCTGCTGTTAAAGCAATAGGTTCCAGATCATTAGGATTGATAGAAGTATACGGATCAATTTTTACTAAAAGATTGTTGTTGTTGTTTTCCATTCCCATTACAGGTACAATCTCATCTTCATAGATGACCAAATTGTTAAGTCTTAGTTCTGTGGCTTCCATATCGCGAAAATGTTTGTGATTATAAATAGGTAATGGTTACTTAACAAAATTGCTGCCAAATAATATTAAACACCTTCATTTATCCCAGAAAACACAAACTTTAACAGTTGAACAGAATAAATTGCGCTTGATTTCCTGTAATCCGAATTTTTATCATGTCTTAATCACTAAAACTGCTTTAGAAAAGCACTTTTCGAAATTTAGCTTATGGCCAATGATTCTTGCAGGAGAAGTTTTTGTTTCAATTATAAAAATGGAAATTAGTCAGACCAATCCAATTAATTTTTATTTCATTGATTTTAATGATTGATTATTTTTTGGCAGCATAATTGTTACTTACAAATTACCATTCACACTTATATATAGTTTTTTAAGAATAAGTAGGGAGACACTTTGTTGGTCTCCCTATTTTATTTTGTTAACTACATCTCAATCATCTTTTCTAGGATGATTTTTTCTATAATTAATGTACGCAATTCAAATCCAAGAAACAAAAAACCCTAAAACATTGTTTATAAATGAATTAGGGTTTACCAGTGAGGTGCCTAGCGGATTCGAACCGCTGTACGTGGTGTTGCAGACCACTGCCTAGCCGCTCGGCCAAAGCACCATTTTGTTGGAGTGCAAATTTAATGTTTTTTTTCTAATTTCAAATGGTATTGCTGTTTTTATTTCAAAAAATTCTTTGCAGCAGTGGTAAAATCCTGATATGGTGATCAAAACATCTCTAGTCCTGATGGTAGTGGAAATCCTTTTTTGCGTGGACTTTGCGAACCTCAGTGTGACAAAGCGTGATGGAAAAAAGATTGCAGCGGACAGCAGGTTCCCGGCTCCAAATATATCAACGCACGGCATATCTTTAATCGATTTTTACAATCTTTATTTAGGTTCTAAATAAGTATCTTTGCAAAAAAATTTTACAGCAATGGAGAATATCCAACTTAATACAATAGCGGAGGCACTGGAAGATCTTAAAAACGGGAAAATGATCATCGTGGTAGATGATGAAGACCGCGAAAATGAAGGTGATCTCCTGGCCGCAGCAGAACTGACTACGACGGAGATGATCAACTTTATGACCATCCACGCGAGAGGCCTGATCTGTATGCCGCTCACCGAGAAAAGATGTGATGAGCTGGAGCTGAATTCTATGGTGGCCAACTCTACTGATCCCAAAGAAACGGCGTTTACCGTATCTGTGGATCTGCTTGGAAAAGGCGCTACCACAGGAATCTCTGCCGGAGACCGAGCCAAAACCATCCTTGCTATTATGGATCCTGAAACCAAACCGTCGGATCTGATGAGACCGGGACACATCTTCCCACTGCGTGCAAAGGAAGGCGGTGTATTGAAAAGAGCCGGCCACACAGAAGCTGCGATCGACCTTACTAGACTTGCCGGACTGAAAGAAGGCGGCGTGATCTGCGAAATTATGAAAGATGACGGCGATATGGCGAGAATGCCGGATCTGCTGGAGTTTGGCAAGAAACACAACCTGAAAGTGGTTTCCATAGAAGACCTCATCCACTACAGACTGAGACAGGGCGATCTTGTGGAGAGAATCGAGGAGCGTGATATCAAAACGCATTTCGGGAACTTTAAGTTTTATGTTTTTGAGGAAAAACCGACGGAGCAGATTCATTTTGCTTTGACTACAGGAACCTGGACACCGGACGAATCTGTCTTGGTAAGAGTGCAGTCTTCCAGTTCTTACTTCGATGTTTTGAGCAGACTTTCCAATGGTGAACATCCTCTGATGCAGCGCGTTGTAGATATGATCAATGCAGAGGGGAAAGGCGCAGTTGTTTTTATCAATAATGTGTCTAACAAAGAAAATACACTGCGAAAACTTCAGCATTTCCTGAATTATCAGGACGGTACCAATGAGCTCCCAACGATTGCTCCCAACTTCCGCGATTACGGTATCGGAACACAGATTCTGAAGGATCTCGGCATCAATAAATTTAAAGTAATTACACAGAATCCGGGCATTAAACCGGTAATTTCCGGCTATGATGTTGAGGTGACGGAAATGGTGGCGTTGTAGAAGACGGGTAGAGAATAGACTGATAGATGATAGACTAAGTATTATTAGTCATAAAAGTAAAAAAGCTCCGAAAAATATATTCGGAGCTTTTTGCTTTTATAATTTTAATAAAGAACTTATTCTTTTGTGAATTTGAACGCTCTGCCACCTTGGGAGAAGTCGATACTTTTCTTGTCGGCACTGAATGTGACAGAAAGATCCGCCTGTTCAAAACTGAACTTATTCTGTCCAAGATATTCCAAAGGAAACTCGGGCTGTCCCGTTGCCTGTCCGTACAGTTGGCCTGATTTTTCTGTGAAAGTCAGTTTCAAAGGCACTTCTTTGTTGCTGAAAGTCCCTGCGAACTCTTTTATATTCACTTTCTCCACCGGTACTGCCTGAGCAGATGTCCAGACATTATTTTTAGAATTGATATCCGGAATGCCTGAAGCGGGATCCAGTTTCACATCGGTCACTTCTTTTGTGGAATTTACTTTGAACGTCCATTCTGTATTTCGTTTCCAGACCTCAACAGGTAGTTTTACGATCTGCGTTGTTCCGTCCTTGAATTTAACTTCTACAGTGGTCGGCATTGGCAACTGTCCAATATTCTCAACTGTAATCTGCGCACCGTTTTTATAGTCGCCGTTGAAAGGCTTAACCGATTTTACCGCCTGATCTACTTTCCATTTGTTCATAAACCAGCCTCTCCAGAACCAGTTGAGCTCCTCACCAGAAACATTCTCCATCGTATGGAAGAAATCCCAAGGTGTAGGGTGTTTGAAGGCCCATCTTGCAATATATGTCCTGAATGCTTTGTCAAATTTCTCCGGACCCAGAACCGTTTCTCTCAGGATTCCCAATCCCATTCCAGGCTTGAAATAGGCCAGAACGCCGATGCTTCTTTCCTTCATATTATCAGGACCTACCATTATCGGCTCGTAGCTGTCATTCAGTACAAAAGAACCCATTTTGCCGATATTCTGTTTTTGGTAATATTCGCCTTTGTTGAAGGCTTCCGTAGAACCTTCGTTAATAAAAGTATTAAAACCTTCGTCCATCCAGGCGAATAGTCTTTCGTTTGATCCAACAATCATCGGAAACCACGTGTGGCCAAATTCGTGATCAGTAACGCCCCAGAGACTTTCGCCTTTTGAACTCATATGGCAGAATACAATTCCCGGATACTCCATTCCGCCCTCGTTTCCTGCAACATTGGTTGCTGCCGGATAAGGATATTCAAACCATTTCCCGGAATAATGCTCGATGGCTGCTTTGGTATATTCTGTAGATCTTCCCCACGCCTTGTCGCCGGCACTTTCTACCGGATAAGCTGAGATAGCCAAAGACTTTTTACCGCTGGGAAGATTGATTCTCGCTGCATCTACAATAAATGCGGCAGATGATGCCCAAGCAAAATCTCTTGCTTTTTCTATTTTGAATTTCCAGGTTTTGGTTCCTGATTTATTACTTTTTCCTAATTCAGCTTCCGGACGGATTGAAACAGTTTTCTCACTGCCTCTTGCCTGATTCCACCGGCTGATTTCTTCTTTGCTGTAGACGTCTTTTTCATTCAGCAACTCCCCCGATGCTACCACATAATGGCTGGCCGGCACTGTAATATTGGCTGACAGAGTACCATATTCCAGGTAGAACTCGGAAGCGCCAAGATAGGGTGACGTGTTCCATCCCAAGACATCGTCGTAAACGCACATTCTAGGATACCACTGTGCCATTGTAAAGACTTTTCCATTCTTGGTGTCTTCGATTCCCATTCTGTCGGAGCCATATTTTGGTGACAGGAAGGTATATTCAATTTTAAGTTTTGCCACGCCTCCGTTGGCTTTAAGATCTGCAGGAAGGTCTATCTGCATTCTGGTGTCGGTGATGGTATATTTTACATCTTTGCCGTCATATTTTACAGATTTTATTTTATAACCACCATCAAACTCTTCGCCGTGCGCGCCATTTCTGCTTCCTGAAAGTGGAACTACTGCATTCCCCCGCGAATCCTTTGCAAAAAGATTCTGATCCAATTGCAGCCAGAGAAATCCCAATTGATCCGGACTGTTGTTGGTATAAGTGATCTCTGCAGTTCCTGTGATTTCATTTTTATTGTCGTCGAGATTGACATTGAGTTGATAATCTGCTGAGTTCTGCCAATATTTGTGACCCGGCTGTCCGCTTGCAGAACGCGTTTCTGTTCCGGTTTGGGGATAAAATAAAGGTTTGAACGCTTCAGTATAACTGTAGGCTGGCGTTTCCTGTGCGTAGCCTTTTGCCGTGAAAGCAAAGATCGCAACCGCGGAAAGAATAGTTGGAAGTTTGAAGTTCATTAATAGGTAGATTTATTGTTAAAATAAAATTAGTCAGTAAAATCCGGAACTTGTTACAGCATTAGGATGAAGTATCAACGAGGAAATAACAAACAACGCTTACTCTCGGGTGAAAGTAAGCGTTGTTTGTTATTTAAAGATATAAAGGTTAATTTGCGTAATGAGAAGATCTGTCAAATACAATTTCTTCCTTACCAGATTTTTTCAGTTCATTTTGCCAATTATTTATGATTCCTAAATTTTCATCAAGTTTAATTTTAAACTTATAAAAGCCCGACTTTTCTGTATCTATTTCAAACGTTTCATTTTCTGTTTGAATCTGGTAAAATGTATCAAATTCGCCAACGACAATGTAATTTTTAAAAGTGACCTGGATAATTTCATTCCATTTTATGAATCTCTTGGAATCATTTAATTTAATGTAAAATCCATCATCACGGTACTGGAAATCGCCATCATATTCTGCAAGTTTTTCAACATCTTCATAAGTTCTGATGTCAGTAATTTTCTTGTAATTTTTGTCCCAATAATACGCAACAACAAAAATCAAAACCGATAGAACACCAAACAGAATAATCGTGTTCATTATATCAATTCGATTTCTTAGCCTTAATCATCGTTTCCAGCATATCCCACATCTCCTGCGGCACATCCTCCAGCATATTGAATTCGCCGGCACCTTGTAGCCATTCGCCACCATCTATGGTCACGACTTCACCATTCACAAAAGCTGAAAAATCGGAAACCAGATAAGCGGCAAGATTGGCCAATTCCTGATGTTCTCCTACCCTTTTTAATGGATTTTTTTTAGCCAAATCAAATTTATCCTTCATATCGCCAGGCAACAATCTGTCCCAAGCACCTTTCGTAGGAAATGGTCCCGGAGCAATCGCGTTGAAACGGATGTTATATTTCCCCCACTCTACGGCCAGACTTCTGGTCATTGCCAAAACGCCGGCTTTTGCACAAGCTGATGGAACCACGTAAGCAGAACCTGTCCACGCATAAGTGGTTACAATATTAAGAACCGTTCCGGGAACTTTGTTGTCAATCCAGTATTTCCCGATAGAAAGCGTACAGTTTTTGGTGCCTTTCAAAACAATATCAAGGATGGAATCGAAAGCTGAATGCGTCAATCTCTCGGTTGGCGAGATGAAGTTTCCGGCAGCGTTGTTCAACAGAATATCAATCCTTCCGAATTCTTTCAACGTAGCTTCTTTCATCGCTTCCACTTCGTCCCAATTTCGGACGTCGCAGGCTACGCAAAGGACTTTTCCGCCAGTTTCTTCTTCAAGCTCTTTTGCAGTACCCTGCAGTTTTTCCAGGTTTCTGGATGTGATGACGACTTTTGCACCTAGCTGGAGAAAATATCTGGTCATCGCCTTTCCCAGTCCGCTTCCGCCGCCTGTGACGATCGCTACTTTATCTTTGAGTGCGTCCTCGCGCAGCATCGGTTGTGTATATGGATTCATAAGTGAAATGATTTACAGTTTAAAATAGGGATTGTGTCTCTGGTAAAATTAGATTTTTATTTTGTATTGATCTTTAAAAAAATTATGCGCCAAATATGATCAGTAATCTGCATACAAGATCCGTCGTTTTGCATACATCCGCTCCTGAAATTCTGTCCAATTTTGCTGTATTAAAATTAATATTATAAAAATGAAAAAAGTAAAATTAGGAAATCAGGGTTTAATCATCCCTAATATCGGTTTGGGATGTATGGGAATGACCGGTTTTGGTGACGCCGATATGTACGGCAAAAGTGATGAAAAGGAAGCTATTGCAACCATCCACCGCTCTTTGGAACTGGGCGGCAATTTTCTCGATACGGCAGATCTTTACGGACCATTTACCAATGAAAGGCTAATCGCAAAAGCCATTGAAGGCCAACGTGACGAGTACATTATTGCAACGAAATTCGGTTGGGAAATTGATGACAATGAGCAAGTCACCTGGAAAATAAACGGCGAAAAAGAGTATGTCAAAAAATCGGTTGAACGTTCCCTGAAGAATCTGAAAACAGATTACATCGACCTTTATTATATGCACCGTCTCGATAAAAATGTTCCTGTGGAAGAAACAGTTGGTGCGATGGCAGATTTGGTGAAAGAAGGAAAAATCGGGTATATAGGTCTGTCTGAGGTATCTTCTGAAACGGTGAAAAAAGCACACGCTATTCATCCTATTTCGGCGGTTCAGAGTGAATATTCTCTGTTTGAAAGAACGGTTGAAGAGAAAGGCGTTATCAAAACGCTGAATGAACTTGGAATTGGTTTTGTCGCCTATTCTCCGTTGGGAAGAGGATTTCTGTCGGGAAATATCAAAACAATTGAAGATTTGCCGGAGAATGACTTCCGAAGAGGCATTCCGCGTTTTCAGGGAGAGCAGTTTCAAAGAAATATTGAGTTGGTAGAGGCCATTGAAAATATGGCGAAGGAAAAAGAAATCACGTCTTCTCAATTGGCTTTGGCGTGGATTATCAGTAAAGGCATTGTGCCGATTCCGGGGACGAAACGCAGAAAATATCTGGAGCAGAATATTGCAGCTTCCGATATCCAACTGACTGAAAATGATCTTGCGACACTGGAAAGTATTGTACCTTTGGGAACGGATACCGGGAATCCTTATGACGAGTTCAGTATGGGACTTTTGGATTATTAATGGTTTAAAACTCTCTCTAAAAACCTTAGAAACATAAAAAATTTGTGAGGTTTGAACTTAAAGTTGAAACTTGAAACGAATGCGCCCCGGCTTGAACGGAGCTCTTTTTGTGCAACGAAGTGGAACAAAAAAGCGGGAGTGGAAGACGGAAAAGGCGCCCAAATAACGATCATTATTGACATTAATCAGAACTAAGCATTATGAATACAATCCCTTCTATTTCGGCGTTTCACCGCCTTTTATCTTTGCCGGAGCCCAAACATCCTTTGGTGAGCGTGATCAATCTTTCTGAAAGTGTTTTTCTGGAAGATGAGGTCTGGAAAGGATTTGTCAACAGATTCTACTGCGTGGCTCTGAAGCGGGAAGCGAAGGGGAAAATACGCTACGGGCAGCAGCATTATGACTATGACAAGGGCGTTCTCAGCTTTACGGCGCCCAATCAGGTGCAGTATCTTGATCTGGAAAAAATGGATTGTGACAGCAATGGATTTCTTCTGATTTTCCATCCGGATATTTTGCTGAAACATCCTCTGCATCAAATCATAAGCGGCTACGGATTCTTTTCATACGCCGTAAACGAGGCGCTGCATCTGAGTGAAGATGAGGAAAATAACCTGATAGAAATCCTTCATAAAATAGACAGGGAATGCCAGCATATCGACAGACATACACAGGAAATAATTCTGTCTCAGATTGATTTGCTGCTCAATTATTCCAACCGGTTTTATGAGAGGCAATTTATTACCCGTAAAAACAGCAATCACCAATTACTGGTCAAGTTTGAGAAGTTTATGAACGACTATTTTGAGAATGATTCTGACGAAAAAGGCCTGTTGACGGTGCATCACATTGCAGAAGCGATGAATCTCTCGCCGAACTACCTCAGTGATCTTCTGAGAATCCAGACGGGACAGAATACGCAGCAGCACATCCACGAAAAGTTGATCAGCAAGGCCAAGGAGAAACTGTCAACCACAGAATTATCGGTGGGTGAGATTGCCTATCAGTTAGGTTTTGAGCACGCGCAGTCATTCAGCACACTTTTCAAAAAGAAAACCGAAATGTCGCCGCTGGCATTCCGGCGGTCCTTCAACTAAATATTTGTTTCAGCTACAACAAGCCGTGATTTAGCTACATCCAACTTTTAGATTCTGATCAATTTTGTGTTGTAAAAATTAATCAATTAAAAACAATCAAAATGGACACAAAAAAAGTATGGCTAGTGACAGGCGCGTCAAAAGGTTTAGGTTTAACCTTGGTAAAAAAATTATTGGCAGAAGGTCATTCAGTAGCCGCAACTTCCAGAACTATTGCTGAGCTTCAGAAAGCAGTAAGCGGGGAAAACGCAACATTTCTACCGTTAGAAGTTGATCTCATCAATGAAAATTCTGTTGAAAATGCAGTTTCGAAATCGGTAGAAAAATTTGGAAAACTGGATGTCGTGGTGAATAACGCCGGATACGGACAATTGGGAACCTTGGAAGAACTGACAGATTTGGAAAGCCGTCAGAATTTTGACACCAATGTTTTCGGATCTTTGAATATCATCAGAAAAACGATGCCTTATTTAAGAGAACAGAAAAGCGGTTTCGTCATCAATATTGCTTCAATTGGCGGACTGACGGGAGAATTTGCAGGTTGGGGAATCTATTGCGCAACAAAGTTTGCCGTTGTAGGATTTACAGAAGCTTTGGCTGCAGAAGTGAAAGAATTCGGCGTGAATGCTACTGTAGTTTATCCCGGATATTTTCGAACGGATTTCTTGACTGGCGGTTCGCTAAGAACGCCTAAGTCTGAAATTAATGAATATACAGTTGCAAGAGAATTGCAGGTGGCCCACGAAAACGACATCAACGGAAATCAGCCGGGCGACCCTGAAAAAGCAGCTGTAGCATTGATAGAATTGGCAGCAATGGAAAATCCGCCGGTTCATTTGGTTTTGGGTTCTGATGCGTTCAATATCGCCGGCAAGAAGCTAAATACGCTTCAGAAAGAAATTTCTGAGTTTAAAACGCTAAGTACTTCTACAGATTATTAAATTTGTGTGGGCAACAGTTTCTTGCTGTTGCCTTTTAATTTTTATAGTGATGACTAACAGAAAATTATACACCATCGATACGATCTCGGAATTTCACAGAATTTCAGGGTTGCCAAAACCTCAACATCCGCTCATAAGCCTAGTAGATTACAGTTTGGTGGAATATCAGATTGAAGAATCGGAAATCAGCTGGGTTCAGGATCTGTATTTTATGGGTTTCAAAAGAGATCTTCAGGGGAAACTGCATTATGGGCAGAGTCAGTATGATTTTGATGAAGGTTTGATGTGTTTCATTGCGCCGAGACAAGTCGTGAAAATGATTATCAGCAAATATGAAACAAAACCATCAGGCTATCTTCTGGCATTTCATCCCGATTTTATCTGGAATACACCTTTAGCAAAGACCATTCATAATTATAAATTCTTCGGATATGATGTGAACGAAGCCTTGTTTCTTTCCGAAAAAGAGGAAGAAACGTTAATTGGACTTTTTAAAGGAATCGAAAAAGAATATCAGTCGGGAATTGACCAGTTTACTCAGAATATTATCATCTCTCAGATTGAGGTTATTTTAAATTATTGCGAAAGATTTTATCAAAGACAATTCATTACGAGAAAAAAAACCAATCATCATGTTTTGGAAAAATTAGAAATAATTCTTGAAGATTTTTTTAATGAAAATATGATTGATAAAGGTTTGCCAACTGCCAATTATATCGCAGAACAATTGAATATTTCAACCAATTATCTCGGAAGTCTTTTAAAACAATTAACCGGACAAACCACGCAGCAGCACATCCACGAAAAACTGATCGAAAAAGCCAAAGAAAAACTCTCTACAACGAATCTTTCCGTAAGTGAAATTGCCTATGAATTGGGATTTGAACATTCACAATCTTTCAGTAAACTTTTTAAAGCTAAAACTGATATTTCGCCTTTGGAATTCAGGAAATCCTTTAATTAGATTTTTCGGCTACAACATTATACTTTTCGGCTACAAGGCTGTAAAAGCGAAATCTGAACTTTGCTTCATTAAATTATATCAAAAAAATATATTAAAATGAAAGTATTTGTAACAGGCGCAACAGGTTTTGTAGGAACAGCCGTAGTGCAGGAATTATTAGCGAATGGCCATCAGGTTTTGGGATTGGCACGTTCGGAAGAATCAGTAAATAAATTGATTTCAGCCGGCGCAGAAGCACACTGAGGAGATTTAAATGATTTTAAAAGTTTAAAAGCAGGAGCAGGAAATTGCGATGCAGTGATTCATCTGGGTTTCGTTCACGATTTTACCAGGTTTGAAGAAATGTGCAAACTTGACGGACAAGTGATTGAGGCAATCGGTGAAGCCCTAATCGGAACAGAAAAGCCATTTCTCATCACCTCAGGAACGGCACTATTTTCAAAAGACGGAGTTACAATCGAAACTGACCGTTCGGTAAATCCGCATCCGAGAATTGCAACAGAAAATGCAGCAGATGCGGTTGCGGCAAAAGGTGTGAAGGTTGCGGTTGTCAGATTATCACCATCCGTTCACGGCAAAGGTGACATCATCGGTTTTGTCCCGACTTTGATAAGAATTGCAAAAGAAACAGGAAAATCTGCAGTCATCAATCACGGTGACAATGTCTGGCCGGCCGTTCACAGATTAGACGCTGCGAAACTCTACAGATTGGCTCTGGAAAAACCTTTTGAAAGCGGCACAAGATATCACGCTGTCGGAGAAGAGGGAATTCCATTGAAAGAAATCGCAAGTCTGATTTCAGAAAGATTAGATGTTCCGGTTGTTTCTCTCACCAGCGACGAAAGTTCGGAACATTTTGGATGGTTTACGCATTTTGCAAAGCTTAATAATAGGACATCCAGCGAAGTAACAAAAGCATCATTAGGTTGGAATCCCGAACATCCATCATTATTAGATGATATAAAAAATATTTATTTAGCTGAAAATAAGTAATCTGATCTTTATAATTTTTAAATTTAATTAAATATTAAACTAATGTCTGACGCACCGATAAGAATTAAAACCATCTCGCAGTTTCATACTTTGAGAGGATTGCCAAAGCCGAAACATCCGCTCATTAGTGTGATCAATTTTGAAGATATGAAAGCCGCATCGGAAAGCGGAAAACAAAGTCTGATATTCGATTTTTATATGATCTCCGTCAAGCGGAATATGGATCACAAATACAGATACGGCCAGCAGGATTACGATTTTGATGACGGACTGATGTTCTGTATGGCTCCGAACCAGGTTTTGACAATTATAAGAGAAGAAAACGGGAAAAATCCCTCCGGATGGTCTTTATTGATTCATCCGGATTTCCTTTGGAATACGGCAATGGCAAGCGCAATCAAGAAATATGAATTCTTCGATTATTCAGTGAATGAAGCTCTATTTTTATCTGAAGATGAGGAAATTAAAATTCAGCAAATCATTGAAAATATCAAGCAGGAATATCAGACGAATATTGATAAATTCAGTCAGAATATCATCATTTCACAGCTGGAAACGCTGCTGAATTATTCTGAACGTTTTTATCAGCGACAATTTATTACACGTCAAAAAGCGCATCATCAATTCTTAGAGAAATTAGAAATTCTGTTGAATAATTATTTCGAACGAGATGATTTTAAAAACAAAGGTTTGCCGAGTGTTCAATATCTTTCTGATGAATTCAATATGTCGCCGCAATATATGAGAAGTCTTTTGAAAAATTTGACCGGACAAACCACGCAACAGCACATCCACGAAAAAGTAATCGAAATTGCCGAACAAAAGCTCTCAACAACAGAACTTTCCATAAGTGAAATCGCCTATGAACTGGGATTTGAACATTCACAATCTTTCAGTAAGTTGTTTAAGGCTAAAACGGACATTTCGCCTTTGGAGTTCAGGAAATCATTTAATTAATGTAAAAAGAAAAGACTGCAACTTGCAGTCTTTCACTTTATTCTTCGACTTCAAAAAGCAAACGCTCTCCGAATTTTTCTTCCTTAATTTTTCCGTTCTCGTAAACCAGATTTCCGTTGACAAAAGTGTGTGTGACCTGGGAATGAAACTCAGTTCCTTCCAGCGGACTCCAGCCACATTTGTAAAGAATATTTTCTTTAGCAACCGTCCATTTTTTATTTAAATCTACCAAAACCAAATCTGCTTTGTAACCTTCTCTGATGAATCCACGCTTTTCAATTCTGAACAAAATCGCCGGATTGTGCGCCATTTTTTCAACGATTTTCTCAAGCGTAATTTTCCCGTTTCGGAAATTTTCCAGCATTACAACCAAAGAATGCTGAACCAAAGGTGCTCCCGAAGGACATTTGGTATAAACATTCTGTTTCTCTTCCCACGTATGCGGCGCGTGATCGGTAGCAATCACATCAATTCTGTCATCCAGCAAAGCTTCCCAAAGTCCGTCTTTATCTTTTTGCGTTTTCACTGCAGGATTCCATTTGATAAGTCCGCCTTTTGTATCATAATCTTCATTGGTGAAAGTGAGGTGATGAACGCAAACTTCAGCCGTTATTTTTTTATCTTTTAAAGGAATATCATTTCTGAAAAGTTCCATCTCTTTTGCAGTCGAAAGATGGAAAACGTGAAGTCTCGCGCCTGTTTTCTTTGCCAGTTCAACTGCTTTCGAAGAAGATTTGTAACAGGCTTCTTCACTTCTTATCAAATGATGGAATTTCACCGGAATATCTTCGCCATATTCATCCAGATATTTTTGAGTATTTTCTCTGATCGTTGCTTCGTCCTCGCAATGAACGACAATCAGCATTTTTGTATTGCTGAAAATATTTTCTAAAGTTTCAGGATTGTCAACAAGCATATTTCCTGTGGATGAACCTAAAAACAATTTGATTCCGGGAACATTTCTTGGATTTGTTTTTAAAACTTCCTCCAAATTATCATTCGTTCCGCCCATCATAAAACCGTAATTCGCGAAGGATTTCTGAGAAGCGATTTGATATTTATCAGCCAATAATTCCTGAGTTACGGCATTCGGAACGGTGTTTGGCTGTTCGATAAAACTGGTGGTTCCACCGGCAATTGCAGCGCGGGATTCAGATTCCAGATCGCCTTTCCAGGTCAGACCCGGCTCACGGAAATGTACCTGATCATCAATAATTCCCGGCAAAAGATATTTTCCGGACGCATCAATAATCTGGTCGACATTCTCTTCAGAAATATTGTTTGAAATCTGTGAAATCAAATCATTTTTAATCAGAATATCACTTTCGAAGACTAGATTTTCATTGACGATTTGGGCGTTTTTTATTAGAATTTTCATTTTTAAATAGATGTTAGAAGTTCGAATTCGAAGTTAGACTTTAATCCAAAATTTCATTTCAAGCAAAATTAAGTTTTTGAAAACGATTACTCAAGTTTTGGAAAGTCTGTTTTTAATTAAAAAAAATTATCTCGCAGCTTTTACTGATTATGCAGATTTATTTTCAGCATTTTTAATCTGTGAAATCTGCAAAATCAGCGAGAAATACAAAAAGCTGTAAAAGCATTTCAAATTCATATAAAATTTAAACAACCTGTAAGTCTTAAAATATTATTTGATTAAATTGCTTCAAAATTTCCAAGAATGTCACCTAGAAAATACATTATAATTCTACCCGTTTTATTCGCTTCATTATTCAGTTCCCAGAAATTAGAAAACCTCTCAAAGTTCGTGAATCCAATTATCGGAACGGAAAAAATGGGACATACTTTTCCGGGAGCGACTGTTCCTTTTGGCGCCGTTCAGTTGAGTCCTGAAACTGATACTTTATCTTATGAAGTCAATGGGAAATACAATCCTGATGTTTATAAATACTGCGCCGGTTATCGCTACGAAGACAAAACAATTGTCGGATTTTCGCACACGCATTTCAGCGGCACCGGACATTCGGATTTGGGCGATTTTCTGATAATGCCGACGATTGGAAAAATAAAATTAAATCCCGGAACTGCGCAAAACCCAGGAAGTGGATTCCGTTCCAGATTTTCGCATCAAAACGAAAAAGCGGAAGCCGGCTATTACAAAGTGAAGTTGGACGATTACAATATTCTGGCAGAAATGACGGCTACAACAAGAGTCGGGGTTCATCAATACACGTTTCCGAAATCTGATGATGCGCACATTATTCTGGATTTGATGGCGGGAATTTACAATTACGATGACAAAAATGTCTGGACTTATGTGAGGATTGAAAATGATCACAGGATCACAGGCTATCGACAAACCAACGGCTGGGCAAGAACGAGAACAGTTTATTTCGCAATGGAATTTTCGAAGCCATTCAAATCTTACGGTCAGAAAAATTTTGATACAAAACAAGCTTACCGAGGTTTCTGGAGAAAATGGAACCAGGACGAAAATTTCCCGGAGATTGCAGGAAAGAAAATCAGAATGCATTTTGATTTTGACACGCAGGAAAATGAAAAAATGCAAATCAAATTTGCGATTTCGCCAGTCAGTCAAGCGAATGCTTTAGAAAACTTAACCAAAGAAACGCTAGATTGGAATTTCGAAAAAATAAAATCTCAGGCTCAGAATGATTGGAATAAAGAACTGAATAAAATCGTTGTCAACACACGTTCTGAAGATGAAAAGGTGAATTTTTACACGGCGATGTACCACACTTTCATCAATCCAACTACTTATATGGATTCTAACGGAGAATATAAAGGTCTGGACCAAAACGTGCATCAAGCCAACGGTTTTACCAATTACACCACGTTTTCGCTTTGGGACACTTACCGCGCTTTGCATCCGTTTTTTAATATTATTCAGCCAAAACGGAACAATGATATGATAAAATCGATGATGGCGCATTATGACCAGTTCAGTCTGAAAATGTTGCCGGTTTGGTCGCATTATGCGAATGAAAACTGGTGTATGAGCGGTTATCATTCGGTTTCTTTGATTGCTGATGCCATTATCAAAGGGACTTACACCGGAAATCCGGAAGAAGCTTTGAAGGCCTGCATCGCAACTTCCAACAAGAGAAATTATGAAGGCATCGGCGAATATATTGACAAAGGTTACATCTCTGCGGAGAAAAACGGAACGTCTGTTTCCAACACTGTGGAATACGCTTTCGACGATTGGGCGATTGCTCAGATTGCCAAGAAATTAGGCAAAACTGATATTTATAATGAATATATGAAGCGTTCCGAAAACTGGAAAAATGTCTTCGACAAATCCATTGGTTTTATGAGACCGAGATTGTCTGACGGAACTTATAAAAAAGAATTTGATTTGATGAGCACGCACGGACAAGGCTTTATCGAAGGGAATTCCTGGAATTACAGCTTCTTTGTTCCGCATAATCCTGAGGAATTAATGAAATCGATGGGCGGAAAAAAGAAATTCGGAGAAAATCTTGATGAATTATTTTCAATGCATTTGCCCGATGAGTTTTTCGCTGATACGGAAGATATTACAAGAGAAGGAATTATCGGCGGATACGTTCACGGAAACGAACCGGCGCATCACGTGGCTTACTTATATAATGTTGCAGGACAGCCTTGGAAAACGCAGTCTCAAATCCGAAAAATTCTGACCATGCAATACAAAGCAAAACCTGATGGATTGGGCGGAAATGATGATTGCGGACAGATGAGCGCCTGGTACATTTTCAGCAGTCTGGGATTCTATCCTGTTTCGCCCGGTTCTGATGAATATTGGATTGGAAGTCCAAGTATCGTAAATGCAAAACTGAATCTGGAGAACGGAAAAATGTTTGAAATCGAAGTTAAAAACCAATCAGAAAAGAACGTGTACATCGAAAAAATGGAACTGAATGGGAAACCTTTTGAAGGCTACAGATTGAAACACGAGGACATTATGAAAGGTGGAAAATTGGTTTTCTATATGAATTATAAGCTGAAGAAATAAATCGGATTCTTATGAGAATAGATTATTTTTGCAAAAATTTTTGAATTGAAGAAATTACTTGGACAAACTGCGCTTTATGGATTAACAACTGTGATTATCAGGCTGTTTCCGTTTGTCATTAATCCAATTATTACGAGAACATTTGGGCCTACAGCCTATTCGCCTTTTGCCGATTTTTATTCCGTAGCCGGTGTTATCGCCGTGCTTTTGACCCACGGCATGGAAACTACCTTTTTCCGGTTTGCATTGGACGAGAAAGATGACAGAAAACTCATTTCGACTGCATTTTTCAGCGTTTTCGCTGTGACTTTAGTTTATTTAATTTTCACATTATTTTACAGGCAACCGTTAGCAATAGCTTTCAAAACGCCTGATCAGGTAGATCTACTCTCGATTCTTGCGGTCACCTTGGCTTTGGATGCTTTCTGTGCAATGCCTTTTGTAATGCTAAGGAAAAACGAGAGACCTTTAAAGTATGCCGGAATCCGAATCACGAATGGCATCATCAATTTTCTTTTAGTCGTATTTTTCATCATCATATTACCAAGATATCCTGAAGGAATTTTCGGATTGAAATACAGCCCGGAATTTGGAATCGGCTATATTTTTGTTGCAAATCTAGTGGCCAGTTCAGTCACGTTTTTGATGCTGTCACAAGAACTGTTAATCGCGAGGCTAAAGCATTTCTCTTGGGAACTCTGGAAAAAGATGATCCAATATTCCTGGCCAATAACAATCGCTGGATTAGCAGGAATCATTAATGAAACCTTTGACCGGCAGTTTCTAAAATTTTTGTTACCGGAAGATATCGGACGGTATCAGCTGGGCGTTTATGGTGGCGTTGCAAAAGTAGTCACCTTTGTAATTCTTTTCAGACAGGCCTATTCGCTGGGGATTGAGCCTTTCTTCTTCAGCAATTCCAAAAATAAAAATGCTAAGGAAATGTATGTAAAACTGATGGATATTTTCATTGCCATCAATTGCCTCATCGTCCTTTTTCTATCTGTCAATCTGGATTGGATTGCCAAAGTTTATATAAATAATCCTGCTTACTACGAAGGTATTTCGATTTTGCCGATTCTATTTTTTGCCAGTCTGTTTTTAGGTATTTATCTGAATCTTTCGATTTGGTACAAACTGACCGATAAAACAATTATAGGCGCATACATCTCTGCCATTGGCGTTTCTATAACCATAATCATTAATTTTTACTTTATTCCAAAATACGGTTATTGGGCTTCTACCTGGGCCACGATTGCAAGTTACTTTGTAATGATGATTATATCGTACATTTGGGGTCAATATAAATATCCTGTGCCCTATAATGTTTATAAAAACGCTATTGTGATTCTCATAACAATGGTTGTTTCATTAGCATATTATCAATATTTAAAAGAAAATATTTGGTTTGGCAATCTTATATTTCTAATTTTGGCAACCATTTTGCTGAAGTCAGAGAATCTGATTCCTCAGAAAATCCTGAATAAAATCGGCAGGAAATAAAACGTAATTAGCTAGTAATCAAAATATAACAACAAAAATTTTATGAAAATAATAGTTCCAATGGCTGGACGTGGCTCTAGACTTCGACCACATACACTGACAGTTCCAAAACCATTGATTCCGATTGGCGGAAAACCAATTGTTCAGAGACTGGTAGAAGATATTGCCAAAGTTGCAAATCAACCTATTGAAGAAATTGCATTTATCATTGGAGATTTTGGTGCAGACGTTGAAGAATCTTTGATCAAAGTGGCCGAAGATCTTGGAGCAAAAGGAACAATCTATGCTCAGACAGAGCCTCTGGGAACAGCACACGCAATCAACTGTGCTAAAGAAAGTATGACCGGACCAGTGATTATCGCATTTGCTGACACACTTTTCCGTGCAGACTTCAAGCTAGACACCAATGCTGATGGCGTGATCTGGGTCAAAAAAGTGGAAGATCCTTCCGCATTTGGCGTAGTGAAATTGGACGATTACGGATTTATCACAGATTTTGTGGAAAAGCCTAAAGAGTTTGTTTCTGATCTTGCGATTATCGGTATTTATTATTTCAACTCTGCTGAGAAACTGATGACCGAAATAGATCATATTATGGAAAATAACATCACGGAAGGTGGTGAATATCAATTGACAACAGCTCTTGAGAATCTACGCGCAAAAGGTGCTAAATTTTCTCTGGGAAAAGTGGACGATTGGATGGATTGCGGAAATAAAAACGCTACAGTAGAAACCAACAGTAAGATTCTACAATATGAAAGAGAAAACATGTCGCACTATCCCGAGTCTGCGGATATTGAAAACTGTATGATCATCCCGCCTTGTTTTATTGGTGAAAATGTGAGAATTCTGAATTCTAAGATTGGACCAAACGTTTCTCTTGGAAACAATACAGTGGTCATCAATTCAAACATCGACAATTCACTGATTCAGGAAAATACGATCATTGATCACGGAAATCTTAGTAACTCTATGATTGGCAACTCGGCGAAATACTTTGGTGTAGCAAGGGAAATTTCCTTGGGCGACTACTCCGTTTTGGATTTCCTTTCTAAAGATTAAATTTAATTTTAATAACATATCAACTTTGTCAAAGTCCTGCACTTTGACAAAGTTTTTTTTTAGCGCTCAATCTGAAAATATAAGTTTATTTTTGGCGTTAATATTGTAAGTTTCAACTTAAAAAATTATGCAAAAATACATTTTCATCATAGCTGCAGCACTTACCTTATCTTCCTGCAAAGTTCAGAAAAATCAAGGATCAACGCCTGTCAGCACTACAAAACCAATTTCTGATAACGCCAGTTTCTTTTCATCCATAGAGAAAAAATCGACCTTTGATGCTGTCAAAATCAACAGTAAAATAGACGCAAAAACAGGCTCCTTCATCCCGACTCTGGACGCCGTGATTTATATAGAAAATGGCCAGAAAGTGTGGATGAATCTTACGGCAGTCATTCTTCAGGCGGCAAGAGGCGTTGCAACTCCGGAAGGAATCAAAGGCTATTATAAACTCGACAAAACCTACATTGATTCTGATTTTGGTTATCTTAATAAATTGCTGAATGTCAATTTCATCGATTATAATGCTCTGCAAAATCTACTGTTGGGGAAAACTTTTATACCTGTTTCCGAAAATGACTATAATCTGACGCAAAATGCTTCCGGCTTCAATCTGACCTCAAAACAAAATCAAAAGATCACGGAAAACGGTAAGACCACCGAGTATAAAATATCACTGGATTACGACAAAGATCTCAATCTGAATCACGTTCTTCTGTCCAATCCGGCTAATAGTGACCAGCTGGATATTACTTATTCAAACAGAGAACTTCTTAATAATGAGAGCTTCCCTAAAAATGTTAAAATAATTATAAAAGCCAACAAAACAGACGAAATATTACTAGAAAACACGAAATTTGATTTCTCCCGCATGGAAACTACTTATAACGTTCCTGCCAATTACAAAAAGACAGAGATTAAATGATAAAGAAATTAAGTTTTTTTATAAGTATCATCCTTTTCGGAAGCGCATTTGGACAGAAAGATAAAGAGGTTTTGCAGAAACAGAACGCTGATCTCAAAAAACAGATATCCAACATCAACGCTTCACTAAATCAAACCAAACAAGAATCAAAACTTTCCATAGCTTACCTCAACGCTGTCAATCAAAAACTGACATTGCGAGAGAAGGTCTATAATAACACACAAAAGGAAAAAAGATTTATAGAAGACGATATCTATACACGCCAGCTGGAAATTAATAAGAACAACAGGGAACTGGCTGTGCTTAGAAAAAATTATGCTGCCATTCTTGTAAAGGCATACAAATCTAAAGGTGTTCAGAACAAGGTAACCTTTATCCTCTCATCCAAAAATATGGGAGAAGCGCTAAACAGGATAGAATATCTTAAAAGATACTCCGAATACCAAGACAAAAAAGCGGCGGAAATCTCCAGCAAAGCAGCTGAGATCAAAAAGAACATTGCCCTAAAAAAGAAATACGTTTCCGATAAAGATAATCTCTTGCTCAATCAGAAAAAAGATTTGGCTACGATAGAAGCTGAAAAGAAGCAAAAGCAGGTTCTTCTAGATGAATTCAAGAAAAATGAGGCGAAACTGACTGCAGAACTCAGACAAAAACAAACACAGTCCAAAGATCTGGAAAGACAGATCCGAAGCATCATTGCTGAAGAAATTAGACTAGCAAAAGCAAAAGAAGAGGCCGAAAGAAAAGCGGAAGCAGAGCGAAAAAGACTGGCTGATATTGCTGCGAAACGCGAAAAAGACAGAATTGAAGCGGAAAACAGAGCCAAAATAGCAGCTGCAGAAGCTGAAAGAAAACGCGCTGAAAATGAAGCCAGAAAAGCCTCTGAATTAGCCAACAAAAAAGCCGAGGATGAACGACGATTAGCCGAAACAAACAAGGCTCTCGAGAAGAGAGAAGCGGCAGAAAAGGCGACCCGTGAGGCAGCAGAAAGATCCAAAGCGGCTAATGATAAATTGGCAGCAGCAAAAGCCAATGAAGCCGCAATCAACAAAAATAACAACGACGCAAAAGAAGCTGCAGAGAAAAAGGTGATGAAAAGTTATGGCGTTGGTTCCACAGTCGGGAGCAACTTTGCAGATAACAAGGGCAGAATCGGATTCCCGGTAGAAAAAGGATCTGTAACGCACCGTTTTGGAAGACAGCCACATCCTGTATTTAAAAATATAGTCGAAGAAAATATCGGAATTAAAATAGCCGTTGCGAAAGGGACAAAAGCTAGATGCGTTTTTCCGGGTGTAGTATCCAGCATTCAGGCTATTAACGGCAGCAGAACCGTTGTGGTAAAACACGGCAGCTATTTCACCGTTTACTCAAATCTTGCGAGTACCTTGGTAAAAGCAAACCAACAAGTATCGGCTGGAACGCTGATTGGTGAAGTTGGCAGTGATTTTGATGAATCCATCACGCTGGATTTTCAAATCTGGAATGGTACAAATCCCGTAGATCCATTAGGATGGGTTTCGTATTAAAAAATAATTTAACTTTGTAAAAAAATCAAGATGACATTATCCACTGTTATATTAAGTATTTCTTGGCAGCATATTTTAATTGTAGCCCTGATACTCCTTTTATTGTTTGGAGGAAAAAAAATTCCCGAATTGATGAAAGGTCTAGGTTCTGGCATTAAAGAATTTAAGGATGCCGTGAAAGAAGAGGACAAAAAGAAAGATCCTGCTTCTCCAACAAACAATGATCCTACTCCCAATTTATAAGTAGCGTTGATGAGTTTGACAGAAAAAGCGTGGGGTATTTTCAATCAGTCGGTTGAGGATTACCACATCAATGACGACGTTAACAGAGAAGAAACCAATCCATTCCAAATCAACAGTTTGGAATGGATTTTGTATTCTAAAAATTGGATTGATACCGTTCAATGGCATCTGGAAGATATTATCCGTGAGGAGGATATCGACCCTACAGAGGCGTTAAAAATTAAAAGAAGAATTGATAAGCTGAACCAGAAAAGGACAGATTTGGTAGAACAAATTGATTTTTGGTTTTATAAAAGCTTTGAAAACATTACTCCAGACGAAGATGCAAGAATCAACAGCGAAACTCCGGCTTGGTGTATAGATCGATTTTCTATACTGTCTTTGAAAATATATCACATGTCTATTGAGGCTTCCAGAGAAGATGCTTCAGAAGAACATAAATTACAGTGTTCCCAAAAGCTAAATGTGCTTTTGGAACAGAAAAAAGACCTTTCGACAGCCATAGATCAACTGCTTTCTGATATAGAGAACGGCAAAGTTAAGATGAAACTTTACAAACAGATGAAGATGTATAATGATGAAAGTCTTAACCCAATCCTGTATCAAAAAATGCAGAAAAAATGAAAAGTTTTCATAAACTTTTAACGATAACAATAATTACCGCCTTTTTAGGATCTTGTTCTACCAATTCAGCAGCATCGGAACAGGTACATTCTGATTTGCTGTCAGACACGTACGCCTATCTGTCGCCCGAAGCAATAGTCTATGCATCCTCCATTTCAAACCTTGTTGCCACGTTTCCTAAGTTCAGAAATGATGCTGTAAACAAGGAAGTTTCCTTTCTGAAAAATTCATTATCAGATTACCTTGAGGCCGTGCGCGACTTCAACAGTACTGCTAAAAACAAATCCCTGGATGAGTTTGAAAAGTATTACAAGAAGATTCAGAAGCTGCGTAAATTCATGGTAAAAGATGATGATGAAGTACTGAACAGATATATGGTTAAAATTAAAACCAATATCAACCTGCTGGAAGCTTCGCAGTCCAAAATTGAAGAAGTTTCAATGTCTTCTAACTAAATATTACGACTACACTATTTAATGTTAAAAATACAAGCAGAATCGAATGTTCCCACAGATTTTGGGGAGTTCAGGGTGATGGCTTTTTCCGAAACAGACAAGGATTGGATGCCACATATAGCGCTCATTGCTAAAAATACAGATCTTGACAAACCAGTAAACGTGAGAATACATTCTGAATGTATCACCGGAGAAGTTTTCCATTCGCAGAAATGCGAGTGCGGCCAGCAACTCAATTCTGCAATGCAGTACATGCAGGAAAATGGAGGTATGATCATTTACCTGAGGCAGGAAGGCCGCAACATTGGAATTATCAATAAACTAAAAGCTTACGCACTACAGGAAAAAGGATTTGATACCGTACAGGCAAATCTGGAACTGGGCTTGCCGGCAGATGACAGAGACTTTGGAATCGCAATAGAAATGCTGAAAAATCTAGATGTGAAATCTGTTAATCTGATGACCAATAATCCTGAAAAAATCAAAATCATCAACGAAAGCAATATTGAGCTCAACTCCAGAATACCGCTGCAGATTAAATCAAATCAATCCAGCGCTTCTTACCTAAAAACTAAAAAAGACTTTTTCGGCCATCTTTTGGATGATGAGAATCCATAATCGCCATTGTCATTAAAATAAAAAAACCGTCTTGCGACGGTTTTTTCATTTGAAGATTCAAATAAAATTATTTTTTCTTTCCAGTTGGAGCAGGACCGGCAACAGCTGTAGCCAGATCAGCACCCGCTTTGAATTTTGCTACTGTCTTTGCAGCAATTTGGATTGGTTTTTTAGTTGCAGGGTTGATACCTTGTCTAGCAGCTCTTTCAGATACTGAGAAAGTACCGAATCCTACTAGGGATACCTTACCGTCTTTTTTCTTAAGTGTTTCTGTTACGTTAGCAACAAATGATTCCAAAGCTTTTTTAGCAGCAGCTTTTGTGATTTCTGCATCCTTCGCGATAGCGTCGATTAATTCAGACTTGTTCATAATATTTATTGATTAAAGTTATGTTGTTATAGCAAATATAAGACAATTTTGATATCGTGCAAATATTTTTACAAAAATTAGCAAAGTGTACATCAATTTTTTCGAAATGATGCGTTTTTGACAAATCATATTTTCACGTAAACACTGGGTTTTCGAGATATAATTTTTAAAATAATGCCTTTATCCATCAACAACTGGAACATGTATAGAAAAATTAATACCATATTCATAAATTCGTAATGAGAGATGGCCTTAACTGTCTATTTATAATTTATCATAAATCTTCTCATAAAACACCCCAATAGAGTGTAAATTCTTCTTTTCCACTTTTATTATTTAGCGTAAATTTGCACTTATGTTAATCGAAGTATTTAAATCGAAAATTCACAGAGTCCGTGTTACGGCATCAGACCTGGATTATATCGGCAGTATCACTATAGACGAAGACCTTATAGAAGCCGCCGGCCTGATTGTGGGCGAGCGTGTTTATATTGTGAATGTCAACAATGGCGAGCGTTTCGACACTTATGTTATCAAGGGTAAACGAAAATCGGGAGAGATCTGTCTCAATGGCCCTGCTGCCAGAAAAGTACAGAAAGGCGATATCATCATCATCATCGCGTATGCGCAGATGACACCGGAAGAAGGCAAGAATTTTCAGCCCAAAATCGTGTTTCCGGACGAAACTACAAATCTGCTTACGTAATTTCGAAATATCTTGGAACAAAAAAAATCTCCAGCGCTTAAAAATGCAGTCACAGTATTGGTTTCCATCTTTATTGCGGGACTTTTCCTCTGGCTTGCGCTGAAAGGTCTGGATTTAGAAAAAATAAAAAGCTCTCTTAGAAAAGCTAATTATTTCTGGGTAGCTTTCGCTGCTGTTTTTGGTGTTTTGGCTTACTGGTTCCGGGCTATCCGGTGGAATCTCCTATTGGAACCGATGGGTCACAGGATCTCCAGCAGCAACTCACTTTGGTCTATCTCATTCGGATATCTGATGAATCTTACCATCCCAAGAAGTGGCGAGGTAGCCCGCTCCACGGCACTTTACGGTGTAGAAAAAGTACCCGTCGACAAGTCTTTCGGCACCATTATTCTGGAGCGCGTGATAGATTTGGTCTGCATGATGGTATTTTTGGGACTGACTTTAATCTTTAAATTTGAAGCCATCAAAAGCTTCTACGATAATTCCGGATTCAAACCAAATCCTGTAGTTATCACCGCTATTCTGGCGGTAGGAATCGTTGGAATTATTTTATTTTTCAAATTCAAAGAGAAATTCAGACGCTTTTCTGTCATCTCAAAAATCATAGATTTCATTGATGGAATTTTTGAAGGCTTGAAATCTGTTCTCAGTTTAAAGCACAAAACTAAATTCATAGTTTACACTATTGCAATCTGGATCTGCTATTTTTTTGCATCCTATCTCGTCTGTTTTTCCTTACCGGAAACCTCAGATTTCACACTGGCTGACGGCTGTTTTATCCTTGTAATCGGAACCTTAGGGATGATCATCCCGGCAAGTGGCGGCATCGGCGCGTTCAATCTGGCGATGAAATTCGGATTCATGGCCCTGTTCATTTCTATGGGAAAAGACGCTACAGAAGGCGGAGAATTGGGCCTCGCCTACTCCTTCATCACGCTGCCACTGCAGATTGTAATTATGCTCACCATGGGACTTATTTCCATTCCGATGCTGGCAAAGAACAGAAAGATTTAACTGAACACAACGTCAATCTTACTTCCCGTTTCTTCATTTTTGGTAATGTTAAGCGAAATCGGAATTTTCTCTTTCAATTCTTCTACGTGAGAGATAATCCCTACAATTCTGTTGTCATTGCGCAGATTATTGAGTGTATCAAAAACAAGACTGACAGATTCCGGATCCTGTGTTCCAAAACCTTCATCAATAAAAAAGAAATTACGGTCAGAAACGGCCTGAGACTGCACACTTTCTGCCAAAGCCAAAGCCAGGCTCAAAGAGACCTGAAAACTTTGTCCGCCCGATAAAGTCTTTACACTGCGCGTTTTCCCTTCATTCAGATAATCGATGATTTCGAATTCATTCTTATCATTGATTTGCAGACTGAGCTGGTTTCTGGTCATTCTGTGAAACCGGATATTAGCGTTATCGCAAAGCTGTTTCAAATAAATCGACGACACATATTGCACAAAACCCGCGCCTTTGAAAAGATTGAAAAGTGTATCGAGATTGGCTTTCCTCAGCAGCAATTTGTTTTGTTGTACAATCAGTTCTTTCTTCGTTTCAAAGCTTTTTTGCAAGTCGGATAGTTGTTTTTCGACAATGGTCAATTGCTTTTGCAGTTGCGAAATATTCTCCTGAGAAACTATAAATTCATTTTCTTTCGTCCCAAAATCTGACTCGTCAAAATGGGATTCCTGCAATTTTAACTTTAAGGAATTAATGATCTCTTTGAGCGTATTAAAGTTGATTTTAAATTCCTGAATTTCTCTCCTCACCGTTTGGGTGTCAAATTCCTGAGACAAAATAGTTTCAATTTCTTCGAGATTTTCAAATGGTGATTTCACCAAAACAGTGTTAAGATTTTCAGTATTTTGGATTTCCGCTTTTTCAAGTTCATCAATCTGCTTTGACATTTGCGAAAGCATCGTTTCCTTAGAAGCTACCTTTGGCATAGTTTCCAACAGATCTTTCTGAAACTGTTTGTATTGATTTTCAACTGCATTATTTTTAATTGTCAAACTTTCAGATTCATTTTTGAGTAGTTCCGAATTTGCTGTTTCGAATGCTCTAAAATCCAAAACTTGCAGTCTGCTTTTAAAATCCGAAACCGATGTTTCCAGGCTGATTTTTTTGTTTTTAAAATCAAGAATGGCCTCTTCGAAACGTTTGGTTTCTTTTTTTTGGTTTTCTAATATTTTTCGATGGTCATCGATTATTTTTTCGCCGAAAGCGATTTTCTGTTCGAGTTCCAAAGCTTCTGTTTTCCGGATCAAAAACTGAGTTTCATCTTCTTTATCAAACTGATTCCAGATAAATTTCTCCAAATGTATTTTCAGCTGCTTTTCAGCTTCCGATTTTTGATTTTCAAGTTCTGCTTTCTGCCTTTCCAAAAGTTGTTTCAGTTCCAGAATTTTTTCGATCTTATTTTCGTCAGTTCTTATTTTTTCAATTGATTTTTCGATTTCCAGAAGTTCAGCATCCAAAATTTTCATCGATTCCGAAACGTTTTCTGAAACCAAAATTTCCGGATGCTCGAGCGAGCCACAAAGCGGACAAGGTTTCCCGTCTTCGATATTCTGAGCAAATTCCGACAGTTTTTGAGACAGTTCCAAATTACTTTTTTGATTCTGATAATTCAGTTTTCTTTCATTCAGAGACAGATTTTGAATTGAAAACTCTTCTTTCCAGTTTTGAGGAAATTCTTTCATTAAAATCTGAAGTTTATCGATTTCTTCAGATTTTGACAAAATAGTTTGTTGAGATTTAAAGACCTCAGTTTGCAAGTTATTCCGGATCTGAAACCAGCTGCCTACTTCGATCAGAATTCTGGTATCTGTTTTTTTAGACTTTAATTTTGAAATCGAATCTGATTCAACATCAATATTTCTCTGAATTTCAATTTCCTTGTTCTTGGACTCTGAAATTGCTTTTTCTCCTTTTTCAATTCTTTCCAGTAACTGATTTTTCTGATCTTCAAAATCCAGAATCTTGGAAACATTCAGCAAATCAACTGCTTTTTGCCTGCTGTTTTCCAGTTGATTATAATCATTCTCTAACGCCGAAATTTGCTGTTTTAATTGATTTAAATTTTCAGAAAGTGTATCAAATTCACCATGTATCAGGTCTCGTCCTTTTTGATTCTGACCGATTTCGGAAATCAGACGTTTCCTTTCCGTCAGCAAAGATTTGAAGTGCCGTTCTGCAATTTCAAAGATCTCCAATTGCTGTTCCAGTTTTTGAATCCGCGCATTTTCACGTTCTTTCATCTGAAATTCAGCTTCCTTTATCTGAAGATGATCAAAATCACTCTTAAGATTTTTAAGTTTTTGAAAGTGGATTTCAAGCTGATTATGCTTTTCCTTTTCGCTCCCAAAATTAATTTTAGAAAGATTCAGTTCATTATTTTTTTGAATGATCAATTCTTCAGACACTTCTTCAAAAGTGCCCAGTTTGCCTTCCAATTCAGCCAATTCGTATTTGGTTTCAGACACTTTTGCCGAAACTTTATCCTGCAGATCATATTTATGAAGTCCGAAGATTTCCTTCATCATCTGCGTCCTGTCTTTGGCACCCAACTCCAAAAATTCCTTAAACTGACCTTGCGGGATGATAATTGTCCGTTTGAAATTCTCGTAACTGAGACCCAAAATTTCCGACGCATTGGTGCTTTCCAAAGGATTCCACTGTCCATTTTTTTCTTCGTAAAAACAGGTGTTGTAAACTTTGACCTCATCAAACTTTTTGGAATTTCGTCTGAATTCTCTCACCGCACGGAATTTTCTGTTCTCAAAATTCAGAAAATCAAACTCAAGATAGGACCTGTTGCTTCGCAGATTCATCATATTGTAAGCACGGCCATCCTTGCTGTTCATTCTTTCCGTCTCACCGTAAAGTGCAAAGCTTACCGCTTCCAAAATAGAAGATTTCCCGGATCCGACTGCCCCAAAAATCCCGAATAGACCGGCTTGGGTCAACTCAGTAAAGTCGATGCTTTGTTTCGTCTGGTAAGAGTAAAGGCCTTCTATGGTGAGTTTTAATGGAAGCATTGTGGTTGTTGGTTGATAGTTGTTGGTTGATAGATTCCAATTGAATCTTTTGCCTTTTAACTTTTTTCTTTTATATTATTTCCTTGAAAATAGTCATCAGTTCAGAATTCGGTTGCTGATTTTGATTTTTAGATTTGAAGTAATCCTTGAACAAATCCTGTATGTCCTGACTGAGATTGATGGTTTTATCTGTTTCATCAATATTGATATTGTCATTTTTCAGTTTCGGAATGAGATGAATAATGCCGTTGTGCGTCTGGTAAAGTAATTTTCTGTCTTCTGCTTTCAGGAAAGTGTCACTTTCTAAAGTCAGTTCCACCAAAGTTTCGGGATTGTTCGTCAGCCAGTCAATCGTATTATCAACATTATCAAAGGTTTTCCTATGAAGGCATTTTCCATTTGTGATTTCCACTTGGTTCATATCCGGAACTTCATTCGGTTTCAGATCGATGATATTGACCTGTTTCTTTTGTCCCGCTTCGCCGAAACTGTAACATAAAGACGATGACGAATAAACAATTGGCTTCTCCAAACTCCCAATATTCCGGAAGTTATGAAGGTGGCCTAAAGCAGTATATTGTATCTGAGGCGGTATAATTTCTGTAAAAAGCAAATCTGCATTACCGATCATAATTGGCTTTTCGCCTTCCGGCTCTTCCGGCTTTTCGGCACCTTTTTTCATCATATAAAGATGCGCCATCAGCACATTGATTCCATTTTTGTCACAATAATCGCCGGCGAGATTCTTCCAGGAATTTTGTAAAGAATTGCTTAAAGCAACTTCTTTATTATCTTCGCCAAGGTATTCTTTGAGACGGATTTCGTTGGCATAAGCGGTGTGAAGAATTCTGAGTGGATATTCAAAGTTCTTAAGTTTTAATTCGATAAAGCCTTTGTCGCTTTTTGTGATTTTAAAATGCTCCAGTTCATAAACCGGGATTTCAGCGTTGGGATGGCCTATTAGAATAATGCCGCATTCTCTTGCCAAAGGATCCGGCGCATTGATTCTGTCTGGCGAATCATGGTTGCCTGCGATGGCTATGACCGGTCTTTTTCCGTTTTTGGAAAGCTGCTTCAGCGTTTTGTAAAAAAGTTCTACCGCTTCTGTCGGTGGATTAAAACTGTCAAACAAATCGCCGGCGACGAGCACTACATCTACCTTCTCTGCATCAGCAATCTCTACGAGTTCCTGCATCACAAGTTTTTGTTCTTCCAGACGCGAAAAGTTTTCCAGTCTTTTACCAAGATGCCAGTCGGCGGTGTGCAGAATTTTCATACTATAAAGATAGCTTTTTGGAGAAACAGAACAAAACGGAAACAAAATAAAGATGATAGAGGCTTTCAACGGCGGTCGAATTGTCGGGTATTTGAACATGGCATTCATTAATCAAAATTTTAATTCGTATTTTTAAATTTTAAGTCAAAAATTCAAATGCAGCAAAACAAAAAAGACCTTCAAACCACAAATAAAACCAAAGATTCTGAGAGAATTCCGGCCATCCGTATGTTCAATCTGGAAGATGAGAGTTCGACCTTCGAAATAGGCAGTATCCCGATCCTGATGCCTACAGATGCTACGTCTTTCTGGGCCAGTAATAAAACAGAGGATTGGGAGCAGAAAATGCATCCCGCGCCCAGAAAACAATATGTGGTGACCATAAAAGGAAAGCTGAAGTTCACAGTGAGTGACGGTTCTACGTTTATACTAGAGCCGGGAATTATTCTTCTTGCAGAAGATACAATTGGCGCAGGACACAGCTGGGAAATTATAGACGGTAATGAGTGGATCAGACTATACATTCCGCTTAGCGCAGATGCTGACGATCATTTTATTGCAGAAAATATCGGCTGAAGTCATTTCGGGCTTCAATTTGATTCCTTAAATTTGTAATGTGAATCCCAACTTAGAACTTCAACTCAAAACTCTTCCATCCGAGCCCGGCGTTTATCGTTATTATGATAAGAACGATCAGCTTTTGTATGTGGGCAAGGCAAAACATCTTAATAAAAGAGTCCTTTCCTATTTTAACAAAAACCAAAATGGCTACCGGACGAGGATTATGGTTTCCAAGATCCACAGGCTGGAAACAACCGTTGTAAACAGCGAGTACGACGCACTTCTACTGGAAAACAACCTTATAAAAGCACATCAGCCTTTCTACAATGTGATGTTGAAGGATGATAAAACCTATCCGTGGATTTGCATTAAAAATGAAGATTTCCCAAGAATATTTCTGACAAGAACCAAAATAAAAGACGGATCTGAATATTTCGGGCCTTACGCCAAAGTAAAACCAGCGAGAGTTCTCCTCGACACTATCAAAAACCTTTATAAAATCAGAACCTGCAATCTCAATCTGGCTCCGGCGAAAATTGCTGAAGGAAAATATAGGGTTTGTCTGGAATTCCACATCAAAAACTGCAACGGGCCTTGTGAAGATTTGGAATCTAAGGAAGATTACGACGAAAAAGTAGAAGCGATCAGAGGCATTATAAAAGGTGATTTCCGATTTGCCAAAAAATATCTGGAGGAAAGAATGATGCGTTTCGCCGGAAATCTGGAGTTTGAGAAGGCTCAGATGGTCAAGCAGAATATAGAGTCTCTGGAGAATTATCAGGAGAAACATACGGTGGTCAATCCAAGCATCGATGACGTCGACGTTTTTGGGATGACGAGTGATGAAACTGCGGCTTACGTCAATTATTTTAAGATCCGGAATGGTTCTATCGTTCAGAGTTTCACCACAGAAATCAAGAAAGTCTTGGAGGAAACTGATGAAGATATTCTGGAGGAAGCGATTGTTGAGATCCGCCAAAAATTCGATTCTACTTCCAAGGAAATACTTATTCCGTTTCATCTGGGAATTGAAATTCCCAATGTCAAAATGATTGTTCCAAAAGTAGGTGATAAGAAGAGAATTGTAGAACTTTCTGAGAAAAATGCAAAAGAATACAGGCTTGAAAAACTGAAGCAAGTCCAAATCATCGATCCTGAAAGACATACGAAAAGGATAATGGCAGAAATGCAAAAGTTGCTTCGTATGCCGGTTGAGCCAAGACACATCGAAGGTTTTGACAACTCGAACATCCAGGGAACCAATCCTGTCTCGGCCTGTGTGGTCTTCAAAGACGGCAAACCGAGTAAAGCGGATTACAGAATTTTCCACCCAAAAACTGTAGTCGGTCCGGATGATTTTAAGACGATGGAAGAAGTCATCTACCGCCGTTACCGAAGACTGATAGATGAAGGCGAGCCATTGCCGCAACTTATTTTGATTGATGGTGGAAAAGGGCAGCTATCTTCTGCCGTAAAGAGTTTGAAATTGCTGGGTCTGTACGGTAAAATCACGATTGTCGGCATTGCAAAACGTCTGGAAGAGATTTATTTTCCGGAGGATTCTGTACCGCTGTACATCGATAAAAAAGCTGAGACACTGAAAATCCTTCAGCGTGTGAGAGATGAGGCGCACCGTTTTGGCGTGAAACATCACAGAACCAGACGAACAAATTCGACGATCAAATCTGAACTGGAACAAATCCCGGGCGTTGGTCCTAAATCTATAGAAATGCTTTTGACAAAACTGAAATCTGTCAAAAGAATTAAGGAAGCCGATATTGTCACTCTGGAAGAAATCCTTGGAAAAGTGAAAGCAAGAGTGGTTTGGGAGTTTTTTAATTCTTAATTTAAGTAAACGCCGTCAATAAAACGAAACAGAAATCCGGCTGACAAAAGATCTACAGTTATCCTCAAAATATATAAATTAATGTTTTATTCAAATTTACGATGATAACCCATTAATTATCAAGGAACAAAAGCTATACATTGTCTGACATCATTAATATTTACCACTGATAATTTAATGTAGAAATCCTCGGACTCGCATTCGGAAATTAGCCTGTTAATTATTACCTTTGCAACCTAAATTTCAAACATGAACAAATACATAAAATTTGTAATTGCAGCCGTCATCATTGCTTTGGGCGTATATCTGATGTTCAACAGGAATATTGGCTGGGGCATTGTTTTGGTAATTCTCTCGGCCATTCCAATTGCACTTTTCTTTAAAAATGAAAATATCCTTCTCGCATTCTGGCAATTGAGAAAGCAGAATATGGAGAAAGCAGAAAAGTTTTTGTCTAATATCAAAAATTACCGGTCTCAGCTTCATAAGAGCCAATATGGTTATTACCACTATCTTCAGGCTTTGACAACGGCACAGGACAATCCTCAGAAAACAGAAGGTCTGATGAAAAAAGCATTGGATTACGGCCTAAATATGAAGCATGACAGAGCAATGGCAAAGCTAAATCTTGCGGCATCAGCACTGGCAAAAGGCAGAAAATCTGAAGCTCAGAAACTTTTGGAGGAAGCTAAACAGCTTGATTCTGCAGGGATGATGACCGAGCAAATCAAAATGATAAAAGACCAGATGAAAATGCCGACAATGCAAAAACATATGCACAACCCAAATATGAGAATCAGAGGCAAATTCTAAGACTTATATTCAGTTATACAACATAAAAAAAGGATCGAAATATTTTCGGTCCTTTTTTTTTATGTTTACATCTCCTGATTGCTTTCATAACCATAGAATTTTGGAATCCGCCAATGGTATTTCACCGCTAAAGTCCTGATTGCCACAATCAAAAGAATGGTGAAAATCTGTACAACTGTGTAAGAAAGTCTTGAAAAACTGGTCAGCAGCAGGAATATACCGCCACCTACAATGCAAGCCGTTGCATAGATTTCCTTCCTGAAAATCAGAGGAATTCTGTTGAGCAAAATATCACGGATGATACCACCAAAACAACCAGTAATAGTCCCCAAAGTGAGACAGATCAGAGGATGATAGCCAAGCGTGAGACCTTTCTGAATCCCGATTATCGTAAACAATCCCAGCCCGAAACTGTCAAAAATAAAGAGCGTCACCTTGAAGTTTTTTTCTATGGATTTGAAAATCATAGACAGGACGCAGGTTGACAGAATCAATACGAAAGTCAGAATATCAACCATCCAGAACACGGGAACATCCAGCAGTAAATCCCTTACAGTTCCGCCGCCCACAGAAGTTACGAACGCAATAATCAAAACGCCGAATGGGTCCAGACGTTTCTGCATCGCTGCAAAACTGCCCGACATCGAGAAGGAAATGGTTCCCAGAATTTCTATGATAAGATTAAATTGTTCGTGCACGGTTTTTATAAATGATGATTGAGAAATGATAAATGAAGACTTTGGCGAAAGATAATCTTTGAAAAATCAATCATCGATTACCATTTTTATTATCTATAGCTCGAGCTCTACCATCACCGGGCAATGATCAGAATGCTTGACTTCCGGCAGGATGACGGCTCTCGTCATTTTGTCTTTCAAAGGCTCTGAGACAAAGTTGTAATCCAGTCGCCAGCCTTTGTTTCTGGCTCTGGATCCTGCTCTGTAGCTCCACCAGCTGTACTGATCCGGCTGATCATTAAAATGTCTGAAACTGTCTGTGAGTTGATTTTCACTCATAAACTTGGTCATCCATTCACGTTCCATCGGTAGAAATCCGGATGTGTTTGCCAGACCGATTGGATTATGAATATCAATTGCCTGGTGGCAAATATTAAAATCGCCACAGATGATGAGATTGGGAATTGTTTTCCTGAGTTCTTTGATGTATTTTAAAAAGTCGAAACAGAACTGCATTTTGAATTCTAACCTTTCGATATTTGATGCCGATGGGACATAAACCGAAATTACGGAAAAGCCGTCAAAATCGGCGCGGATAATCCGGCCTTCATTATCGTAGCTTTCTATGCCGCAGCCGGATTCTACGTGGTTTGGTTTTATCCTGGATGCAATACCGACGCCGCTGTAACCCTTCTTCACTGCAGAATGCCAATAGCTGTGGTAGCCGGCTTTTTCCAGACTTTCTATATCAATCTGGTCATTTCCTGCTTTGCTTTCCTGGATGCAGATGACGTCGGGACTAGCCACATTGAGCCAGCCGATGAAGTCTTTTGTAAATGCAGCGCGAATACCGTTTACGTTGTATGAAATGATTTTCATTTTATGAGTTGGAATAGAGGATATAAATAATAATCACTGTAAAAAGTGCAGCCAAAAGTACAACTTTCCATTTTCCTGAAGCTTCCTCTTCTACAAAAAGTTTGTTTTTCTGGTGCTGAAACTGAGTAGGATTTTTAAAATATGCTTTTTCATAAGCAGCGAGCTCGGGTTTGTTGCCCATGACTTTTTTGACTTCTGCCCAGTCCGGATCTGATGGGAAAACTACTTTTTCCGGCTGGTTGTTCAGTTTTAATTTGACCGTCACAGTTCCGTTTCTGTTGAGCATTTTCACGGAAACATTGCTGTTCACCGGGGCATTATTTTCAGTAAAATGCGTCTGATGGTCTTCTATGGATTCTACAAAATCTTTAGAATTTCTGAGATCCCAACCGGTTTTGTCGCGCACCAGTTTGATCGCCTGTATCTTTTCGTTCCGTCTCAGCAGTTCTTCGATTTCGAACCGGTCTAGATCGTGTTCCTGTAATAGTGTATCGATATCTTTCATAATGACATATTGGGTTTTATTTTACCGATCGCTGCGGACGGATTCTTTTTGGATTGGGGGAAATTGCCGCACCTGATTTTCAAAGTTCGGAATTTTGAACTGAATGGTCAAATGAAATACCAAACCGGAGCATAGCCCCGATAGGAGCGGCATCCTTTTTTGCTTTTGGTGTGGTATTGTTTGGATGTCGAAACGTGTGGAAGCAAAAAAGATACAGCGGATAGCGGGTTGGAAGCCTGAGAAGAATGCCTGAATATGGTGCTACTGAACATAAAAAGGCGGAAAAAGCATTCGCTTCTTCCGCCCCGGTAAACCCAAATCAAATAAACTATGAAAAAACTATTTGGGTTCTAATATGCTTATCGGAATGATGACCTCCTCTAGGGAAATCCCACCGTGCTGATAAGTTTCTTTATAATAATTCACAAAGTGATTATAATTTTTCGGGTAGGCCAGGAATATATTATTCTTGGCAAAGATATATTTGGAACTCAGATTTCCTTTTGGAAGAAAAAGTTTGCCGGGATCATTTACCGCCCAGACGTCTTTGTCTTCGTAAGTTAAACTTCGTCCTGTTTTATATCTTATGTTGGTAGACGTCTCTCTGTCGCCAACTACCTTACTAGGTTTTTTAACATAAATTGTGCCGTGATCGGTCGTAATGACCAATTTGAAGCCACTTTCTGCTGCTAATTTGATAATTTTCAGCAATGAGGAATTTTCGAACCAGTTGTAAGTGAGAGATCTGAAGGTTTTATCATCTCTAATTAACTGATTTACAATATTGTTGTCGGTTTTAGCGTGCGACAGAATATCTATGAAGTTGTAAACGATGACAAGCAAATCGTTGTTCTTGTGCTGATTGAAATCTTCTAAAATTTTCTTCTCAAAATCGGAATTGAGGATTTTGAGGTATTTCATAGATTTACCGGAGAGTCCCAATCGCTTCATCTGATCCTCTAGAAAGTCTCTTTCGAATTCGTTTTTGTTGCCTTCTTCATTGTCATTGAACCAGTTGTTCGGGAATCTTTTCTCGATTTCTGACGGCATCAGTCCTGCGAAGAATGAATTCCTGGCATATTGTGTTGCGGTTGGAAGGATACTGAAATAGTAGTCTTCAGAAGTCTTGTTGTAGAATTTGGTAAACAATGGCTCTATGACTTTCCACTGGTCGTATCTGAGGTTGTCTACCATCAGCAGAAGCACTTTGTCGTTTTCTACTTCCGGCTTTACCTTGTCTTTGAAAAGCGTGTGGCTCATCATTGGCTTATCGTTGCCGTGGAGCCATTCTTCGTAATTATTTTCTATAAATTTGGCAAACTGGATGTTGGCTTCTTCTTTTTGATTCTGAAGCAGGTCTGCAAATTCATTGTCTGCAACTTTGTCAAATTTCACTTCCCAGTTCAGGATTTTTTTGTAGTATTCTGCCCAGTCTTTGTAGGTTCTGAGGTAGGACAATTCCATGCTCAGATTCCGGAATTCCTGCTGGTACTCGAGGATGGTTTTTTGCTCAACGAGTGATTCGCTCTGAAGGATTTTCTTGAGCGACAGAAGCACCTGATTTGGATTCACCGGCTTTAGGATATAATCAGAGATCTGCGATCCGATGGCCTGCTCCATGATGTGTTCTTCTTCACTTTTTGTGACCATGACGATTTTCAGGGCATTGTCTTTTTCTTTGATCATTGGAATGGCTTCCAGGCCGGAGATTCCCGGCATATTCTCGTCAAGAAGTGTAAGATCGAATTTCTCTTTTTCAATCATTTCCAGAGCCTCATTTACGTTGTTGACTGGTGTTACGGTGTAACCTTTGTTTTCCAGAAAGACAATATGAGGTTTGAGTAAATCTACTTCATCATCGATCCATAAAATTTTTCCTGACATATATTTTTATTTAAATTTAAAGTATCAAAGTTATGACCAAAATATCACAATAAATATGTAAATAACAGCGGCTGGGCGTTAAATATTAGTTAAAGGAACGGGCAAAAAAAAACTTTGCCAGCAATCTGACAAAGTTGATTATTTTTCTAATTGGAAAAGCTGATCAGTTCCTTTTTCTCCGCATTGTAGAGATGAAACTCCAACATTTTGAAGGAATCTCTCGGAATGATAGTGACCCATTTTTTGTACTTCAGGAACCATTTGTTTTGAATGCTCGCCAGGCCTTTTGTAAGGTAAGCTTCTACAAACGGGTGCACATGGAGAAAGAGTTTCCCCTTTTCTGTCGCCATAATAGCTCTGATGGAATCTTCCATCTTTTCGATAATCACGATTGGTGCGATGATTTCACCGTCCTTATTCGGATTTTCTTCATTGGTTTCGATGCTTTTTTCTGCGCGGACACGCTGTCTTGTCATCTGGATCAGGCCAAACTTGGAAGGCGGCAGAATTTTGTGTCTTGCCTTGTCGCGCTTCATTTCGTCACGGAAATGCTCATAGAGTTCTTTTCTGTGTTCTGCATCTATCATATCAATAAAATCCACAACGATAATTCCACCCATATCACGAAGGCGAAGCTGTCTTGCGATCTCTGTGGCTGCCATTTTATTGACGGTTAATGCGTGCATTTTGTTGGTAGATGAGGACGAAATGTTGTTCCCGGAATTCACATCTACTACGTGAAGTGCCTCTGTATGCTCTATCACGAGATAGGCACCTTTGGATGCGGGAATATTTACGTGTTTCCCAAAACTCTGTTTTAGCTGTTTTTCAACATTATAATATTCCAAAAGCGGAATATGAGAATCGTAAAACTGAACGATATTTTTTCTTTCAGGAGCAATGACTTCGATGTAAGCTTTCATATCGTCCACCATTTTTTCGTCGTCGCAGATAATGCTTACGAAATCCTGGTTGAAGTTGTCCCGAAGGATGGAAGATGCTTTATCTTCCTCACTTAAGATCTTGCTGGGAACTTTATTTTTCTGAATATTTTTGAAAGTCGTTTCCCACTTTTTTACCAGCTGATTCATATCATTATGAAGCTCAGCTACTTTTTTCCCTTCTGCAACAGTTCTGATGATGACACCAAAACCTTCCGGACGGATGCTTTCTATCAACGTCTTGAGACGTTCTTTTTCGGCACCGTCTGCTACTTTTTTGGAAATGGAGATCTTATTATCAAAAGGAATCAGCACCAGAAACCTCCCTGTAAGCGAAATCTGTGTAGAGATCCGTGGTCCTTTCGTGGAAATAGGCTCTTTGGTAATCTGAAGCAGAACTACATCGCCTGCAGCCAGCACCTTGTCTACCAGTCCCATCTTGTCGATATCTTTGGAATGCTCGGCATTCTTCAGACTTGGCGTCTGCTGTTTTTTGGAGATGGTATTTTTCAGGAATTTCTGATACGACAGAAACTGAGGTCCCAGATCCTGGTAATGGAGGAATGCATCCTTATCTGTCCCGATGCTTACAAAAGCAGCATTCAGGTTGGGAGCCAGTTTTTTTATTTTTCCTAAAAATAGGTCTCCGACTACAAAGTCAGATTTTGTTTTCTGCTCATGAAGTTCAAAAAGACGTCCGTCTTCCAATAATGCAATCTTTGTAGCGTCTTCCTCATTGGAAATTATCAGTTCTTTCTTCATAACTCCATAAACGGTTTTTTTCTAAATTAGGTTGTAAATATAAAACAAAAATATAGTTGGCAAAAGACCAACTATATTTATATGTGTAAGACGTCAAAAAATAATATTATTTTTTCTTGTGTCTGTTTGCTCTTCTTCTTTTCTTTCTTTTGTGAGTTGCAACCTTATGTCTCTTTCTTTTTTTTCCGCTTGGCATAATTTATATTTTTATACGTTTATATTCTATTATTATTTAACTGCAACTTTAGTTTTAACTTTCTCTACAAAAGTTTTTGAAGGTTTGAAAGCCGGAATATTGTGAGCAGGGATTTCAATTGCTGTGTTCTTAGAAATGTTTCTTCCTGTCTTTGCCGCTCTCGTTTTGATGATAAAAGATCCAAAGCCTCTTAAGTAAACATTATCTCCATTATACATAGAGGTTCTGATTTCCTGCATGAATGCTTCTATAACTTTCTGTGTATCATTCTTTTCTACTCCCAGCTTGTTCGAGATGGTATTTACCAATTCTGCCTTTGTCATTTTATAATTTTCTTTATATTTTTGGTGTGCAAATATAAGATATATTTTTGAAAACAAACAAACAAAATGCTGATTTTCTTCACATTGGGAAAAAGCTAATAAAGTGGTATGATACTAATGCCAGACAACTTCCCTGGAGAGAAAACCAGCATCCCTATAATATATGGATCTGCGAAATTCTTTTGCAGCAGACGCAGGTAAAACAAGGTCTCGGCCATTACCTCAGATTCATAGAAAGATTCCCCACCGTCCAGGAGCTTCACAAGGCACCCGAGGACGAAGTTTTGCTGTACTGGAAGGGCCTGGGCTACTATTCCCGGGCGATCAACCTGCACAAGGCGGCACACCAGATCATCGAGGAATTTGACGGCGAATTCCCCAATCATTATCCTGAGATCCTGAAACTGAAAGGCGTCGGGAAGTACACAGCTGCCGCCATCGCCAGCATCTCTTTTGATGAAAAAATTCCGGCCATTGACGGGAATTTCTACCGTGTTTTGTCCAGGATTTTTGCTGACAGTTTCGACATATCGGCTTCCAAAGCATTTCAGTATTTCACAGATTTGGCTTTATTGATCATGCCGGAAGACAAACCCGGGGATTTCAATCAGGCCATTATGGATATCGGTTCCGAAGTTTGCAGGCCAAAAAATCCACTTTGCGGAGAATGCCCTGTGAATGATGACTGCCTCGCTTATCAAACCGGAAGAACTGCAGAATTCCCTGTAAAAACCAAGAAAACAAAGGTCACAGATCTGAATTTGAAATATTATTTTATCAAATTCAGGAATCAATTTTTAATTAAACAACGAGGCAATGACTTTATCTGGAAAAAATTATATGAATTCCCAACTGCAATTCCTGCAGATTGGGAACATCTAATCGTCAATTCCAAGATCATCAGTCACAAGCTGACGCATAAAAATATGACAATAGAAATCAGTACGCTTGAACTGGAATCGAAAAAAGCTTTGGAGAAATTCGCTTCGGATAATGATTTCATGATAGTGGATGAAAAATTGGCGGACGAAAAATCTTTCCCGAAACCGTTGGAAACTTTTTATAAAAAACGGGATGTTGCAGAAATTGGGAAATTGCCATTTTAAAGAGTCTTGACATCGTTGCTTGAACTTCATTATATTTGCCGAGAATTTGGTTCCCGAAAAATCGAGATTAAATGGGAATGAAGCGTAATTCTTCAACTGTCCCCGCAACTGTAAATCGCAAAAAAGAGATTTTGTAATCTTTGCCATTGTCTTGATTAAGGATGAGAAGGCTCAAAATCAGCGAAAGTCAGGAGACCTGCCAGAGTCAAAACAATGAATAAATGCTTTCGGAGGAAAAGCCTGATTCTATACACGAGTTGTGCTATATTTTCATGCCCTTTTTCTGGAAGTTCTTTTATAAACTTTAATTATATCTTAATGAACAGAAAAGTTTTTTTGGCCGGCACAATGCTTACAATTGGTGCATCGCTTTTTGCCCAACAAAATGAGACCACTTCTATCGAAGAAGTGACAGTAGCCTCTAAAATCCCACAACAGCTTTACAAAACAGGAAAAAACGTCAAGCTTTTCACAGAAAAAGACTTGGAAAATTTCAAAGGTCAAACGCTGAATGATGTTTTGAACCAAGTCGCTGGTTTTCAAATTACAGGAAACTTCAACAACCAAACGGAACCAAAATCTATGAAAATCAGAGGTGGAAAAAGTGCTAATGTTTTGATTCTGTTGGATGGCATTCCCTTGAAAGATGTGACAGGTAATGATTACACCGTTTCCGACCTCCGTCTCATCGCTTTGGAAAACCTAGAAAGCATTGAGGTTTTAAACGGCTCATCCTCTGTTTTGTATGGTTCGAATGCTACTGTTTCTGTGATTAACATCAAGACAAAAAAAACTTCTCTAAAAGAAATAGAAGGCATCATCTCTGCTAGAGGCGGTTCCTTTAATACATTTTCCCAGAACGCGACAGTTAAAGGAAAACTTGACAAATTTAATTACCAATTGAGCGGATTCAATGAAAAATCGCAAGGCATCTCTTCTGCAGAAGGCAATGATTCTTTTGACAAAGACGGCTGGGAAAAACAAAATGTCTCTGCCAACGTAGGTTACTCAGACGAAAAATTCAATATCAATCTATCCGGAGGCTGGAATCATAATTTGTACAAATATGACGAAGGTGCCTTCACAGACGGACTTTACAGAGGAAATGACAAACAGTTTTTCGGAGGATTGAATGCCGGTTTCAAATACAATAATGGAGAAGTAGTTTTCAATTCCAGATATTCCGGAACAGATAGATTGGGTCAGAATTTTTATTCAGACAAGTATAATGACCAATTTTCCTATACAGGGAAAAATCTATTCTCAGAATTGTACAATTTTTATAAAGTGAACGACTTCTTCAACTTTACAGTTGGTGTACAGTACGAAGACCAAAAAATGGGATCCGCATCTTTGCCTTGGGAAGGAACTGAATTAGAAGACGGCCTTTTGGAAAAAGACACCAAACTTTCTAATTTTGATGCCTTCGCAAAGATCAACTTGAATTACAAAGGATTTAACTTGGATGCTGGTACAAGAATGACAGACAATTCCAAGTTCGGTAACCACTGGGTTTATTCCATCAATCCCTACTACTTGGGAGAAACTGAAAATTTGTTTTTCAAAATTGGCTATTCCTACGCGACCGCTTTTATCGCACCAACATTATATCAAAACTACGGTTCTTTACCATACATTCTGCCAAATGCAGATCTAAAACCTGAGACCAATCAAAGTCACGAGATCGACCTGAGTATCGGTAACACTTCCAGATCATTTGTCGTGAACGCAAGCCTTTTCCAACGTCAGGAAAAAGATGTTTTCGCTTACCAAACCGTTGATTTTGTAACATTTGCAGGACAATATCTTAATGTTGACCAGAACAAGGCAAAAGGTTTTGAAGTCGGTTTTGATTATGACGTGAATGATTATGTCGGTTTTGGTGGTAACTTCAGCTATGTGGAAAAAGATGAGGAAGCGACGATGCTGCGTCAGCCAAAACAAAGGATCAACTCATACGTTGAAGTGAAACCTTTCAAATCCACGAGATTGTACATCAATCATCAATTTGTTGGAACAAGAACCGATGCTTACTACGATTCTGCAACTTTCTCAACGGTCAATTTGATCAATAAAAGTTTTCATCTGTTTAATTTGAATATCAATCAAAAAATCACTGACAAAATTGAAGCATTTGCAAATGTTGGCAATCTTTTCAACACTTCATATGTAGACATCGCTGGATACAAAACAAGACCCAGAAATTATACTGTGGGTGTGAGCTACCAGTTTTAATTTTTAAAAAAAAATTTTTCATCATTTGTATTTAGAACTCTGCCGGAAATGCTCTGGCAGAGTTCTTTTTTTTGGCTGAAAACAAATTTTTGGTCACAGATTTTAAGCATAATATTTGATGTCATTCAAACTCAAAAAAATAAACCTTAATTTTGTAAAAAATTAGCAATGAGGGAAAAAATCGTTATAATTGGAGGTGGTTTTGCAGGTCTGCAGCTTGCAAGAAACCTTAATAACCAAGGCAAATATAAAGTAATGGTGATCGATAAGATGAACCACCACATGTTCCAGCCCTTATTTTACCAAGTGGCCACAGGCAGGATAGAACCGTCCAACATCTCCTTCCCTTTCAGAAAAATCTTTCAGAGATCCAAAAATATACAGTTCCGGATGACGGAAGTGAAAAAAATCATTCCAACGGAGAATAAAGTAATCGGTGACGACGGCGTTTTCACCTACGACAAACTCGTAATCGCGACCGGATGCAAAACCAATTTCTTCGGAAACCTAAAGATGCAAAGTCTGGCTTTAGGAATGAAAAATACACAGGAAGCCATCACCATCCGAAATCATATTCTGATGACTTTCGAAAAAATGATCATCGAGAGAAAAGCAAGTGACGACGGGAACTGGAATCTGGTGATCGTAGGAAGCGGACCAACCGGAGTAGAGCTGGCCGGCGCTTTTTCTGAAATGAAAACCAGCATCCTGCCAAGAGATTATCCGAGGATGAATTTTTCTGACCTCAACATTATCTTGATCAGCTCCAGCGACAGGCCTTTGGACGCTATGAGCCAGGAATCTCAGGGCGCGGCAGAGAAATACCTCGTGCAACTGGGCGTCAACTTTATGAAAAACGAACGCGTAACAGATTATGACGGTGAAGTCATCCATATGCAGAGTGGCAACTCTATCCCTACCAATAATGTGATCTGGGCAGCCGGCGTCACAGGAAATATCATTGACGATTTCAACAAAGAAAATCTGGTAAGAAACCGCTATATCGTAGACAGATACAACAAAGTAAAAGGTTTTGACAATATTTTTGCCATCGGCGACATCGCCTATATGGAAACGCCGAAATATCCACAGGCTCATCCACAATTGGCAAATGTTGCCATTAATCAAGGAAAAAATCTGGCCAGAAACTTTAAGAAAGATTCAGAAAAAGATTGGAAAGAATATGAATATATAGACCGCGGATCTATGGCTACCATCGGGAAACACCGCGCTGTTGTAGACCTTCCCAATTTTAAATTCCAGGGATTTCTTGCCTGGTATTTCTGGATGTTCTTACATTTGATGCTCATTCTGAGCGTTAGAAACAAGATTGCCATTTTCTTCAACTGGATGTGGAGCTATATCAACAAAGACTCTTCACTAAGGCTGATCATAGCACCCAACAGAAAAAACCCGACCGAACAGTAATATAATCGATGGTTGATAAATGATAATTGATTGCAATTCATCACTTATCATTCATTATCTAATAACAATCGATTGCTGATAAATGATAATTGACTATAATTCATCACCTATCAGTTATCATTCATCATCTATAATCATGCGAATAGACATCATAAGTGTACTACCCGAACTGATGGAAAGCCCATTCCAGACCTCAATTCTGAAAAGAGCAATGGAAAAAGGACTGGCAGAAGTACATTTCCACAACATAAGAAACTGGAGCACCAGCAAACACCGGAAAGTAGACGACGAGCCTTATGGCGGCGGCGCAGGAATGATAATGACGGTGGAACCCCTGGACCTCTGCATTTCTGAACTGAAATCACAGAGAGATTACGACGAAATCATCTACCTCACGCCGGAAGGTGAAACTTTGAACCAAAGAATTGCGAATACTTTATCAATAAAGAAAAATCTTATTTTCCTCTGCGGCCACTACAAAGGCGTTGACCAAAGGGTCCGCGACCTGCACATCACGAAGGAAATTTCCATCGGCGATTATGTCTTAACTGGCGGAGAACTGGCGGCCTGCGTTTTGGCAGATTCTGTGATAAGACTTTTACCGGGCGTTTTGAATGATGAGCAAAGCGCGCTGACAGACAGTTTCCAGGACAATCTACTTTCGCCACCCATCTATACAAGGCCGGAAACTTACAAAGGATTATCTGTCCCGAAAATCCTGCTAAGTGGAAATACATCGGCCATTGAAGATTGGTTGCACGACGAAGCGGTGAGAGTGACGAGGGAAAGACGACCGGATCTTTTGGAATAATTTATGATCTTAACATCATACGAAATATACCTTTCTAAATATTTTTGGAGAGGTTTTTTATTTATTTTTTTAATTATTATCTTTATTCAAAATTGGATTTATGCAGAAGACGGTTTATAATAAAACTGAGTTACGCAATTTTGTGAATGACAGCATTTCGGGAAAAGTAAAATCACTCGAGTTTTACCTCAACTTTTCTCTGGAAGCCAGCCGCGATATCAAGAAAACTTCAAAATACGATTCTATAAGAGAGGAAATCCAGGAGGAAATTTATCTTTTGGACAAGCAAATGGCATCTCTGAAGACGATGCAGCGCGAAATGCGAAAGGTGCTCAACTCCGCCGCTGACAAAGTGAAACTTGGCTCATTGGTCATCACCAACAAAGCACGCTTTTACATCTCTGTTTCCCTGGGCGAATTTTTCTTCGAAGGCGACCGTTTCTACGCCATTTCGCCGGAAAGTCCGATGGCGCAAACGATGATGGGGATGAAGCCCGGCGACTCTTTTACACTCAACAGGATTTCGCAGTCTATTGAAGATATATTCTGAGAAATGGCGATTCTAAATCCAAAATAAGAGTTTCTCTAAAATAATCCATTCTAATCTCTAATTCCTAAATTTGCCGAATGGAAAACGCTAAAATTTTAAAAACCATCATAGAAGAGCGCAGAAGCATCTTCCCAAAAGACTACTCTGACAAAGAAATTCCACAAAATATCCTTGACGAAATCCTTAGCAATGCTGTTCTCGCGCCCAATCACAAGCGTACGAAACCCTGGCGTTTCAAGACTTTCAAAGGTGAGGAGAAGCAAAAATTAGGCTTGGAACTTCAAACTATTTATAAAAATTCTACGGCAGAAGCGCAGTTTCTTCAAAAGAAATATGATGATATTGGATTCAAAATCTCAAAGGCCAATGCTGTCGTTTCCATTGTTGTCAACTTCAGCGGGTTGGTTCCCGATTGGGAGGAGATTGCGGCGGTTTCTATGGCTGTTCAGAATATGTATTTGACTTGCACCGCAAACAATATCGGTTGCTACTGGAGCTCTCCAAAAATCGTGGACAAACTAACCGATTCTTTGACCATCGAAGAAAACCAACAGTGCCTGGGATTGTTTTATATGGGAAGTTTGGATTAATCTCATATGTTTTTTTCGCTCTCGCGGATTCGGCAAATCAAGCAGATCTTAACTTTAATTAAATTTGCTAAATCAGTTTGATTTGCGAGAAAAAATATCACAATCAGTATTTAGCTTAATTATTGAGGCTTTAATGAATTTAAACTTAGTTAATGCAAAAAATTTCAATATTCTGGTTTCGACGCGATCTTCGTTTGGAAGACAACAAAGGTTTGTCCGAAGCTTTGCTGTCCGGCGAAAAAGTGATTCCGATTTTTATTTTCGATAAGGAAATATTGGGTCAGTTGGAAGACAAATATGACCGACGCGTGGATTACATTCATCAGGCTTTGGAAAGAATCAATCTTGAACTGAAGGAATCTGAAAGCAATCTTCTCACTTTCTACGGAAAACCTTTGGATGTTTTCAAAGAACTGGAGAAGGATTATGAGGTTAAATCGGTCTATTGCAACCGGGATTATGAACCGTCTGCCATCAAAAGAGATGATGAAATAAAGGATTTTCTTAATTCAAAAAAGATTGATTTTCTTGCTTTTAAAGATCAGGTTGTTTTTGAAAAAAGCGAAGTTACCAAAGACAACGGCGAACCTTACACGGTTTACACGCCATTCTCTAACAAATGGAAAAAACTGCTGACAGAAGAGGATTACAAGTCGGCTAAGCTTGATAAAACCCAGTTTTTAAAACTACCATCAAAGAAAATATTAAGCTTAAAAGAAATCGGATTTGAAAAAACAGATTTTGATTTTGAAGAGCCGAAACTGGAGTCGAAAATCATTGCTGTTTATGATGAAAAGCGGAATTTCCCGGCTCTGGACGCTACAACACATTTGGGAATTGCGCTCAGGTTTGGAACTATCTCCGTTCGAAAATGCGTGAAATTTGCTTTAAGCCACAACGAAACCTGGCTGAATGAACTCATTTGGCGGGAATTCTTTATGCAAATCCTCTTTCATTTTCCTAAAGTCGTCAATTATTGTTTCAAAGAGAAATACGAAAATATCCCGTGGCGCAACAACGAAGCCGAATTTGAAAAATGGTGCAACGGCGAAACCGGTTATCCCATTGTAGATGCCGGAATGCGCCAACTGAACCAAACCGGCAGAATGCACAACAGAATCCGAATGGTAACTGCGAGTTTTCTCACAAAACATCTTCTGATAGACTGGCGTTGGGGCGAAGCCTATTTCGCCAAAAAACTGTTGGATTATGATCTGTCTGCCAACAACGGAAACTGGCAATGGGCGGCAGGTTGCGGTTGCGATGCGGCGCCTTATTTCCGCGTTTTCAATCCGGATGAGCAGACCAAGAAGTTTGATAAGGATTTAAAATACATCCGAAGATGGAATCCTGATTTTGAAAAAGATATTGTGGAGAACCGAATTGTGGAGCATAAATTTGCTAGGGAAAGGGCGTTGGAGACTTATAAGAAAGCTTTGAACTAATTTTTTGACCACAAAAGGACAAAAGTTTTTTTTTAAAAAAACACATAAGTTCATCATAATATTTTTGAGATATTTTAGCTAAGGACACATAAGTTTAAAATATTCGATTTTTTTCTGATTTGATTTTGATAATCTCTAAATTCTAACAAATCTCGATTGATGGCAAAACCCATAGCCCTGATTGAAGTGGAAATCCTTTTTTGCGTGGATTTAGAGACCCATCAGTCTGACAAAACGTGATGCAAAAAAGATTGCAGCGGAAAGCAGGTTCCCGGCTCCTGAAAACTTTGAATCAGAAACTTTGAACTTTCAATTTTTTTTGTATCTTTGCACACTTAATATTTAACCGGGACGTGTTCCCAAAATTTTAAAATTATATGTCAGTAAAAATCAGATTACAAAGACACGGATCTAAAGGGAAACCTTTTTTCCACATCGTGGTTGCAGATTCCAAAGCTAGAAGAGATGGTAGATTCATCGAAAAACTAGGGATCTATAACCCAATTACTAACCCTGCTACAATAGAACTAAACGTAGATTCTGCTGTACAATGGTTGAACAACGGTGCACAGCCAACTGACACTGCAAGAGCGATTCTTTCTTACAAAGGTGCTTTGTACAAAAAACACCTTCAAGGTGGTGTTGCTAAAGGTGCTTTTGATGAGGCTGAAGCTGAGAAGAGATTCGCTGCTTGGGTTGATGCTAAAGATGCTAAAGTACAAGGTAAAGTAGAAGGTTTGTCTACAGCAAAATCTGACGCTAAGAAAGCGGCATTGGAAGCTGAAGCTAAAGTAAACCAAACAAGAATTGACGCTGCTCAGAAAGTATTAGACGATGCAAAAGCTGAGGAAGCTGCAAAAATTGCTGAGGCTAAAGCTGCTGAAGAAGCTGCAAACGCTCCTGCTGAAGTAGAAGCAACTGAAGAAGCCACGGCTGAAACTACTGAAGAGACTCCTGCTGCTGAAGCAGAAGGAACTGAAGAAACTCAGGCTTAATTCTTTACAAAAAGATACAATCTCAAAGACACGATAACTTCGTGTCTTTGTTGTTTTTAAAATGTAATCAATAATAAAATTTGATTATTTTTATTAAATTAGAATTCAATATTCAAGACCGGAACTCATGAGAAAAGAAGACTGCTATTTTTTAGGAACTATTACCAGAACACACGGACTGCAGGGAAATGTGATCCTGAAACTGGATACAGACCAACCCGAGATGTACGACAGACTAGAATCTATTTTTTTGGAAATAAACGGCCTGCTGGTCCCTTTCTTTGTTGAAAAACAGCAGTGGCAGAGAGGTGACACCAAAATCATTACTTTCAAAAACTCTTCTGAAGCGTTGGTAAACCAATCCATCGGCAAAGGTGTTTATCTTCCGCTTTCTACCCTACCTCCACTGTCCGGGAAAAAATTCTATTATCACGAAGTTGTGGGTTATGAAATCCGTGAGGAAGACGGGAAATCTTGTGGCACCATCGTTTCTATCAATGATATGACGGCTCAGAATTATTTCATCCTGAATCTTGCCGGAAAAGAAATCATCATTCCCCTCATCAAAGACTGGATTCTGGAAGTGAACCGTGAAGAGAAATTCATAAAAATGGTTCTGCCTGAAGGTTTGATGGATGTTTTCCTGATTCCTTCGAAAAAGGACGAGTAAAAATTACTCATTCAAAACGGAAGGCAGCAGATATTGCTGCACAATTTTATCGGCTTGGGAATGTGAATACGGTTTATTGTAAGCTCGTGCGGTAATTACGATTACGACCGGAATGTCTTTGAAAACAATAATTTTGTTTCCGCCGTTTCCGCTGGATTGATAAGATTCATAACTTTTGTTTCCAACTTTATAAACTTTTCTCCAAAAAAGATAACCGTAACCTTCTGATTCTTTGTTATCAGCAAAATAATTGGTGAAAGATTTTTCAATCCAACTTTTGTCCAGAATTCGTTTTCCGTTCCAAATTCCTTCATTTTTATAAAGCTGTCCGAATTTGGCAAAATCTAAAGCTTTCATTCGCAATCCACCTGCCAAAGAAGGTTTTTGCTGAGGCGTAAATTGCCATTTGTAATTCGTGATGCCAAGTGGTTGAAACAATTTTTTATCGGCATACTTTTCCAAACCTTCCGGAACAGATTTGTCTAGAATATCTCCGGTTACAACTACGCCAGTTGTGAAATAATGCCAGTTTTTTCCGATTTTATTTTCTGTCATTGGCAAATCCAGGGCAAATTTCACCCAATTATCCGTCGGGTACATATTCTCTTCATTTCCCGGAGAATCAGAATCTTCATCATTGCCATCAAAAGCAGAACTCATTGTCAGCAGACTTTTGATCGTAACGCTGTCTTTTTTAGATGAATAATTTTTGAATTGTTTCAAATCGTAGAAATCTTTCAGGCTTTGATTTTCATTTTTAATGTAACCATCCTTGACTGCGATTCCCATCAAAGCTGAAGAAAAGGATTTTCCAACGGAACGCGTATCGTTCAGACTGTCTCTCTCGTAACCATTGAAATATTCTTCAAGTAATAATTTATCATTTTTAATCACAACAATTCCAGTAATTTCTCTGAATCTGTTTTCAGCAATTTTTTGATTCAGAAGTCGAATTTTTTCCTGATTGAATTTTTCACCAGAAACTTTCCATCCGCTGTTTGGTTTAATTTTCTGAACAGCAATTTGCTCCTCAGAAACATACTTTTTGGGAACAATTAAGTTAATTTCTCCGTTCGCAATCACATCTCCGACTTTCAGAGCTGGATTGTTTAAATACGGTTTGATTTCGATTTTCAAAGTATGATTTTCTGCTTCCAAAGCATCCATTCCGCCATTAGCAAAATAAAAACGCATCCAAAGATATCGCCCCCAGGAATCTTCATTTTTTGTACTGAGAAACGGAATTCCGAAACTTGTTTTGATTTTTTTATCTTCTGTTTTTCCGGCTCCCGAATTCAGATTTTCGGTGTAAGTCAATTTTCCATCGACGTAGAAACTGAACTGATAATTTCCCTTTGTAAGTAATTCATCTGCTGTTAAATTGGAATCAAGCTGATGAAGATAATTGACCAAAGAATTATCCAGAAAAACCCGGATGTCAAAATCTTTATCTTCCTGAAAAGTCATTGTTTTGAGAAAGTCAGATTCCTTCAGATTGTCAAACGGAATCATTTTATCAAGAAAAACAATTTTGTTCAGATTCTTTTTTTGAATTGGATTTTCAATCTTTTCGGGTTCAACAATATTTTTGCTTTGAGCTGATGAAAAACCGAAAGCGAGAACTAAGACGAATAAAAAGATTGATTTCATTGTAAATTTTATCAGACAAATGTAGAACATCAATTCTGGAAAAAATAGAATGAAATTAACATTGCAATTATTTCAACAAATTTTTATATTTCAATGGTGTGATTCCCATATTTTCTTTGAAACAACGATTGAAATGACTTTGGTCGGCAAATCCGCATTCCAAAGCAACATCGGACAAAGAATCGTTTTGATTGAGAAGAATCAATGATTTTTCGACTTTCAGTTTTCTGATATATTCGCCCAAATTGCATTGAAAATATTTTTGAAAATCCCTACTCAAATGCATCGGATGAATGTTCAACGTTTTAGAAAGTTCTGTGAGATCCAATTTATCTGTAAAACTATCGTGGAGAATTTCATCAATCCGATTGACCCAAATCGGTTTCTTCTCAGAAGAACTTTTTTGGTTGGACAATTGGCTGAAAAGATTCAACAAAATCTGATTAATACTAACTTCAAAAGAATTATCATTCAATTTCGATTCTTTTAAAATATTATAAATCAATAATTTAAGAGCAGGATTTTTGATATTGAAACTTCCTTCCACGTTCTCTTTTGAAATCTGGAATTTTGCAAACCATTCTTCTGTAATTTCAAGATGGAAACCCCTTGTAAAAACATCAGGTTTTATGTTGTAATGCGCATCTTCCCAATGGTGATAAAGCAAAGTTCCGGCTGAACAATCGTAAATTTCTTTCTTGTTGCCTTCCTGCATATTTCCCTGAAGCAGAAACGTGAAATAAGGATTCTCGTGATAATGCCAATCCACGAAAGGATGCGTGTATTCTGTATCCGTAATGGTCAATCCATCGAAACTAAGCTTCTCGTTGGTCTGTCCGAAAAATTCACCATTACGAAGGTTTTTCATTACAATTTTTGTTTTAGGTTTTCAATTTGTTGGTACAATTTGTTGAAGAATAATTTTTTGTCACGATTTCCGGAAGCATTTAGCAATCGTGAATTTTTGATTTGATGCTGAAAGAAATTGAGCGCATCATCACACGTACTTTGGTCATCCGTCATCATATAGCCGAACATATTGTAGGGCACGAAAAGGGAAGATTTTTCTTCGTTTTTAAACAAAATACTGTTGTTGAGAATCAATATATCGTGGGAATAAATGTGGAAAATTTTGTTTTCATTTTCTGCTTTTTTCTCGATGCTTTTGATTAATATTTTTAATTCCTCCAGAATTAATTTCGCTGTTTCCTTAGACAGAATTTGGATTTCTGAATAAAATAAAACCTGATTCAGAATGCTGGAAATGGTCGTGTTGTTCCAGATTTCTGTGACATTCAGATTCTCATAAAGACTCTTTAAACCTTCACTTTTGTCAGAATATCGTTCTAATTTGAAATCGTCGAACGGTTGCATGAAGTCTTTTTCATTCAGAAGATTCATCCAGACAAACAATTTAAACCGCGACAAAACCGAATCCGAAATCGTATAAAAAAACGGAATATCCTTCGCCGAATAATAAACCTCAGTTCCTTTATTGATTTTAAAATCGTTCAGAAGATGCAACGCGTCATCAAAATAATTCAACAAATCTGTAACAGTTCTGATGGGTTTGGTTTTCTTCGCAATGATTTGGTTGTCACTTTCCAAAAAACGGTCCAGCGAAATATTGTAGAATTTAGACAAAACCAGACTTTCTTCCAGAGAAAATTTTGATTTCATCGAGGTTCTGCGATGGGCTGCGTCATAGCTGATATTGAGAACATTAGCAATCTCATCGTTCAGAGATTTGTCTCCAATCTTGCTTCGAATCTGTTTCAATAAAAGTTCCTGATACATCTTTTGCGATTTTCACAAATTTATAAAAAATATAAATTCTTTTCCGCATTGAGAAGCTTTGGTTTAAGAAATAATTTTGACTCATAATTAAAATCAATTGTTATGAAAACGAAATTATTAATACTCTCAATTTTTATCTGCTCATTCTTTTTTGGGCAGGATTCTTTAAAGCAAGATTTAAAATTAAAATCTGGGCTGATCACTTTTAACCCTTCAAAGAGTGGAAAAAACACAAACGGATTGAATCTCGGAATTCTTGATGCGTATCAGAAACAAAGAATAAATGGTGTTAATATTCAGGCGAATCCTGTAACACTATTATATTTATTAATTCCGAAAGCAATAGAAATCCCGAAAGAAGGTGAGGAAACCGTCACAATTAATGGCCTTCACATTTCAACTGGAGGAATGATGGATGGCAAGAAATTAAACGGAGTCGGAATTTCTATGTATCATATTGCTCGGGAAACCAATGGAATTTCAGTAAATGGTTTCAATAGTAGTATAGGAAAAATGAATGGTGTACAAATCTCCTGGCTGAATAACTCCATAGAAAAAGGAAATGGACTTCAACTCTCATTTTCAAACGGGGCTGAAAAATTCAATGGTTTTCAAATTGGTCTCGCTAATGAAATTAATTCAGGAAACGGTGTTCAAATTGGGTTTTACAATTCTGCTAAAAAGCTAAAAGGTCTGCAAGTAGGAGTTATTAATAAATCCGAAAACAGAGGTTTCCAAATCGGATTTTGGAACAAGAATTCTAAAAGAACCTTACCATTAATTAATTTTTAAAGCGATGAAGTTCTTATTTATATTCTTGGGAATTATCCTTTCGAATGCTCAGATTCAAACCGAAAGCAAAGATTACAAGTTGATTTTCGAATTAGGATTCATTTCTGATAATTCTTCAAAAATTTCAAAACCAAATCCTGCCTTTGCTTTTGGAATCTGGTATCGATATCCGATGGAAGCCAATGCAAGACTGGAACTTGGCGGAAATTTGAAATCCGGAGCGACTATTTACAATTTCGATTACGGAAAGAATGGAAGTTTTTATCAAATCGAATCCAAAGGCTACATTTTTAATCTTGGAGGAAGGCTTGTGAAGGAATTTTCTATTAATAATCAAAAAATAGAATGGGTAAGCGAGTTAACATTCAACACACTTTTCGTAGACGGAACCGGAATTCCGGACGATCCAATACGTGAACCTGAAAATGAAAATACGACTCAAATCATTATCGATGCAGAATCCATTTCTACTTTACAATTCGGACAAGGACTGAGGATCTGGAAAGGAAATATTGGACTTGGAATCAAAGCGAGCATTACGCCTTATCGACTTTGGTACAAAACAACGATTCCAAATCAATTCAATGTATTATCTGCAGAAGCGACGATTTCTATAAAACTTTAAATCATTAAAATGTATCACATCTTAATTACAACGTTTTTTCGTAAATTTGCACTCACTTAATTTTAAATCAAAAACTTTACTAAAAGTTTATACTAAGATGAAACGACAGACAATTAAAGACCTATTAGCAGATTACAAAAAAGTATTACATCACGATATTACCGTTCAGGGTTGGGTTCGGGCTTTCCGTTCCAATCGTTTTATCGCGCTGAATGATGGTTCTACGATTAATAATTTGCAAATCGTGGTTGATTTTGAAAGTTTTGATGAGGAAACCATCAAGAAAATCAATACGGCTTCGTCTTTGAAAATTGTAGGTGAAGTGGTAGAAAGCCAGGGCGCCGGACAAACTGTGGAAATCATTGCGAAAAAAATTACGATTCTGGGTGACAATTTCTTTGAGGAATTGCAATCCACGATTCTTCAACCAAAGAAACACAGTTTGGAGAAATTGCGTGAGCAGGCACATTTGAGATTCAGAACCAACGTTTTTGGGGCGGTTTTCAGAATCCGTCACTCGGTGAGTTTTGCGATTCACTCTTTCTTTAATCAAAATCAATTTTTCTACATCAACACGCCAATTATCACCGGAGCTGATGCAGAAGGCGCGGGCGAAATGTTCGGCGTTACGAATTTTGACCTTAATAATATGCCTAAAACCGAAGAAGGAGAAATCGATTTCTCTCAGGACTTTTTCGGTAAGAAAACTAACCTGACGGTTTCTGGACAATTGGAAGGCGAAACTGCAGCGATGGGATTGGGAAGAATTTACACTTTCGGACCTACTTTCCGTGCAGAAAATTCTAACACAACGCGTCACCTTGCTGAGTTTTGGATGATTGAACCCGAAGTGGCGTTCAACAATCTTGAAAATAATATTGACCTTGCTGAGGATTTCTTGAAATATGTGATTCAGTACGTTTTGGACAACTGCAAAGACGATTTGGAATTCCTCGATAAACGTTTCGAAGAAGAGCAGAAATCGAAACCGGAAAAAGACAGAGCAAAAGAAGGCTTGATTGAAAAACTTGAAAACGTGGTTGCGAAGCGTTTCAAGAGAGTTTCTTATACGGAAGCGATTGAGATTTTATTAAACTCAAAGGAAAATAAAAAAGGCAAATTCCAATATCCGATTGAAAAATGGGGAACAGATTTGCAGTCTGAGCACGAAAGATATCTGGTGGAGAAACATTTTGAAACGCCGGTTGTGCTTTTCGATTATCCGAAAGAAATCAAGGCTTTCTATATGAAACTGAATGACGACGGAAAAACGGTTGCCGCAATGGACGTTCTTTTCCCAGGAATCGGTGAAATCATCGGTGGTTCTGAAAGAGAATCCAGACACGACGTTCTTCTTGAAAAAATGAAAGATTTCGGTGTTGACGAGCACGAACTTTGGTGGTATCTTGACACCAGAAAATTCGGTTCTGTGCCACACGCCGGATTTGGTTTAGGTCTTGAAAGACTGGTACTTTTCGTAACTGGAATGACAAACATCAGAGATGTGATTCCTTTCCCGAGAACACCGAAGAATGCAGAATTTTAAGCATTAATCAAAAATATAAAAACAAAATTCCTTCAGTTTTAATTGAAGGAATTTTTTATTAACTTTACTTAAATTTTTTAAATGAGCACAATTACTTTACATAACGAATCTGAAAATCAATTAAAACTAATTGAAGCGCTTTTGCAGGAATTGAATATTAGTTTTCAAATAGAAAAAAATGGAGATACCGAATTAAAAGAATGGCAAAAGGAGAAAATATTAAAAGGAATATCTGATATCTCAGAAGGAAAATCCTCAATAAGCAATTCTGTAAGAGAAAAAGCAAGAGAATGTTTCAAATAATTTGGTCTGATGAAGCTGAAGTTGATTATATCGAAACACTTAATTATTGGATAGAAAATAATCAATCAGATAAGTATGCATTGAAACTGATGGAAGAGGTAGAAAAAAAAGAGGATTTAATCTCTGAAAATCCTTTTACTGGAACACCCTCAGAAATTGAGAATGTAAAATCAGTTTTAGTTGATCGAAATTTTTCTATTTATTACAAAATAAATGATGACACAATTGAAATCCTATCCTTTTGGGACAACCGAAGAAATCCAGAAAATCTTGAATCATAAAGCAAAAACCTTCAGATAAATCTGAAGGTTTTTTGTTAATTAAAATTAACACATCAAATATCGTGCTAAACTTAGTGGAAGTTAAAAAAAATTAATTAACTTCGTGATCGTTAATCATAACTGATAAACGTTACCATTATGCTAAAGCAAAATCTACAAATGCGCCTTGGGCAAAAGCTCGCTCCACAACAGATTCAACTGATGAAGCTGATTCAACTTCATACCTTGGAATTTGAAGAAGAACTGGAAAGAGAGCTTGAAGAAAACCCTGCTTTGGAAAAAGTAAATGAAGAAGAAAGCAAAGAAGACGACTATACAGCCGCTGAAGAAGCTTATGAAAATGAAGGAACAGAAAGCATAGAAACAGATTTTGACGTCAATGATTATCTTTATGACGATGAGCCGAGCTACAAAACTGCCAGCAGCAACTATTCTGCGGATGATGAGGAGTTTGATAATCAGTCGTTGCTAACAGAAGGACAGACGCTTTATGACTATCTTCTTGAGCAAATCAGATTGTCAACTGTTGAAGACGAAGACCTTAAAATTTGTGAATACGTTATCGGAAACCTTGATACAGACGGTTATTTGAGAAGAGACATCAAATCTATCGTTGATGATCTGGCATTTTCGCAAGGCATCTACACCACCGTAGAAAAAGTGACTGATATCCTTGAAAATTACGTTCAAAAGCTGGATCCGCCGGGTGTTGGCGCCAGAGATCTGCGCGAATGCCTTTTGCTTCAGATCGAGAAAAAAGTGAGCTCGGATCAGACTGTTATTTTGGCGGGAAATATCCTGAGAAATCAGTTTGATGCGCTTGCGAACAAACATTACAATAAAATTCTTCAGAAATACGATATTGAGGAGGAAGATCTGAAAGATGCCCTGGAAGAGATCGCAAGACTATCTCCGAAGGTTGGCGGCAATTTTGACACACAGACCATCACCATCAATCAGGAAATCATCCCCGATTTTGTGCTGCAAGTCAAAGACAATCAGGTAATCCCTACTTTGAATAACAAAAATGCGCCTTCCCTACGTGTTTCGGATGAATATAAAGAGATCCTGACTACCTATTCTCACGATAAGAAATCTGCAGAGCATAAGCAGGCTGCGCTTTTCATTAAGCAAAAACTGGATGCTGCAAAATGGTACATCGACGCTATCAATCAAAGACAGAACACGCTTCTGCAGACTATCACAGCAATTGTGAAGCTTCAGAAAGACTATTTTATCTCTGGCGATGAGAAAAACATCCGACCGATGATTCTCAAAGATGTTGCTGATATTACAGGTTTTGACATTTCTACAATTTCGAGAGTGGTGAAAAGTAAATACGCAGATACGCCAAACGGCATTGTATATCTCAAAAATCTCTTCTCGGACTCACTCACAAATGATGACGGTGAGGAAGTTTCTACAAAAGAAATCAAACAGCACCTGCAGGAAGCAATAGGCAAAGAAAACAAAAGAAAACCTTATACAGACGACGCTCTCGTAGGAATTCTTAAAGAAAAAGGTTATAACATTGCAAGAAGAACAATAGCAAAATACCGCGAACAGCTCAATATCCCGGTCGCAAGATTGAGAAAAGAATTATAATAGACAGAATCCCGAATCAATTTCGGGATTTTTCGTTTTGATTAATATGGAATGATCACGAAATGTATAATATATTTAACATTCCATTAAAGTTATTTAGAAGCATTACAAACTGTATTTTTGTGACATTTCTCAATGTTAGTTGAGTCAGTTATTTTCTAAATTTGTGGAAATTCAAATAACAAACAGAATTATGGCAGGGACTACGTCTTCGATAGGCAGAAAATATGCTATGGCACTTTCAGCAATGTTTTTGCTGATTTTCTTAGTAATGCATCTTTCCGTAAATTTATTATCAATTTTCGGGCAAACGGCTTACAATAATGCTTCTCAATTTATGGGATACAATCCCCTAATTCAATTCCTGATGCAGCCCGTTTTGATGGTGGCTGTAATTTTCCATTTTGTAATGGGATTCATTCTGGAACTGAGGAATAACAGAGCACGACCTGTAAAATATGCAATGAACAATGGTTCTGCAAATTCTACCTGGATGTCCAGAAATATGCTGATTACAGGTGCTGTAATCCTTGCATTTCTGGCGCTTCACATGTATGATTTCTGGTACCACGAGATGAATTACAAGTATCTTGAGGGACTTCCTGTAGAGGAAAACCGTTTCTGGGGAGATCTGCACGGTAAGTTTGCAAGCATCTGGAGAGTGGTGATCTATGTGATTTCTTTTGTGCTGCTGGGCTTGCATCTTGCGCACGGTTTTCAGTCTTCTTTCCAGTCTATTGGAGCAAGACATCCTAAGTATACACCTTTTATCAGGGCTTTCGGGAATTGGTATTCTGTACTTATTCCGTTGGGATTCATCATCATCGCTGTTTATCATTTTGTTACTCAATAATAATTAAAATCAATTATGGGTTTAGATTCAAAAATTCCTTCCGGTCCACTTAAGGACAAATGGAAAAATCATAAAGATCACATGAACCTGGTTGCACCAAACAACCGGGACAAAATAGATATTATCATCATCGGTACAGGATTAGCCGGCGGTTCTGCTGCTGCTACACTTGCCGAGCAAGGTTATAATGTAAAGGCATTCTGCTACCAGGATTCTCCTAGAAGAGCGCACTCTATCGCTGCACAAGGTGGTATCAATGCTGCCAAGAATTACCAGGGCGACGGAGATTCGACTTACAGATTGTTCTACGATACGATCAAAGGAGGCGATTATCGCGCAAGAGAAGCAAACGTCTACAGACTTGCTGAAGTTTCTGCTAATATTATTGACCAATGTGTGGCGCAGGGCGTTCCATTTGGAAGAGAATATGGCGGACAGTTGGACAACCGTTCGTTTGGCGGTGTTCAGGTAAAAAGAACTTTCTATGCCAAAGGGCAAACGGGACAGCAATTACTGCTAGGTGCATATTCTGCAATGAGCCGTCAAATCGGTAAAGGCAGAATCAAAATGTACAACCGTCACGAGATGCTGGACCTTGTCATTGTTGATGGTAAAGCAAGAGGAATCATTGCCAGAAATCTGGTAACAGGAGAGATTGAAAAACATTCTGCACACGCAGTGGTGATTGCTTCCGGAGGTTACGGAAATGTATATTTCCTATCTACCAATGCAATGGGATCCAATGTATCTGCAGCGTGGAAAATCCATAAAAAAGGAGCTTATTTCGCAAATCCTTGTTATGTTCAGATCCACCCGACCTGTATTCCGGTTCACGGGACGCAGCAATCAAAACTGACTTTGATGTCAGAATCTCTTAGAAACTCCGGAAGAATCTGGGTTCCCAAAAACCTTTCAGATTCTGTGGCCATCAGAGAAGGCAAATTGAGACCGGAAAATATTAAAGAAGAAGACCGCGATTATTATCTTGAAAGAAGATACCCTGCATTTGGGAATCTTGTGCCAAGAGACGTTGCATCCAGAGCCGGTAAGGAAAGATGCGATGCCGGATACGGAATCGAAAACAACGATACTAAAGAAGGTGTTTACCTGGATTTCTCCACAGAAATCATGAAAAAGGGTAAAGAAACCGCCATTGAAAAAAACATTCATCATCCTACAGATCAGCAAATTTACGATCTTGGGAAGGCATGGATTGAGGAAAAGTATGGTAACTTATTCGTAATGTATGAGAAAATCACTGCGGATGACCCTTACAAAACGCCTATGAAAATCTATCCTGCAGTCCATTACACAATGGGTGGCGTGTGGGTAGACTACAATCTTCAGTCTACAATACCAGGCTGTTTTGTGATTGGTGAAGCTAACTTCTCGGATCACGGCGCCAACAGGCTTGGAGCTTCTGCACTGATGCAGGGTCTGGCAGACGGTTATTTCGTTCTACCGTACACCATTGCTGATTATCTTTCAGCAGATATCAGAACCGGAAAGATTTCTACCGAAACTCCGGAGTTCAACCAGGCTGAAACAGAAATAAAAGAGAAAATCAATTTCTTCCTTACTAATAAGGGAACGCATACAGTAGATCATTTCCACAAACAACTGGGCCACATTATGTGGAACAAAGTTGGAATGGGAAGAACGCCGAAAGGCCTGAGAGAGGCAATCAAGGAAATCGAAGAAGTAAGAAATGACTTCTGGAAAAACGTCAGAGTTCCTGGTGATGCCGACAATATGAATCCTGAACTGGAGAAAGCTTTCCGTGTTGCAGATTTCCTTGAGTTGGGACAATTGATGGCTATAGACGCACTAAACAGAAATGAATCTTGTGGAGGCCATTTTCGTGAAGACCATTCTACGCCGGAAGGTGAAGCAGAACGTGATGATGTAAATTACAAATACGTCGCAGCTTGGGAATACAAAGGTGCAGATATCAATCAGTCTACCGTTCACAAAGAAGATCTTGTGTACGAGAACATTGAAGTTAAAGCTAGAAGTTACAAATAATCTCCATTCAAAAATATATATAAAATGAGTGCAAAAAAAGGCTTAAATCTTACGCTGAAAATTTGGAGACAAAAAAACAATAAAACAAAAGGTCAGTTCGAAACCTATAAGATCTCTGATGTTTCTACGGATTCTTCATTCCTGGAAATGTTGGACATCCTAAACGAGCAGCTGATCAACGACGGGAAAGATCCTGTTGCCTTTGATCACGACTGCCGCGAGGGAATCTGCGGGATGTGTTCGCTATACATCAATGGTAGAGCGCACGGCCCGGATACAGGGATTACGACTTGCCAGCTGCATATGCGTCATTTCAAAGACGGCGAAACCATCCATATAGAACCTTGGAGAAGTGTTGCTTTTCCTGTGATCAAAGATTTGGTCGTAGACAGATCTGCGTTCGACAGAGTGATGGCAGCAGGCGGATTTGTCTCCGTCAATACTTCCGGAAATACTCTGGATGCAAATGCCATCCCTGTTCCAAAAGAGGATGCAGACAAAGCAATGGATGCAGCAGCTTGTATCGCTTGTGGCGCGTGCGTTGCATCTTGTAAAAACGGATCTGCAATGTTATTTGTAGGAGCAAAGGTATCCCAGTTTGCATTGTTGCCACAAGGCCGTGTAGAAGCTACAAGAAGAGTGCTAAATATGGTTAAGGCCATGGACGAGGAAGGCTTCGGAAACTGCTCCAATACCGGCGCTTGTGAAGTGGAATGCCCGAAAGGAATCTCTCTGGAGAATATTGCCAGAATGAACAGAGAATATGCATCTGCAAACCTTAAGACAGCAAACCCATAATTAGAAATTACATTTTAGAAGTTAAATGTTAGACTTCTTTCAAAATACAAATCCGGTTGAGTTTTTCAATCGGATTTTTTTGTGGATAATAATTTGGGCAGCTATTCCGCCTTCCGTTCTCAATCTTTTTGCCATCGCATCTGCGGCCGAAAAAAGGATTTCCACTCAAACCTAACGACGTGGTTCACCGGTTCAAATAAAAAAATAAAAAAAATGAGATAAGTCGGGCTGCGGGATTCAGCATAAAACAAAATTTGCACAAAAATACTTCGTTTGTCATCAAATAGGAAAATCTAAAGAAGTAGCTAAACGAAGTCAAAACTCTACATTCCAGCAGTGTGAGTTAAGATATTTTAAATCGAAATCTGCAAAATTTGCAAAATCTGCGAGAGAAAAAACTACAAGTCAAAAACACTCGGTCTTTTCGTCACGATACAATCCTTAATCCAAAGCGTAAACGCCAAAGTAAGATAAAAAATGAAGAAAATCCCGGCAGTTGCAAACGTAGAATAGATGAAAAAAACACGCAGCTTGGAAACAGGAATTCCCAGCTTGCTGCCCATCCTCGTCAGCACTCCAAACCATTCTCTCTCAAATCTGTGGCGTATATTCTCTATCATAACTTCAGTAATTGAAAACCAATACCGCAATTTAAGCATTTTTTCTGAGTGCAGAATGTTTTGTAATGGTACAGAAATACCTGCGTCTGCAAAGCATTCTGGAATTTAAGGCCCAACTTTTTCCATTCATCAAGAACCGAATTTTTCTCCGGTCTCAGTTGTTTGTAGAAGTCAAAAAGATCATCTACGATTTCCGGATTGTGATTCTTCTGATAAAAATACTTGACGGGCAGAATCGCATTGATGATAATTAATTCGATGAAATCTTTACTCAGCAGCTTCTGACCTTCCACAGGAGAAATCTTCCCAAAATTAAAACGATTTTCCCAATATTCCGAAGCTGAAATATTCTCGAAAATCAAATACAAATCGTCCATCTTTTTTGCCTCAATAATTTTCGAAAAAAGATTAGGTTGAGAATGATACAGATTCGCTAGTTGCGAAAGCCGAATTGTTGGGAAATTTGGTGGCCGAAGTTTAGAAAATTTGGGAGCGATTCTGACTTCATTAATATTAAATTTAATCTTAAGAAAATGAAATTCACGTTTCCATATTTTCATCATTTCGTCTTTCGGCTCCTCCAGAAAATTGCTGATCCCGAATAACAAAGCTTCCAGCTGAACCTGGTTCTGTTTAATTTTTTGAATGACGGAAAAGTCTAAACTTTCAGCCAATTGAAGGAAAATCTCTGCATTCACCTTCAACCCAAAAGTATAGGCCAATTGCTGAAATAATAGAGCCTCATAATTATTTTGATTTTTCTTTAAAGACAATTCCAAACTTTCAGACTTGCAATCGAGTTTTTGCAGCAGGACTTCTTCTTCAAAAAAGAGCGGAATTTTGTCTTTATCAAACAGTTTTTCGCACGGAACAAATGAATGTTCTTCCCTTAGATTCTGATGTTTGTGAATCAGATTTTGATCAATGTAGTCTTTAAGTTCCAAAGTAGGAATCTGCTGATTTGCCAGTTCCGGGATCTCGCAATCGTTGATATATACGGCGTGGAGAATTAGGTTTTCAAACTCGGGATTTCCGGAATGGTTGTGGAAAAACCAGTCGGAGGCTTTGGTGTGGATCTCGATGTTTCCGGCGAAAATAATGTTGTCAATCTTAATCTTGGCAAACAGAAAATCCGGACCGGAATTCTTGTTCCATTCGCCAAAATCTAAGATTTCGATGTTCTTTCCTTCAACGGAGACAAAATCGAAACGCCGGAACTTTTTAAAATTCCAGAGGTACTGTAATATTTCTTCATTCATTTGTGTGTGTTGATTTTCGTTAAACAAAAACCCTTTCAAAGTACGTGGCTTCGAAAGGGTTAAGTTATAAAAATTTTGGAAATTTATAATTAATTTTCACAATAATTAGATTGTCCAATATTCAATTGGTTACTTCTTTAACGACTAGTTTGTCATTCCGTAGGAATCTCGACAGCGAAGTTTAGATTCCTACGGAATGACAAACGTTGTGTTTATTGACAACTGTTGTTTGTATGCTGAATCTGCAGCCCGACTTGAACGGAAATCCTTTTTTGCTTCTACTCAAGTTCTATTGAACCTGAAATCGTCTGCAAAAAAGATTGGGAGCGGAAGGCGGAAAAGCTGCCCACATAATTTTAATTCCCAGCGTCAATCAACTTCGCTTCTTCAAACTTTTCAATTGTTGTTTTGTACATTTCGATGTAGATTGGGAGGATATTTTTGAGATCAAATTTCAGAGCCTGAGTTTTGGCATTTTTTTTCATCTCGGCAAGAAGATCTTCGTTGCTCAAAAGTTTGATGGCGTAATTGCTCATCGCCTCCACATTTCCGATTTCTGCCAAGAATCCTGTTTCTCCCTGGATATTGACTTCCGGAATTCCACCGGCATTACTGCTGATCACGGGCGTTTTTGCGGCCATCGCCTCCAAAGCTGCGAGACCAAAACTTTCCTGCTCAGACGGTAAAAGAAACGCGTCGGAAAGCTGCAGGATTCTGTACAGATCGTTTACTTTTCCCAGTAATTTTATTTTTCCTATCAATTCCGGATTTTCTTCTAAAAACTGGTTGATTTTCTCCATCTCAGGACCTTCACCAATAATAATCAATTTTGATTTTACTTTTTTATTGACGTTTTTGAAAATCTCCAAAACATCCTGAATTCTCTTTACAGGACGAAGATTGGAAACGTGAATCAGGATTTTTTCGTCATCGCTGGCAAACTGTTCTCTTTGGCAGGTTTTGCAATCTTCATCAAAAACCGAATTATCAATAAAATTGGTAATCACCTGGATTTCTTTCTGAATATTGAAAAACTGTAGTGTATCTTTTTTCAGACTTTCTGATACCGAAGTTATTGCATCACTCTGGTTGATAGAGAACTCCACCGCGTGTTTATAACTTGGATGCTGCCCTACCAAGGTAATATCGGTCCCGTGGAGCGTGGTCACCAAAGGCACATCTTTGTGTTCTGCCTTCAGCATTTGTTTTGCTGTGAAGGCCGCATAAGCATATGGAATGGCGTAATGAGCATGCAGAATATCTAATTTATAAAGGTTGACAACGCGGTAAATCATCGATGACAGTGCGATGTCATAAGGCTGATACTGGAACAGCGGATAAGTCTGAACATTTACCTTGTGGAAGAATATATTGGGGTTGGTAACATCCAGACGTGCCGGCAATGCGGAACTTATGAAATGTACTTCATAACCTTTGTCGGCAAGACTCATCCCTAATTCTGTCGCTACAATCCCGCTTCCGCCGTAAGTTGGGTAACAAAGTATACCTATTTTCATTTTTTTATGTACAATGTATTATGTAAAAAGTATAATGACTTTTTATTTGATTATTTTCTAAAAATAACATTCCAAATTTACTCAATTACAGCCGTAGAATTTTTTGTTTCTGAACTATATTTTCTATCGGTTTGATTGGCTGGTATTTTTTGCATTAATATCCATCCCAGCACCATATTTCAGATTATCATTGACTAAAACCGGCAGTCTTCCCCAGATTTTCGTTTTTCCTAAAAGTCCATTTGCTGATGCTTTCATTGCATCGTCATTATTCTCGTAAGACACTAGGACTGTGGAAACTTTGGAAATATCAATATCTTTCAAAGCATAAGGACTTCCAAAAACGTCAAGAATGATATTTTGATTTTTGCTTAAATCCGAAAGAATTTTTTTGCTTGAATCTGAAATTTTATAAGGTTTGTAAGCCGTAGAATTATCTTTATGGAAACCTACAATCACTTTTGAATTGGCTGGAATTGAATTGATTTCTGAAGCTTTTTTCAAAATTACGGTTGTTTGTGTATTCAATTGATTCAGAAAAGGTTCATAATCCGCTTCCTCTAATGGAACGTAATAATAAGTTTCTTTGCAATCGAGAGGCAGCAGTTTTTTGTCATCTTTAACCAATGTCAAAGCGTTGGAATACATTTTCTGAACGATTTCGGAATGTGAAACATTGTTCAAATCTTCATTAATATTTTCCGGATCAACGTTGGAATACTGATCAAGCCCTAAAAAATATTTGGTCAACAAAATTTTCTTAACGCTCTCTTCTACTCTGCTTTCAGAAATTTCTTTATTATCAATCGCTTTTTGAATCAATCTTTTTCCGGTGGCAACATCTTGAGAAAACAACATAATATCGTTCCCAGCTTTGAAAGCCAGCGCATCCAGTTCTCCCGCTTTGAACTTGTTTGCAACCGCACCCATATTGAGCGCATCGGTGATAATCAAGCCTTTGTAGCCGTATTTTTCCTTTAAAAGTCCTGTTACGATTTTCTTAGAAATTGAAGCCGGAATTCCTTTTTCATTTTCAAGAATCGGAACGTAAAGATGTGCGACCATTACACCGCCGATTCCTTGGTTCATCAATGCTTTGAAAGGTGCCAGTTCTGTTTTTTCGAGCCTGTCTATATTGTGAGAAACAACCGGTAAATCGAGATGTGAATCTTTGTCTGTATCGCCGTGACCGGGGAAATGTTTGATGGCGGCAAGAATTTTATGATCCTGTAAACCATTGGAATATGCCAGCGCCGAGTTTACTACATTATTGACATCCGACCCGAAACTTCTGTTCCCAATAATCGGATTATTTGGATTTGTATTGACGTCTACAACGGGCGCGAAATCCCAGTTGATGCCCATTCTTTTGCAGTCTTCAGCAATTTTTGCTGCCATATCGTGAATCAGATTTTTATCCTGAACAGCTCCCAAAGTAATTGCCCACGGATATTTGTGTGCTTTTGCAATTCTTTGGAAAACGCCCCATTCTGCATCCATCCCAATCATTAGCGGGACTTTTGATTTCGCCTGAAACTCATTAACCAAGTTAATTTCCCTCGCCGCATCATCCTGCATCAGAATTAATCCGCCAATTTTATCGTTCAAAACGATATTTCTGATTTGACTGATGTGCGCTTCATCCTTATTTGTGTAAAGAGCGACGATGAAAAGCTGTCCCAATCTCTCCGTCTGAGAGAGAGCATTGTACGTTTCATCTACCCATTTGTTTGCTTTTCTAAGGTCAGAATTCGCGAGATTTTTCGGCTGATATTGGCAAAGAAAACTTTGCGAAACAAGTATAATTAAAAACAGGTTTAACCTTTTCATTTTTTTGATATCTAAAATTTTAGAAAACTTTCCATAAAGATATTAAATCCGCTGAAAACGCCTATTTTTATGGTCTATTTTTTGTAACAAAAAATAATAACGTAAATATTTAAACTCATGAAAAAGTTCCTTCCCCTTTTATTATTACTGATTTCCAGTATGTTTATCTTCAGCTGCAAAGACGATGATGATGATTATGTAGAGGTCAATGTAGATTATCCTACAGTTTATGACCTGAATGTCAATCTTGTACAAAACACAACTGATTATTTCGGTTTCAATCAGCCTTTTAACGGTGCCCTTTTATCACAAGATATCGTGCTTGTTTACAGAAAAAACAATCCGGGTGTAAATCCTACTGTTTGGGAACCACTTCCTAAATCATACTTTTTTAACGAAGGAACAATGGATTATACTTTTAATTTTACAACAACTGATGTTCAGATTGATCTAAATGCTGACTTTGATCTTTCTGTTAAACAGGACAACGATTTCAGACGTTTATATCTAAATGGACAGATCTTCCGAGTTGTTTTGGTTCCTGCAGTCGTTGGTGGAAAAAGTTCTGTTGACCCAAGAAAATTGTCTTATGAAGAGGTGATCAGATTATATAAGATTGATGACAGCAAATTAGGCAAATTATAATATAAAATAATTCAATCATATAAACCATTCGCTTTACGAATGGTTTTTTTGTGCTGAAAAATAATTAATACTAAGTTAGTATGAATTGAATTTTTTATTATTAAATTTGTTTTCCATTAATCAAAAAAATATTACAATATGTCTATAAAACTGGGTGACACAGCGCCGGACTTCGATGCAGAAAGCAGTCTTGGAAAACTTAATTTTTACGAATATCTAGGCGATTCCTGGGGAATTTTATTTTCTCATCCTGCAGATTATACGCCGGTCTGTACCACAGAACTCGGTAAAACATCAGAACTGAAGCCCGAATTTGACAAAAGAAATACGAAGGTAATTGCCCTGAGCGTTGATGGCATTGATAATCACAAAGGCTGGATTCTGGATATCAACGAAACGCAGAACACGGAAGTTGACTTCCCTATCATTGCAGATCAGGACAAAAAAGTGTCTGAGCTTTATGATTTCATCCATCCAAATGCCAGCGCAACTTTGACAGTTAGGTCTTTGCTGATCATTGATCCCGACAAAAAAATAAGACTTATAATCACTTATCCCGCTTCTACCGGCAGAAATTTTACCGAGATTCTGAGAGTTATAGATTCTCTGCAACTGGTTGACGGTTATGGCGTCGCCACGCCTGTCGACTGGCAGGATGGCGATGATGTCATTATTCCGCCGGCTGTTTCGCAGGAAGATGCGGAGAAGAAATTCACAAAAGGGGTGAAAGTTGTAAAACCTTACCTGAGATTTACACCGCAGCCTAATAAACAGTAATTTTGCTAATAGCAATTGGGTGTTAGCTATATTGCTACATAAAAGTACTAGAAAAAAAGGTCAGAATTGCTTCTGACCTTTTTCCTTTTTTGTGATAAATAAGTTTTATAAACTTAATTGGCTGTGAAAACTTCATTAGAATACTCGCCGTTGCTTTTTGGAATTTCGATGATGATATTTCCGTTTTCATAATAACCAAGTGTAGATTCACCTGAAGCTAATTTTACTCGGTAGACATCTTTCTTAGCAGTAGATTTAAAGGTTGCAAAAGGGACAGAACTGTTGCCATCAACCAATATAAACTGATCATCTGCAATTTGTATTTTCTGGAAGCTCACATTGCCTTTGCTATATTTCTGTGCTGCAGAAGATGACGAAACTTCCCTCACTTTCGGCTGCTCTAGAGTCTGTGCAGGAGTTTGCACTGTTTCCTGCGGTTTGTTCTGTGCTGTATTTTCAATTTTTGAAGAAGGATTGGATGCAGGAATTTTTGCCAGAGTCTGCTTGAGCGCTTCTTTATATCCTGCTTCAAATTCTTTGATACCACTATTTCCTTTTTCGGTAAAAACAACCTTGCTGTTGCAATCCTTAAACTCCAGAATCACCTTGTTCCTGAACATACTTTTATCATCCTGAATATCGGCATTCAGCACCTGACAAGGGTTTGCAAGCGCACCTGCCGGCCAGTCGGTTTTGGTTTCCGAAAGGATGATGTACTTTTTACCCTTCATCGCGTTGCCCAGAATGTTGCCCAGACCAAAGGATCTGTTACCCTTAAAATCGGTGATTTCGCTGGGGATCATAATATATTTATAATCAGAAATGGTCTGAGATTTTATCAGTCCAATAAGGATAACCGATAAAAAGATGCTAATTTTTTTCATTGTTTAAACTTAAGAAATTAATTTCTAAAACCCTGCATATCCAGTTTTAAAGAAAAGAAATTGGAGTAGAAATTGGAACCGCCCACGCCTGAATTTGTAATCGCATAATCCAGGGTGAGCCCTTTGTATTTGATTCCTATACCTGCGCTTGGCTGGAAAGAGACTTTTCTTTTTAGATCTTCGATATCAGAAATCGTTTGGAATCTGTTGAATCCTAGTCTTACGAAAATCATATCCTGAAAAATCAATTCGCCGCCGGCATAAGGTGTTATGCTTGCGAAATCTGTAGAAACCAGAGCCGCCGTTTTAGCGAAATCAACATTAAGGCCTACTTCAGGCAATAATTTCAAATCCCTGTTGAATTCATATGTTCTGCTGACACCAAAGTTAAGCTTCGGCATTGTAATCTCCATTTTGTCCGTAGGCGCAGGATTGAATTCTTCGCCATTGACAACTGCCGACAGTTCTTTTTGATTAATAGTCCAGAAATTGACCGTCGTCGTTGCATCTCTCAGCATCAATCCATAATTCCAGTCGGTATCAGAATGGTAAATAGCACCAACATCGAATCCAAAACCATAACCGCTCGCAAATTTACCAACGTTTCTGTAAACCACTTTTGCTGTGGCGCCAATGTCGAGTTTCTGGTTGCCGTTCGGATGGAAAGCGTAGGAAAAAAGAGCTGCGTAATCTGAAGTGGAAAAAGAACTGATCTTGTCGTAATCTATATTCCCCTCGGAATCAATCAATTGTGTTGTATTAAGAATATTATCTACGCCCAGTCTTACCAGTGAAATAGCAAAAACGCCGTTCCCATAATCCAAGGGCTTGGCGTATGCGATATAATCGTATTTGGCAATAGATTCAAAATATTCTGCGTGCATCGCCGCTACCTGCCAGTCGCCATCGATTTTCATTAGTCCGGCGGGATTCCACATCGGAGAATAGACATCGTCCTGGTTGGAAACTACTGCGCCACCCATTGCCAGACCTCTGGCTCCGGCTCCGATATTCAGGAACTCATTGGAGTATTTTCTGATGATCTGCGCATCGGAAAACTGGGTTAAGATAATCAGTAAAAAAAATAAAATTCTTTTCATTAACAAATGTTTACAGAGATTGTTTTTCTGCATTGAGGGTTTCTTTTTTCCTTCTCGATTTGATAATTCCGTTCACAACAATCGAAGCAATCATGACGAAAGAAGCACCATAAAAAACAGGACTCATATGCTCTGATGCTCCAAAGATAAAAAAAGCAAGGATAATCCCGTAAACGGGCTCCAGATTCACCGTCAGAATCAATGTGAACGGGGAAATGAACTTCATCAGTTTCACACTTTCAAACATTGGATAGGCTGTGAAGACAGAAGCCAGCAATATTACTAACGCAATATCGGTATAACTTATTTCGCCGATGGAAGAAATTTGTCCTGTGAAAATAAAAAACAAACTGATAATTAACCATCCTCCGGCGATCTCATAAAAAATAATATTTCCGGAACTGGTTTTACCAAAGATTTTCCCATTGAAAACAGAAAATATGGTTCCGAAAAGCGCGCACAAGATACCGTAGATAATGCCTTCTTTATATTTCAGTTCCGCATTGAAAATTAATGAGATACAGATCACAATGATCAATCCTATAATCACCTCTGCCCAATCCGGTTTGCGCCGGAAAATCAAAGGCTCTATCAAAGCGGCGAACAGAGTGGACAATGACAGACAGGACAAGGCGATGGAAACGTTGGAAACCTTGATCGACTGAAAGAAAAACAGCCAGTGAAAAGCCATCACACTGCCAATACCGACCAGTTTGAACAACAGATTCCTAGAAACCCTGATGCTTTCTTTTTTGATTAATCTTAAATATAGATATAGAAATATGGCCGCAAAAAGCATCCTGTAAAAAACCAGGATCTGAGCATCTGCCAAAATCAATTTTCCCAAAATTGCTGTAAAGCCCCATAAAAAAACAATAAAATGTAACCTCAGCAAATAAGAATTCTTCATAGAAACGGTTGATTTTCAATCTGCAAAATTATGATAATTATTACAGATCTAAAGCCTCCCAATTGAGATTACATGAGGAATTTCAAAAATAAAAAATCCGTCTTGAAATTTGGGACGGATCTTTGTACCTGTTGAAATGCGAGGGAAATTATTGCCTCCAATAAGGTTTGATAATTTTGTTGCCGTTAAAACTAAGAAACAAAAAAATAACCGCAGCAATAAGACAAATTAAAGTGGCCTGAATGCTGCCTTCCGGACCAAATTCGCCTCCGGTAATTATTTCCAAACCCTGGATTTTTGCTTCTAATAAACTGCTGCTTTTTTCATTTCCTGATGTGACAGCTCCAAAAATTCCGGATTGGGTAAAATTCCATGCAAAATGTAAGGCTATCGGAAACCAAAGATTGCGGCTGTATATAAACACAGAACCTAACAAAAACCCGGCGGTAGTGACACACAATCCCGAAAGAAGGCTGCTATGAGGATTTGCGAGATGCAACGCTCCGAATATTAACGATGAAATTGTAAGCGCAATATAACTTCCCAGCTTTTCTTCGGTAATTCTGAAGATAATGCCCCGCACCAAAACTTCTTCTATAATGGAAACCGTGAGCATAGTGACGAACGGAATCACTATGAATGATAATGGATTGATTGCAACAATCCTGTATCCTCCGTTCAAATAAATCACGAGGATAGTCAGAGATTGTAATATAAATCCGACCGAAGCGCCGATGATCAAATTTTTAACCAATCCCTGATAAGCAAATTCCACTACCTTTCTTCTTTCATAATTCTTAAAGAAAAGTACATAACTGATGATGACTGATGAAGACACGAAAACACCCTTGATGACGTTACGAACATCTTTATCCAGAGTTGTTATAGACAATAATCGTGAAACGACTTGCTGACCAATAACTACCACCACTAGAAAAACCAGCAATGCAAGTACAATTTTGGTGATGGAGGAATTAAATATTTTTTGTTTTAAAGTAAGAGTTTGCATCGTAATTGGTTTTGAAGTATTAATATGATGCAAATGTAAAATGTTGCAAAACCAAAAAATAGAATGAAATTTGCCTACCTCATAATTTTTGAAATTGCTTGGGCAAAAATCCCGTTTGATTTTTAAAAGTTCTCGTAAAATGGCTTTGATCTGCAAATCCGCACTCCAGCCCAATTTGTGTCAAAGAACGTTGTGAAGATTGTATCAGCGGAATAGAGCGGTTGATCTTTATTCTTCTCATATATTCGCCCAGAGTGCATCCAAAATATTTGGGAAAATGTTTGGATATGGTAATTGGATTCAGTTTTAGAATACTTGCCAAACCATTCAAATCTGGATTTTCATTCCAACAGTCGTTCAGTAATTCCTTCAAAACTTTCACCCAGAGCGGACTTTTATCAAATCTTTCCAAATGATCTCTGCCGCTTGCCAACTGAGAAAATAACATCGTAATATTATCACCTGAAAATACGTCAGCAGTCATTGTTTCTTTGAAGATTTTCAGAATCAAAAACTTAGTAAATTCCGTATTCTGAATAGACTTTTCGATCATTGCTTCTGACAGATCCAGCTTTTGAAGCAGATTTTCTCCAATTTCTATATTGATATTTCTTGACGGGAAAAGTGTATCCTGATTGGAATGCAACTCATCACTATGATAAAACAGCAGGGAACCCGGCCCTAACGTTTCACTGTAATTTTTCCGCTTTTCCGTTGTACCACCTTTCAAAAACAATGTAATATGAGCATTCTTATGGGAATGCCAGCCTTCGTAGACTTTCTGCTGATATTCAGTTTCGACTACCGAAATCCCTTTCCCTGCATTAAAACTTTTTTTGGTATTACCCAAATATTTCTCTTTTTCAAGGTTGTACATCTGCAGCTGGATTGAAAGGTATTCTGTTGGCAAAAATACTACTATTCTATGTTAAAAGACGCCACATAATCTACAATTGATATTTTATGTAATCAAAGTAAATGTCAACCAGCAAAAAAAATCCGTCCAAAAATTTCGGGACGGATCTTTTAATAAAGAACTTATTAAAAATAACATCAACTAACTAAATTGAGAGTATTCGGATTTATAACGTAAAAACTGATGTTTTATTTTGCAACAGCTGTAAAAAGAAGAATCCCGCTTTTCGCTTTGTGATTATTTAAAATATTTTATCTTTAGAGCAAAGAAAAATCAATGGATTTAGAATTCAATAAAAGAGAAGATATCAACAAACTCAAACTTTCTGACATCAAGAAAACCTTGTCGAAAATCAAATTAGGCGGTGGCGAAAAATCGCTCCAAAAACAGCGTGATCAAGGAAAAATGACTGTCCGTGAAAGACTGGAATATCTTTTTGATAAAAATTCTGAAACCATAGAAATTGGCGCTTTTGCAGGTTATGAGATGTATGAGGAGCAAGGCGGATGTCCTGCGGGCGGCGTTGTTGTGATGATGGGCTACGTTTCCGGAAGGCAGTGTATTGTGGTAGCCAATGATGCTACGGTGAAGGCCGGTGCGTGGTTCCCAATCACAGGAAAGAAGAATCTCCGCGCTCAGGAAATAGCGATGGAAAACAAATTACCTATTATTTATCTGGTAGATTCTGCCGGTGTTTTCTTGCCAATGCAGGATGAAATCTTTCCGGATAAAGAAATGTTTGGAAGAATTTTCAGAAACAACGCCAAGATGAGTTCATCTGGAATCGTTCAGATTTCTGCCATTATGGGAAGCTGTGTAGCGGGTGGCGCCTACTTGCCGATTATGAGTGACGAGGCGATGATTGTGGACAAAACAGGCAGTATCTTCCTCGCAGGCAGTTATCTTGTAAAAGCAGCAATTGGCGAATCTATTGATAATGAAGCCCTTGGCGGCGCAACAATGCATAGCTCTATCTCCGGCGTCGTAGATTACAAAGCCAAAGATGATAAAGACGCACTGGACAGGATCAAAAATATTATGAAGTCTATCGGCAGTTACGACAAAGCCGGATTCGACCGCATCGAAAGCGCACCTCCAAAGGAAAATCCCGATAACATTTTCGGAATAATGCCAGCCATAAGATCTGAACAGTATGATACTTTTGAGATTATAAAATGCCTGGTCGACAATTCCGAATACGAAGAATATAAGCCCGATTACGGCAAAAGCATCATCTGCTGCACCGCTAGAGTCGACGGCTGGAGTGTGGGCATTGTTGCCAACCAGAGAAAACTCGTCAAAAGCGGGAAAGGCGAGATGCAGTTTGGCGGTGTGATCTATTCTGACTCTGCCGACAAAGCAACCCGATTTATCGCAAATTGCAACCAGCGAAAAATACCGTTGGTTTTCCTTCAGGATGTGACCGGATTTATGGTAGGATCCAAATCCGAGCAGGGCGGAATTATCAAAGACGGTGCAAAAATGGTAAATGCAGTAGCCAATTCTGTAGTACCGAAATTTACGATTATCACAGGAAATTCTTACGGCGCAGGCAACTACGCGATGTGCGGGAAAGCGTATGACCCAAGACTGATTGTTGCCTGGCCGTGGGCAGAACTTGCCGTAATGGGTGGCTCTCAGGCAGGGAAAGTGCTGCTTCAGATTCAGGAATCTGCTCTTAAAAAACAGGGTAAAGTCATCACCGAAGAAGACCGAAAACAAATTCTAGACAAAATACTGAAAGATTACACGCGACAGACACAGCCTACATATGCAGCAGCAAGATTATGGACAGATGCGATTATCAATCCTGTAGATACCAGAAAGTGGATCAGTATGGGAATAGAAGCAGCAGACCACTCGCCGATTACGGAAAGATTCAATATGGGCGTGATCCAGGTATAATCTTTGATTTTAGAAAAATATATACACACAAAACGATGAGACCACTATTGATTCTGGCTTTTGGACTTCTGACAGCCAGCTCGTCTGCGCAGTGCACCATTACAGGCAGCGCCATTTTGCGGGCAAATGAGACGGCAACTTACACCACGGACAGCCGGGCAGCCTGTGAGGATTGCTATATCTGGAAATCCTCGAGCGAAAATCTGCTCATTGAGGGCTACAGCAAGCTGGGAAAGATTAACGTCCGCGCCATCGTCCCGGGAAAATACACACTTTCCGTAGCCACTTCTGACGCCAAAAATACAACTTGCGAGAAGATCATAGAAGTAACGGAAGCAGCACAAACTCCTGCGAAGAATAAGTGTGGTGTGAATATAGAAGATTTCAAAGATGTAAAAGTGAGCGAATCTGTAGTATCGTTTTTTCCGAATGAAAACTCAGCAGATTACGAGTATAACTGGACTGCCACGTATGTCAACAATGAAGTGAAAACCTCTACAGATAAAATACCGCAATTCTTTTTTTCGGACATCAATTACATCAAACTTGTCAAACTGAAAATCACCAGAAAAGTGGCACTTTGTACAGTAACTATTTCTAAAACCTATGATGAGAATTACTGGAAACCGGCAACGAATTCCGGAAAAGTACAGCAAAGAGTGTATGCGCCAACCAGCTACAGTGACTATGTAAAACAAGGAGAAAGCACAAAATCAAATGACGATAAACAGTAATTAAAGTCACTAAAAATGTAAAGACCAACTATAAACTTCCCTTTAAAGGAAGTTTTTTTATGCGCTAATTTTGCAAACTTTTTAACTTTATTAAAATAATATTTAACTTTATTAAAATAATTATTACATTTGTAAAGTTAAATTAAAGAAAATGAAACTTCCCATCGTTTGTCCCAGCTGCGATCATGCCCTGAACGTAAGTCAGATGAAATGTCCGTCCTGCGAAACCAATGTCAATGGTAATTATGAACTTCCTACGCTTCTGAAGCTCAGCCGCGACGATCAGGATTTTGTCCTCAACTTTTTTCTCTCCAGCGGCAGCATCAAGGAGATGGCAAAACAAGCGGAACTGTCCTATCCTACAATGAGGAACAAAATGGATGATCTCATCGAAAAAGTCAAAAAACTTCAAAACTAAAAACTATGAACTGGAAAGCAATTTTTAATCCGTTTGAGAAGTGGGACGAGAAGTATCTGCTGGCTTTGGGAATCGTTTTTTTTATACTTAATTTCTTCGGTTGTTTCTACGCCGGAATGATCAACGACAGTATTTTTCATCTTTCATTTTTAGAAGAAAATCAAATGCTGGCAGACGTTATCAAAATCAATACGAAGAGCTATTTGTTCGCTGTCATCCTATTATTTATTCTCGCAAAATTCATCAATAAAAGAGCAAGAATCATCGATATCATCAACACCGTTTTGATTTCGCAGATTCCACTCATCCTTACGATGCCGATGATGTCTTTGCCGTTTATCAAAGAAGCCAATCAAAATATTAAGGAAAGCGCAGGCCACTTTGCAAGGATAGAAATGACAGATCTGATGATTGTTGCCATTGCAGGATGCATTACACTGCCATTTCTGGGTTACAGCTTTGTGCTCTATTTCAATGGTTTCAAAACGGCTACCAATTTGAGAAAATGGCAGCATATTGTTGCATTCGTCATCTTTTCTCTGATCATTACAATGGTCAGTCAGACTATATTTTAAACTAAATATTTACATATGAAAACCAAACTATTATGGGTGCTGATTTTATTGGCACAGACTTTTTACGGCCAGGATTTAACGGGCGAATGGAAGGGCGAACTAGATCTCGGAGGGATGCAACTACCTCTTATTCTTAGCATTAAGAAGGAAAATAACGCTTATAATTCTACAGCGAGAAGTCCCAAACAAAGCGACAAAATCATTACGGTAGACAAGACAGAATTTACTGATAATGAATTGACTTTCGTGATGAATGCCCTGAATGCTTCTTATAAAGGAATGTTTAACAAAGATCATTTCGAAGGCACTTTTACGCAGAATGGTCAGTCTTTTCCGCTCAATCTGTCCCGAAGTAGCGGCGGCGAAAAAGCCAATCCAACAGATGCACAGGTCAAAGACATCGGAAACAGAGCGATCAATACCACGAAGCTCGATGATTTTCTTAATTATATAACTCAGAATCAGCAAGGTATAGGGAGCGTTTCCATCTTCCGGAAAGGGAAAGAAGTTTACAGAAAAGATTTCGGGCAAAATCTGCTTCCTGATTTGAAATGGAATCAGCAAACCGCCTACCAGATTGGTTCTATCAGCAAACTATTCACGGCCGTGATGCTGATGCAGCAAGTAGAGAAAGGAAAACTGAATATTAATGATAAACTTTCCAAATATTATCCTGAAGTTCCAAATGCCGACAGGATTACTATAGAAACCATGCTAAACCACACCAGCGGACTCGGCGATTATGTAGGCGAAAAGTACCAATGGCTATTCGGCAAATCAGTTGGCGATCAAGCGATTCTTGATACAATAAAAGCGCAAGGTGTAGAATTTCAGCCTGTTGAAAAAACAAGATATTCCAATTCCGGCTATTATTTGTTGAGCAGAATTCTGGAGAAAGTGTCCAGTAAACCATACAATATTCTTCTAAAAGAAAACATCACAAGCCAAGTTGGAATGAAAAACACCTTTTCGGTGCTCGACAATCCGACGAACGTTTTCCTATCGTATGAAAATGAAAATGGTGTCTGGAAAGAAAAGGAAGATTTTGATTTCCATAATTGTATTGGATTAGGCGATATTGTTTCGACGCCGAATGATCTGAATTTATTTATCAACGCATTATTCAATAACAAATTTTTGAAGGCAGAAACGCTTGAGAAAATGATGCCGAAACCAAGCAGTAAAATGGACTTCGGATGGGGAATCATGCCGATTCCGTTTTACAATCAGGTTTCCTTTGGACACGGCGGCGACACGGCTGGAAGTCATTCTATTACAGCTTATAATAAGAAAGATGACTATTCTATTTCAATGGTTATTAATGGTGAAGAGTATCCACACAATGCTTTGGCCATTGCCATTCTCAATATTATTTATAATGAAGATTTTGAATATCCGAAATTCGAAAACATCAATGAATCAAAGGCTTATAACGGAAAATTTAAGAAATACATCGGCACTTACACTTCTACTGATATCTCTCTGGATCTTAAAATTTTTGTAAATGACGACCTACTCTTTGCCCAAGGAAAAGGTCAGTCGGAATTCCCGCTGGAATTGGTACAGCAAGATCAATTCAGATTTGAAAAAGCCGGAATACAGATCAACTTCTTTCCGGAAAAGAATCAGATGCAGCTTCTCCAGAACGGGAAAACGTACAGTTTTACCAGAAAATAATAATTATAAAACGAGGCCTTTCCCATAGATCGGCCTCGTTTTTATTAATGACAAATCTTAATGAATAAACACGTGCGCATGTTTCGATCGCCGTGTGCGCAGGAGATTTGATGCGTGCGCACAGACCGAAGATCTTGCTCATCAATCAAGAAAAACGAGGCTTCTCAATTAAGATCAGCCTCGTTCCGATTAATAAAAAAACTATGATTAACTTTACTTCTTTATTATTTTAGTTACATCAATATACTCATCAAATATAGTTTTAATGATGTAGGTTCCAGTAGGTAGCTCTGCTAGATTAATTACATTAGAATCCTTATTTGTCTTGAGCAATTGTCCTGCATTACTAAATATTTCTATGTATTTTACTTTTGTTTCTGACTTAATGGTTAACAAATCTTTTACCGGATTAGGATAATATTTAACCGAAACTTTCTCAGCATCCGAAACAGCCAACTGGCCTGCATTCAGGCTATAATCTTCCACCTGCCCGTAGTAGGAATTTCCGCAAGGCGTTTCGTTAGGATTCTGAATCGCTCCGTAAAGCCTCACTCTCATTTTTGTACGTCCGGCCAATATTGCTGACGGAATTGTAATCACGCCTTTCCACGGTGCCTTACCGTACGCTGTGGTGAGCACTTTTTCTCCGGCATCAGTGAAATCCCCATCCTGATTGAGGTCTATCCAAACAATCACCTGGTCGAAATCTGCCGAACCTGTGGTAGAACTTGCCGTAAAATTATAGATCTGACCTGCCGAAACATTTCCGATTACATTAGAAAAATCTTCATAGCCTGCGGTAGAACTGGAATTGTTATTAATATCTGCAAACGTCACATTCGCTATTTTTTCAGAAAGAAGGTAAGTAGATCCTGCTGCGCAATAGTTGTTCGCCCCTGTATAGAAAGAAATATTGGCATAATTACCTACGACACCGCTGCAGACTGCTGCCACACTGACGTCATAAGATTTATTGATCTCCAATTGTGACAACGCATATTGATTTGTAGTAATATTATTGACAACCGTCCAATTACTCTCCGTCGATTTTTTATATCTCAGCGTGTAAGTCGCACTGGCCACCAGATCCCAGTCCAGCTGTGCTGTAATTTGAGTGATATTACTTACCGCAAAAGACGTTGGTGCTGTGCCGTCACACGCCAAGATGCTGGAAACTGCAACATTTCCTAAAGCATAAAAAACATTGTCAATTGCTGAAACTCTTACAATAACCGTCTGATTTGCAGCAACACCTGAAAAGTTTATCATTTCTGATCCGTCATTAGGCGTAGAAGGCTTCAAAACATTCCAGGAAACGCCCTGATCTGCTGAATAATCAATCTTAACGCTGGCAACATTATACGGTGGAAGATTGGTACTTGCAACATCCCATTTGATCTCACTTTCAGCATTGTTATACACTTTTGCAGTAGTCATTTTAAAAGGACCTTCACTGCCTACCGTGATTTTTTGTAAACTTTCAGAGGTCTGCTGCTGCGTGACATCTGGATTATTATCTCTTACAACAGCTTTAAAATTGAGGATCCTTGCAACGTTGGACACCGCTTCCCAGTCGGTAGCGCTTACAAGATTACCTTTGATGACGCTGCTTAATTTCGGAAAATATCTGGCAGGATTTGGACCTTGTGGCAGCGACCGGAATTTCGGACCAGTCGTATTATCGCCGGTTACCGTTGTAACCGGAGAAGTTGACAGGTCATATTCTTCCCAACTGTAAGTAAGTGGATTATTTTCCGCATCTGTTGCATTGGCAGTCAGGACAAAAGCTGTTCCTTTAGGAATCGTTCTGTCCGGCAAAGCTGCAATCACCGGAGGATTGTTATCAATACCGGTCACCGTCCCGCAACTTTGAGAATTGACGTAAGACTGCACCTGCTCTATGCTTCTCACATGAAAATAGGAATCTGAGAAAGTCTGCACATTTGAAAATGTGATGCCGGCATATCCCATAATCGTAGAGCCAGAGCCCGGTTCCATATGAGCCGACCGGTTGGGCACAGGCAGAATCTCGAAACTGTAAGTGTGGTCTGCGCCAAACTGATGGCCCATCTCGTGCGCTACAAGGTCTATATCAAAACGTTCCCCTTCCGGACCGCCTGTTCGCGGTGTACTGAAAGCGGCACCTTTGGATGTTGCATCCGTATTATTAACTGGATTTCTGCAGACATTGCCGACACTGCCGGCATTTCCTGATCCGCCGGCACGTCCGAAAAGATGACCGATGTCGTAGCCGTCATTTCCCACCACTGAAGTCAGGGTCTGCTGCAGTTGGGTATTCCACGCGCCACCAATTCCTATATTAGCAGTGGAATAAGGATCTGTAGCGGGATTGGAAAAGATCAGCTGGGGAATATCCTGCACACTCAGGTGAATGGCAAAGTCCCGCTCAAAAACACCGTTGACCCGCGTCATTGTGGCATTGATTGCAGCAAAAGCCTGCGCCACGCCACCAAAACACTGTGTGTATTCTCCAATTACCGAAATGGCCAGTCTGTATGTTCTGTATTTTTTATCAGCAGATTTGCTGAAATCTGTGGCTGCGTTGGAAAAGTTGGAACCTGCCGTTAATTGTTTAAGCTGATTTTGACTTTCTGCAGATTCCGAAGTTGAGCAGGAGAAAGCGTGCGCACCTGTTTCTCTGTCCGATTTCGGAAAAACACCGTAAACTGTTCTTTCTTCGTTCACAGGCTCGATGAATTCATACTTTCCGTCCTTGAACATCATCGACTGTAAATCGTAAGGCGACACACTGAATCTGACGTAAGTTGTAGGATCGCCCACTTTTGTACCCACATAAGAGCCTAGCTGATAGCGGTCTGCGAGAGACTTTACAACGACCGGCAAACTGTACACTTCGAATTTTGCTGTTGTTCCGTCAACTGTCGGAAGGTCTATGAGAACAGGATTGCTGTTTTTACCAGTGGGTTCTGCAGTGCTGAGTTTTGACCTTATCGCGTTGAGATCCAGCGTATAGAAAGTATTTGCTTTTGTTTCTTTTGACTGTTTTCCCTTCATTGCTGTGGGCGTCCACTGTCCAAAACTGAGGATGGAACTTAAGCAGAGAGAAAGCGTTATGAAAATTTTATTCATATTTTAACTGAAATTTTAATCATTGTTTTAAGAAAAAATGGGGCTTTTCAGTACGATCAGCCCCGGGTGAATCAAAAAAACTATGAATGAATTAACTTATTTCTTTATGATCTTCGTCATTTCAACTTGACCTTCCACAACTGTTTTCACAAAATAAACGCCTGAAGAAAGCTTCGCCAGATTGATGGTATTGGAATTATTAATGTTATTAATCATTTGACCTGCAACATTATAAACAGAGATACTGCTTACTTTTTTGTCTGAAGAAACCGTCAGAACATCGTTGACAGGATTTGGATAAATCTGAATTTTCGCCTTTCCTGCGGCAGAATCTACCGCAAGGGTTTCTATTGTAAATTCATCTGCACCAATATCTGGTGTTGTGGCACTTCTGGCTTCATTATTAAAATCCGCAGGCACGTCTGTCAAAGATGTCCCTTTGTTATCGATTGCTGAATTCCCGGATTCCTGCAAAATGTGAAGGTCTGTATCGGAGATGAATTTTGGTAATGCCTGGATTGAATTGGCATTGTTTCCGTACGTGGTCTGCAGGTTGCTGAGAGCAGGCAAAATTGTTTGAGTAGTGGTGACTGCCAGAATTGCAAGATTGTTGCTGCTGTAAAAAATATTATGATCAAAATTCGTGAATATGATCTTCGGATCTGTATTGGAGAATGTAGAGCTGAAGGAAACAGAAGCTGCATAGGCCGGAACAGAATTATCTGCAAGGCTGGCCACAAAAATATTATTTCTGACATCTATTGATCCTGCTGCAGTAATCCCGGCAATGCTGAGTGCAATTGGAAGACCTTTAGTCACACCGTCATTCTGGGTTTCTGTCAAATAAACAGAATTATTGTAAATTTTATATCCTGTACCGCCGTTGATCAATATTCCACCGGTGTTTCCCGAGATGGCAAAACTTGAGATCTTTGAGATGAAATTATTACTCACTAAAGTATTTGAAGCAGTCGCAGCTCCTAATACCAGACCTTCTGCGCCAAGTCCCGCTGTAGTTCCCGACTTTTTGTTGACAAGATTGCTGATAGTGTTTTGGCTGATTACCGTTCCGAATGTAGATCCTCCCAGACCAATGCCCGTCACAGAACTGTTGAGTCCGCCGCTAAAAAGGTTTGAAATCTTATTTCTCAGAATTTTGTTGGCCGATTGCACGCCTCCTGCGCCTGCATTGGTAAAAATCTGGATGCCTGTTGCACTACCTCCACTGACGTTGCTGATGCCGATATTATCAATAATATTATCAGAAACTGTCGTATTCATCGTATTAACAGCCAGCCACATTCCTCTTTTCGCCTCGTTGACAGTGGCATCAAAGTTTCCGATTTTATTAGCCGAAACGACAACGCCATCCGTACCACCGAGATAAATACCTGTTGCTCTGTTAGAATTATCGCCGCTTGCTGAAAGGTCATTTTTCGCAATGATTGATCCAGAACCATTTCCTGCGGCAGAAACCGCCAGAAGGTAGATTCCGTTAAATGATCTTTGGACCGTGTTGTTTTCGATATTGATGTTTTTAAAATAACCGGCCGTAGCCGATCCAGCCGTATTACTCACAATAATTCCGTAACCTGAAGTTTTTACGCCATTGATCACGTTTGTGTTTTTTACGGTAACATTAGTCAAAGGGTTGGCAACGTCAGAAGATCCCATTGCAATCACCTGGCTTCCGGCAACATTTCCATTTACAATACTCAGATCCCTGCTGTCTGTGCCGTTGTTGCTACCGTCAATAGTGAAGTTGCTGCCCAGAATTCTGAAAACAGGTCCGGCTGCAGTGTTGGTAATAGATGGTGTAGTGGCTGCAGCGGGCTTTAAAGTAACCGATGCAAAACCGGAGGTGCCTGTACTTCGGTTCAAAAAAGAGGTGCCTGTTTCTGAAGTATTTGCTGTAATTGTAATATTAATGACCCCTTGATGCGTACCGGCATTGATGGCATCGAAAGCGGCTTTCACAGTTGTATAAGTTGCAGTTTCAGTTCCTGAACTTGCATTTACATCTACCTGTGCAAACGCTGCGGTTGCAAGTAAAAGGGATAGAATTGATAAAGATTTTTTCATATAATTCAGTTTTTTAACATTTAAAATAAGGCACTAAAAAATCGGCTATCGAGAAGACAGGTCTTAAACAATAGCCGACAAACAATTATGATTTTACTAAGTCTTTTACTTTTTGATGACTTTAGAAGTCTCCGTTTTACCTTCTACATCGGTTTTTACAACATAGACACCTGCAGAGAGATTGCTTATGTCAATAGTATTGATATTTTGAGTAGTCTTTACCAATTGTCCCCCAGTATTATAAACTGAAATTGAGCTCACTTTTTTGTTTGAGGCAACAGTTAATATGTCTTTCACAGGATTTGGATAGAAACTTACTTTATCAAAAGCGGATTCACCGGTTGACAAAGCTTCTTTTACATTGATCGTATAATCTTCCACCTGGCCGTCATTATAATTACCACAAGGACCGGTTGGCCAAAACATCGCAAAAGTGGAAGGCGAATTTACTTTTAAAATTCTAAGTCTCGTATTTCCCAACACTGCATCGGACGGGACTTTGATATTCAGTTCTGCAAATTGAGCGTCGAAACCATCTGTACCTTTCACAAACCCAATTCTGTAGATCTCATTATCATTATCTAGAGTTCCATTTTGGTTCCAGTCTATAAACGCTGTAAAAGTACTTACCTTGAAAGCGCCATACGTGTTACCTTTTACCGTTATTTTATACTCCTTGTTTTTTTCCACAGTCCCGACTTTGGTCAGATAGTTTTCGTAAGAACTACTCGAGTTGGGATCTGTAACGTTGGAAATCCCCGCAAAAGTAACTGAAGTGATAGGTTCAGAATTGGTTGCAGAAATACTGCAGTATGACGAAGTACCTGGATTATTTGGCAAAACTCTTATTTTGCTGCTTCCTTTGAATCCTCCGCCAGACCAGTCATTATAACTTAATGTCCAATTGCCTTCTACAGGAACTAGCGGCACCTGCTGGTAAGGATTAAAGAGTCTGGTATTGATGTCGAACTTCACTTCGAGTTCTCCTCTTTCGTTGGCGAACATTTCCTCATCTTTGTTCAGCTCCCAAGCGCCTGACGCAGGATCACCGATATTAATTTTAACCTGACCGTTCGGAACCAGATTTTTAACAATCACAGTGGAACCGGATTCAAAGTCCTGCATTTTGAAAGACACAGGTGTAGCTTCACCGATGATGACGTGTTTAGGATCCTTCACCACTGCATAAGTTCCGGTTGCGGTCTTTCCGGAGGTATCCTCAGCTTTCAGCGTATAGTTGCCCAAAGGAGAAGTATTGGTCCAGCCGTTGAACTGGAAAGTAACATTCCCTGTCGCATCCGTTGTAGAAGACAGAGATCTCAGGCCACCCTGTGGATCTACGGAAGTAAATTTGATTGCCGAGTTGGCCGCAAAACCGGTACCGCTTACTTTGATACCGTAAGCCCAATACCAATATTCCAGGATACTGTTCGCCGCCGGAGCAGGATTATTGGGAACGGTTGTATCTATAGCTATAGTTTGCGCAGATAGCATTCCTGAAAGAAGAATTGATGCAAGAAAGGCGTTTTTCAATTTCATATGATTTGATTTTAATTATATTTCAAATCTACCTATGAAATCCTTAAACGGAAAACTATTGCTGTTTGGAATTGAAGAATTTACACGAATACTGACACTATTTTCCAATCGTAAAATATTGAATAACAGACCATTGAAACCTAAAGAGAAATATTATGAATGATTTACCAATTTCAAGCTTTTTACCCTTTTTTTAATGTAAAATAAACCTACTGCAGTGATAAAAATTATCAAAATCAGATACAAACAGAACTTTCTCTGATCATTTTCCAATTCTGCAGTCTGTATTTCTAAGTTTTTTGCCAACAAATCTGAGAAGGATTTTTCTTCAGTACCGTCATTCTCCAATAGGTTTTTTTCCAGTTTCTGATTATAAAAAAAGTATTGCGGCGCATTGTTCTGATTAAGATAATTCTGACTCAGCGCATCATAAACTTCTGTGAGAAGTCCCACATTAGAAGTCTGGCCAATCGTCTTTTCCGTATCCAGAAGGACTTGATTAGCTTTCAAAAAATCCTTTCTGTTATCATAAGTGATGGCAAGCCCTACTTTAGCATAGTTGGAAGCCTCTGCCATTTTGTAGCTGTCAGCTTCTCTGATGACTTCGAGAAAAAGAGCCTCGGCCTCGTCTGCTTTTCCAATGTCTATCAGGGAATATCCTTTTTGTATCTTGGTTATATTTCTGTTGAGAATACTGCTTCTGTCTTTGTGCTTATTGTATTCGTTAATTGCTTTATCAAAATAGGTAATTGCAAATGCAGGATCCAGATTATCCTTATAAATCAAGGCTTTAACAAAATAAATATTGGAGCTCATCTGATTGAGCGACGGATCTTTGAGAAAATCTATAATCGTTTCTGCTCTATTAAGATAATTAATGGCTTTTTTGTTGAGCTTCAGAATGTAATACTGATTGCCTATGAAGCCCAAAGCATTCACCATCGTCAGAGAATCCCTGGCTTTTTGAGATATATCGAGCGCTTCAAAACCCGATTTCAGGGCCGCAGATGAGAGATGCTTTACCGAATAGGCACTTCCTTTGGAAAGCAGCAGTTTGCTTCGGAGTCTGTCATCATCAATTTTTGGTTCCAGTTTTTTTACCATCACCAACGCAGAATCGGGATCTCTGAATGCCATTCTGTCAACTTCCGTAATCTGTTTTTCCAATTGGGATCCGGACTGTGAGAACGCAAAGAATGAACACAGCGTAAACAACAGGTAGCAACTTTTATTCATCTCACTTGTTTTTAATTTCGTCCACAAACTGCGACGGGCTTTTCCCGGTCACATTCTTGAAAATAGTTGTAAAAGTCGTGCGCGATGCAAATCCCGCTTCTTCCGCCAGATAACTGGTCTTATACTGCAGATATTCAGGATTTTGCATCATTTTTTCTACAATATAATTGACCCTGAGTTCATTAAGATAATTATTAAAATTTTTGCCTTTATGTTTATTGATGATCTCGGAAAGGTATTTGGAATTCGTGTTCATACGCTTTGCCAGAACTGCCAATGAAAGACCTGGATCTCTCACATCTTTGCTTTTTTCAAATGTCTCAAGATTTGACAGAATCAGATTCTCGGTTTTCTCAGGTATCGTAAAAACATGGCTGGTATGGAAATCCTTCAGCTGATCACTCAGTTTCTGTTCATACTCTTTTGAGATATTCTGTTTTTCAAATTCAACCGTCGCCACACTGGCTTTGGCTTTAATTACAAAATAATATATCACACTGATTATTAGAATCAATCCGCAAACAAATGCTATGAAAAATAAAACGGTGTTTTGAAATTCTTTTTGCTGATGTATGCGGGAATTTTCTTTCTGATCTATAATATTGATGACGTTTACGCGCGCTTCCTGTCTGTCGGCAAGCGAAGATTTGAGCAGTCGGATATACTCTTTTCTTGAGCTGAAACACGCCGGCGAATTTCCCGTACAAGCCTTTTGAGACCAAATTCTGTAAACATCCGTAAAGAATACGCCACTGTTATAATTGGGGAATTTGTTTTTGACCGCAGCGATATCATTTTGGGAAATCTCACCTTTAGCTGCTTTGGACTGCAAAACCAGCACTTCTCCCAGCAACTGAAAATAGGAATCAGCATTTTGCAGGCCGGGAATAATCTGATCATCAATTGATGCTTTTACCAACAACAGCCGGTCTTTGTAAGTCTTGTCGAGATCCGAGGCATTACTGATACTCCTTGCGATCAGAGATAGTGTTTCTTTATATTTCTTCTGATGATAAAACTGGAGGATTTCCAACTCATTCACCCAATTCCGGACACAGGTTTTCTCGTCATCCTTTAGAGATTGAGAAATGCCGTCGATATTGTTGATAATCTGTTGGAGTTCGTCCGAAAAACCAAGTTCCAGATATATTTTGCCAATCAGATAGTCATTTTTTGCCTTCAGAAAATCATTATCGACGTTTGTGGAAATCCTGTCTGCAGAGATGAGTTTGACGGCTGCATCGTTATACCTTCTCAGATTAAAAAAAATTTCTGACTGCAAAAGAAGTGCATTGTACACATCCTCAGACGTACCAAAACTTTGATTGGAGATGATGTATTGCGCTGTTTTGATAGCCTTTTCGGGATCAGAATACATGAGCGCCTTCACGTCTTTTGTCAGATTCTGGGCATCGTTGACTTGCGCATTGGCATTTACAGCTAACGCAAAAAGTAACATCAAATTAAAGAATCTGGCCAGCATTGGTGTTATTAAAAGACAAAGTCTAAAGATAATTAATTATAATCTCTTTCTGATTTAAAAATATTAAAATATCTATCCACGATCTGCTAAATCACCAATAATTTTTTTCCGGTGGCTTATTCCCCAGTCTGCGAGGTTTTCAATCACTTTTTTCAGCGTATATCCATAGTCTGTCAGTTCATAGATCACACTGATTGGCTGCGTATCCAAAACAGTTCTGGTCACAAGCTGATTGATTTCCAGATCCTTGAGCTCACTGCTCAGCATTTTGGCAGAGATACCGCTTACCTCCTTCTGAAGGTCAGAAAAACGAAGCCTGTCATAGCACAGTGCCGCAATAATGTGGATTTTCCAACGACCCTTCAAAACGTCCATCGTATCTTGGACAGCCAGCATATTGGTTTTACAGCATTTGATTTTCATCTTGTCTTATTATAGTTCAACTTGAGATTAACTTGATATCATATGATAATAAATACAGCCATAAAATACATAAAACCCTCATTATCAATTGACTTACTTTTTTGTAATAATAACTTTTTGTTACCTTATTACAAAAATAAACTTTTCTAATGTAACTTTGCTGTTCAAATTTAAAAGATCCTAAAAATATGAGTTTAATAGAAGACCTCAACTGGCGTTATGCCGCCAAGAAACTGAACGGAGAAATCGTTCCTCAGGAAAAAGTCGATTACATTTTGGAAGCTGCAAGACTGGCTCCGTCATCCTCGGGCCTGCAGCCTTACAGGATTTTTGTGATTACCAACAAAGAATTGCTTGAAAAAATCAAACCGATCGCTTTTGACCAGGGTCAGATTACAGATGGTTCCCACCTTTTGGTCTGGGCTGCCTGGGACGGCTATTCTCACAACAGTATCTCGGAAGTTTTTGAAAAAACTACTGCTGAAAGAGGCATTCCGAAAGAAACTATGGACGATTATAAAACCCGTCTCTGGGGAATGTATGAACCGCTGGGATCCGACTGGCACGCGACACACGCCGCAAAACAGGCCTATATCTCATTTGGATTGGCCATTGCTGCGGCTGCAGAGCAAAAAGTAGATTCGACGCCGATGGAAGGTTTTGATATGAATGCGCTTGATGAACTTCTTGGACTGAGAGAAAAAGGTCTGAAAAGTGTTGTGATTCTACCTTTAGGCTATAGAGATACAAGCGGCGACTGGCTGGTAAATCTGAAAAAATACAGAACAGCAAACGACGAATTCATTACAGAATTAAAATAAAAATTGTATCAGTAAACAGTACAATTCATTGAATAAAAAAAGCGGAAATTAATTTCCGCTTTTTTTATTTAATATAAGTCTATCAGTCTATTATCTAGACTAATATCCCAAAAGCTTCAGGACATCCTCAGGACGCTGCTCTTCTCTGAAAAGCTCGTAAGTGAAGTTGCCGTCTTCGTCTTTATCAATCAAAATATGCTTTGGCTGAGGCATCAGACAGTGGTGAACGCCGCCGTAACCGCCAATCGTCTCCTGATAAGCACCTGTATGGAAAAATCCTATGTACAATGGTTTTGTATCATTATAAACCGGAAGATAGATCGCATTGGTATGCTGTTCGGAATTGTAGTAATCATCTGAATCACAGGTTAATCCGCCAAGAAAAACTCTTTCGTAAGAATCTTCCCAACGGTTCAGCGGCAACATTATGAAGTGACGGGAAATAGCCCACGTATCCGGCAAAGTCGTCATAAAAGACGAGTCGATCATATTCCATTTCTCTCTGTCGTTTTGACGTTTCTGAGAAATAATTTTATACAAATGTCCACCACTTTCGCCTACGGTAAAACTTCCGAATTCCGTGTAAATATTTGGTTCTTCAACACCTTCCTCTTCACAGAATTTCTTGATCTGCGAAACAATCTCGTTGACCATATATTGATAATCATAATCGAAATTAAGCGAAGTTTTGATGGGAAAACCACCACCGATATTAAGAGAATCTACTTCCGGCGCAATCTTTTTCAATCTTGCATAGACGCGGAGACATTTATATAATTCGTTCCAATAATACGCGGTATCTTTGATTCCGGTATTGATGAAAAAGTGAAGCATTTTCAGTCTCGCATTCGGATGTTCAGCGATTTTCTGGCTGTAATAGGGGATGATATCTTTGTATCCGATTCCTAATCTGGACGTGTAAAATTCGAATTTCGGCTCCTCCTCTGCTGCGATTCTGATTCCGATATCAAAAGTCCTGTCGATGCTTTCTGTAAGCTTGTCCAGCTCTCTGTAATTATCAAGAATCGGTGTGATATTTTCGAAACCGCTGTTGATGAGATCGGAAATCTTTGCCAGATAATCGTCTGTTTTGAAACCGTTGCAGATCACCTCGATATCTTTGGTGACTTTTCCTTTGTCATAAAGGGATTTCACGATGTCCATATCGTAAGCGGAGGACGTTTCCAGACTGATGTCATTCTTCAGGGCTTCTTCTACAACAAATGCAAAATGGCTGGATTTGGTACAGTAGCAATATCGGTAAGTTTTCTGATAATCGTTCTTTTCAAAAGCTTCTTTGAACCAAAATTTTGCCCGTTCTATATTTTGAGAAATCTTTGGTAAATAATTGAATTTCAAAGGAGTCCCGAACTTTTCCACAACTTCCATCAGGTTGATATCGTGGAATTTCAGACTATTTTCGTCCACATTGAATTCTTCTGTAGGAAAATAGAGTGTTTGGTCAATTAGTTCAGAATATTTTATTTTCATTGATGGCTAAAAAAGTTAATTGTTTTACGGTACAAAAATGATGAAATAAACTGAATTTCTGCGTTAATAATTCTATAAAAAATGATGAATCATTTCCCAACAAAAATCAACATATCACCTTCTTTATACTTAATCGAAACGTCCTGATCTTCTGCGATATTCCTTGTCCCAATTCTCTCTCCAAAAACTAAATTCTCCTTGTATAAAGGCCACTTCAATCCTTTGGTTTCAATGTTTTTCGCAATTGGGAAAGGCAACAATGAAATCAGTTTATCTTTAACACCCAAAATTGAGAATTCTTTAGGAATAAAGTAGTAGGACGAATAATTATCAAAGAATCTAAGATTCAATTGATCTTTAAAGAAAAAAGCGACGCTCAAGTTTCCGAGAAAATGGTCTTGCTCACCTCCACTTGCGCCGTAAACATCGATGTTTTCAAATCCTTTTTCAAGAATAATTTCTATTGCTTTGTGGAAATCGGTTTTGTTTTGGTCGGGCGTCTCTATAATTTCAAAACCGTATTGTCTGTCATCCTGAGCGGAGTCGAAGGGTTCTGTGTAAGAATCAAAGTCGCCGGAAATAAAATCCAATTTATCTAAAGGAAAATTAAGCTCGTTCAAATAATGAAAAGTGCCGTCTGTACAGGCGATCAATTCATAATCTGACAGATCGGGGAATTCTTTTGGTGGTTCTCCGTTGATGAAAAGTAAGGCTTTATTTTTCACTATTTTTTTTATGTTTCGTTTTGAAGAAAAAGACTTTTTCAGTTTCGTTAGTCGGTTTTGAAACTTTACAAGAACGTAAAATTATTGCTCAGAGTAAACAGAGAAAAACCATTCTCATTATTTTATTTATATGATTTTATAATAAAGTAGTTTTGTCATTCCGTAGGAATCTCAACAATCTAGATTCCTACGGAATGACAAAAAACTGTCTTAACTTCTATCATTCGGATTCCAATATTCCTCCGATTCATTATTCAGTTTCGAAACATATCTTGCCAAAACGAATAGATAATCCGACAAACGATTCAGATATTTTATTAATTCCGGTCGCACTTCTTCCGATTGATTAAGGAAGACCAAACTACGTTCCGCACGTCTACAGACTGTTCTGGCAACATGAAAAAACGTTGCTGCTTTTCCTCCGCCGGGCAAAATGAAATATTGCAAAGGCTCTACTTTCTCTTCCATCGCGTCCATCCAAAGTTCCAATTCTTCGATTTCTTGGTCTGAAATCACCAGTGGCAATCTCGCTTTTCCATTAGCCAAAAACAATTTATCAATTGGCGTAGATGCTTCCGAACCAACTGTAAACAAGTCAAATTGGATTTTTTTGAGTTGAGAAATCACATCTTCATCATCAATATGAGATTTTGCCACGCCAATGTTCGCATTCAGCTCATCGATGTTGCCGTAGGATTCTACCCTTGCGCTGGCTTTGGAGATTCTGCTTCCGCCGTAAAGTCCGGTTTCGCCTTTGTCGCCGGTTTTTGTATATATTTTCATCCAGAAATATTATTGGATAAAATTAAACTTTTTATTTTTGAACCACATAGGCACAATAGAATTTTAAAACAATTTGTTCTAAAAGTTCAATTAGCTATTTAAACTTAATTCTGCTAAGCATCTTCTATGTTTCTATGTGGTTTTTAAATTAATTCTTAAATTGCTATAATGAAAAAGCCATTTCAAAAAACCACCAACTTAATTCATATTTATCAGCAGTTGCGGCGCTTCATCAAGCCTTATCGCACGATGATTTTCGTAACTTTAGCTTTGACCTTCATCGGCGCATTATTCGCTCAGGTCAATCCTTTGGTTTTGAAATATACGGTGGACGAAGTGACAAAACTGACACAACTTCCCGATCCTATGAAGGAAGGAATTCACGTTTTGACTTTAATTTCAATTATCCTTTTAGGAAAAGAACTGGCTAATATTTTTATTCAGTTTGGACAAAAATTTTATGGTGAAAAAATCAGAATCAATGTCAGTTCTGAGTTAGCACAAGAAGCTATCAACAAAATCCTGACTTACAGAATCGCCTATTACAACGATGAAAACCACGAATCGGGCAAACTTCAAATCCGAATCGACCGGGGAATTGAAAGCCTCACAAAACTTGTTCAGAATTTTTTCATCGATATTCTGCCGCTCTTTTCAACGGCGATTATTGCGCTGATTGTAATGTATATGCAGAATATCTACGTCGGTTTGGTTTCTACAATGGTGATTCCGATTTATTTTTATGTGACTTCCAGACAGGCAAAAAAATTAGGAAACGTAAGACGAACACTCAGAAATCAGCGTGAGCAGAAAACTTCCGGACTTTTAAATTTGATTAATTCGATAATGGTGATCAAAAGTTTTGTCCGGGAAAAATTTGAAGGAAGCAAGCAATATAATCTTCAGATGAAGCTGATGGAAAGCCAGCTTTACACAAGGCGAACCAGTTTTATTTATGACGGTTTGAAGACTTTTATTGAGCAATTCGGTGTCGTTTTGATTATCCTTTTGACGGTTTATTTAGTTCTTGATCAGCAAATGACTATTGGCGCAATTATGCTTCATATTATGTTATTCAACAACGTTTCTGCGCCTATTCGTCAGCTTCACAGGATTTATGATGATATGAATGATGCCTTTATTTACGCCGAAGGTTATTTTGAAATCCTGAATGCCGACGAAGAAACCGAGCCAAACGGAACCATCAACAATATTCCAATCAAAGGAAATTTTGAAATCAAAAATGTGGATTTTACTTATCCAAACGGAATGAAAGCACTTCACAACGTTTCTCTGAAAATCGAAAACGGGAAAACAACAGCTTTGGTAGGATTAAGTGGCGCAGGTAAATCGACGATTATCAATTTGCTTTGTAAATTCTATGAACCGGATTCCGGCGAAATCCTTTTAGATGGCAACAATCTGAATGATTTTTACAATGACTTTCTGCGGGATGACCTTGGTTTGGTGCTTCAAAAAAATCACATTTTCAAAGGAAGTATTGAGGATAATATTCGATACGGAAATCTCCACGCTACTTTTGACGAAATAAAAGAAGCAGCGACGAAAGCGTATCTCCACGAGCAGATTATGGATTTGCCGGAAGCTTACAACCACGACGCCACGCAGCTTTCCGGCGGTCAGCAACAAAGAATCGCCATAGCCAGATTGTTCCTGAAAAATCCGCCCATTATTTTCCTTGATGAACCAACAGCAAGTCTGGACGCGATTGCAACGGAACAAATCAAAAATTCGCTTGATGCTATAAAGCAAGGAAGAACAGTTGTGATAATTTCACATTCTTTGTCACAGATTTTAGATTCGGATATGATTTATGTGATGAAAAAAGGTGCCGTTGTGGAAAACGGAACGCACGAAGAATTGTATGAAAAAGACGGAACTTACCGTGAAATTTTCGATGCTTCTGCAAGAAGTCTTAATCTCGATAGATTGGTGAAAACTTATAAAGATGAATGAGATTTGTGAAGAAAACACTTCGACTCCGCTCAGTGTGACATTAATAATGAATATTTTTGTGTCAGTCTGAGCGGAGTCAAAGACCTTTCAAGTGATAGACAATGAATGAAGACCATTACATTAAAAAAATAGACCGCGTCACGTCGATTCTCGTGCAATTGCAAAGCAAACCGATTGTCCGAGCGCAGGATTTGGCAGATAAATTTGAAGTGAGTGTCCGGACGATTTACAGAGATATTAAAACTTTGGAAAATGCCGGAATTCCGATTTTTGGAGAAGCTGGTTCGGGTTATTCTTTGGTTGATGGTTACAAACTTCCGCCAGTGATGTTCTCGAAAGAAGAAGTTTTGAGTTTCATCACGGCAGAAAAACTGATGCAGAATTTTTCGCACGAAAGTCTCGGTTCTCATTACAATTCGGCGATGGAAAAAGTGAAATCGGTCCTTCGAAATTCGGAGAAAAATCTGGTGAGCGATATTGAAAATCAAATCAACATCTATTCTTATCAACCGGAAAAGACGGATTCCATTAAAAATATTATTCCCACAATTCTGGAAAGCATTTCAGAGAAAACGCAACTGAAAATCAATTATGAAAGTGCAAAAACCGAAGCTTCGGAACGAATAATTGAAGCAGTTGGGATTTTTTATGAATTCAATTATTGGTATGTGATGGCTTTTTGTACAATGCGAAAAGATTATCGACAATTCCGTGTGGACAGGATTTTGAAAATCATTAAAACCGAAAATCATTTTCATCAGGAATATGGAAAAGTCGCCGATTACAAGCAGAAATCAAATACGGAAAAAGTGCAGGTCAAGCTTTTGGTCGAGAAACAGATAATGCCTCACATTATGCATTCGATGAAATATTATGGCTGGATTTCCGATGAAGAAACGGAAAACGGAATGCTCCTAACCTTCGAAACGAGCTGGATTGACGAGGGTTTTCCACGCTGGTTGATTACCTTTGCAGATTATGCAGCGATCATTGAACCTGAATATCTCAAAGACACAATGACTGATTTGATCCAAAATATCTCAAAAAAATTAAAATTAAAAATATGAAGTCTTTACTGTTACGAAGTTTTCTAATAATGACAATCGCCTATTCTACGGCACTTTCCGCTTGTTCGGCATTTCTGTTACGCGGAAAAGACCATTGCGTGGTTGGCTTCAATGAAAACTGGAAAACGATGCCCGGAATGATTGTGGTGAACAAACGCGACGTCCTAAAAAGAAATATCAGTTGGGAAAATCTGACCACCGATAATTTGACTTCCAAAAAACAATGGACTTCGAAATATGGTTCGGTGACTTTCAATCTTTTAGGTTACGATTTCCCTTGTTATGGCGTGAATGAAAAAGGCCTTTTCCTGGTGGAACTTTATCTCGAAGAAACTTCGAAAGTTGTCAATCCAAAACAGCCTAATATGTTCTGGGCACAATGGATTCAGTATCAATTGGATAATTATAAAACTGTAAAAGAAGTTGTTGACAATCTGAACAAAGGTCCGAATATCGATTGGTGGCCAAATGCTGCAGGAAGTCATTTTTTCCTGACCGACGCCAAAGGAAATGCCACAACGATTGCGTTGCTCGGTGGTAAATATAAAGTCCTGAGTGACAAAGAAATGCCAATGCCACTTTTGTGCAACAACCAATACAAAAAGGATTTTGACAAGGCTAAGCAATTTGATTTTCTGGGCGGAAATGAGAAGTTCGATTATGAGAAAAGTGGAAATTGGGATGACCGCTACAACCGCGCTTATTATATGCTTCAAAATTACAAATACGACGGAAAACCAGTAGATTACGCGTGGAATATTCTGAATTCTGTTCACGCCGGCGAATGGCAAACTGTGATTGATGCTAGGAATATGAACTTATTTTTCCGGTCAGATCTAAAGAAAGAAATTAAGAAAATCGATCTGACAAAACTGGATTTTTCAAAGAATTCGACTGTGAAATATCTGGACATTCACACCGATGAATTGGGCGAAGTGAATCAGGATTTCCAACCGTTGACATTGAGTAAAAATAACGAATATGTGGAAAAAGGTTTTCCGATTGGTTATGACAACAAGGAATTTGGAACATCGGAAACGTTTGTGAAACTGAAGGAAAACATTGTTAAATTCTTCAGTAATATTTTACCGGATTAAAGATTTAACCACATAGACACATAGTTTTGTAAGGTTTATTTTGGGAAAATATCCAAATTAAATAGATTTAACGATAATCTTATCTAATGTTTTTTCGGAATCATATTGCATATTCCTATATGCCTATGTGGTTAAAAAAAAGAGCTTTCAGAAAATCCTGAAAGCTCTTTGCTCTTTATCTTTCTCTTTCCCAGAAAAATGGCGGCTCGATTCCCAACGCTCTCAGGTAAACGTAACCTTGCCCGCGATGATGAATTTCATTATCAACAAAATAAAGAATATTCTGATAGATTGGAAATTCATATTGTCCGAATAAGTTGAAACTTTCCTGAAAACGTTCTTCAGAAATCTGACTGAAATATTCATTGATCACTTCTGTCTGTTCGTCCCATTTTGCAAGCAGTTCCACTTTCGTTGTCGGGTTAAAAGTCTCGTCAAATTCATTGATTGTTCCATCAACAATCGACTTCAAAGCTGGTCCGGCGATTGCCAAGAGTTCGAGTGTCAATTTCGAAAATGGTCTCATTCCACCGATTGAAAATTCAAATAAATCTTTTTCTGGAAAAGCTTCTATCACTCTTCTTGTCAGATTTCTGTGGCCTTGCCAATGGATTAAAAGTTGTTGTGAGTTGAGGACTGTGGCTGTTGCATTCATAATAGTTTGTTTTATTTGATACAAATGTACAGCGAGGTTGTGACAGGAGTTTGTCAGGATAAGGTTTAAATATTGAATTAAATTTTGTTAAATAAAAAAGTCGCAAGAAAACTCTGCGACTTTAAATATTTTAATTAACTATAATTACTCAACCAGTTTTCCCTCTTTATAAATTTGAATTACTTTCTCTTTTCCTTGCACTTTGTACATCTCCCATTTTCCTTCATAAACTCCGTTTTTCCAATTTCCAATCGCTCTCAAACTTCCATCATCAAACCAATACTTATGTGTTCCATTTGGTTTTCCATCAATAAATTCTCCTTCACGAGCTTTATTTCCATTAGAGTGCCAATACTCCCAAAATCCTTCTTCTTTCGCATTCTGAATTTTGCCAGTTGAACTGATTTTACCATTTAGAAAATATGCTTTTTTAACTCCATCAGTAATTGGTTTGAATTCTAAAGTTTTAGATTGTTGTTCTGTAAGACTATTACTATTCTTAAGAAAATCAGATTTTGCTATCAAAGTATTATTAATATAAATCTCATATTCATCAAGATTCATATTTTGAGCATTGATATTTATAAATGTCGAAAAAATCAAGAAAACTGTTAAAAGTAAATTACTAGAAGATTTCATTGAAGTAAAATTTATATCTTCTCAAACCTAAAATTCTCCCCAAGATAAGCCTGTCTCACTTCCGGGTCATTCGCCAAATCTTCGGGAATTCCCTCTTTCAGGATTTTCCCTTCGAACATAATATAAGTTTTGTTGGTAATCGCCAACGTCTGCTGAACGTTGTGGTCGGTAATCAAAATCCCGATATTTTTCTCTACGAGAGACCTTACAATCTTCTGAATATCCTCAACAGCAATCGGGTCAACACCCGCAAACGGCTCATCCAAAAGGATAAAATTCGGACTTGTCGCCAAACAACGTGCAATTTCTGTACGGCGTCTTTCACCTCCGGAAAGCAAATCGCCACGGTTTTTACGAACGTGTTCCAGGTGGAATTCCTCAATCAGTTCGTCGCACTTTTTCTGCTGTTCTTTTTTGGAAAGTTTCGTCAGTTGCAACACACCAAGAATATTATCTTCCACAGACAACTTCCGGAAAACCGATGCTTCTTGAGCCAAATAGCCAATGCCGTTTTGCGCCCGTTTGTACATCGCATCCTTTGTAATATTTTGATTATCAAGGAAAACGTTCCCTAAAGTAGGTTTCACCAATCCAACAATCATATAAAACGATGTTGTTTTTCCCGCGCCATTGGGTCCCAAAAGTCCGACGATTTCGCCTTGCTGAACTTCCAATGATACGCCTTTTACCACCTTTTTCGGCCCGTATTCCTTGATTAAATTTTCTCCTCTTAAAATCATAAAACAAAGATATATATTTTTTGCTGGAACTTGGAAGATGGAACTTCATCTCTATCTATTTTAATATCTTTGTGAAAAATTCCAAAAATGCTGATAGAAAGCCTTCAAAACGAAAAAATCAAAAGACTGACCAGACTTCTCACCAAAAATCAGGAAAGAAGAAAAGCCGGCGTTTTCATCGTGGAAGGTCAGCAGGAAAACGAACGCGCTTTGGAATTCGGAAATCTTCCGGAAGAATATTACATCTGTGAAAACATCTTCAAAGGGAAATTGCCTTCCACAAAAATCCATTACGTTTCGGAAAAACTATATGAAAAGATTGCTTATCGCGGAACAACTGAAGGAATTATCGGGATTTACAAATTGGAATCCAGAACTTTAGAAGATTTTAAGCCGAAAAAAGATTCAGCAATTATCATATTAGAAAGTGTAGAAAAACCTGGGAATCTCGGTGCCATTTTGAGAAGCTGCGAAGCTTTCGGAATCAACGCCTTAATCGTCACCGACCCAAAAACAGATTTTTATAATCCGAATGTTATTCGATCAAGTGTTGGCTGTCTTTTTGGAATGAATATTTTCCAGGCTTCCAATGACGAAACTTTGGAATTCTTAAAAATTAATGATTATCGAATCTTGACCACTTTTATGAGCGAAGATGCGAGGAACATTCAGGAGAAAAATTTAAAGACAAAATCTGCAGTTTTATTCGGAACCGAACATTCCGGACTGAGTGACTTCTGGAAAGAGAAAGGAGAAAACGTTTTAATTCCAATGGCCGGAACCATTGATTCTCTTAATCTTAGCAATGCAGCAGCAATTACCTGTTATGAGATCCTGAGACAGAAACTTGGGAAATAAAAAAACCGTTTCTCGAAAGAAACGGTTTCAAATTCTTAACTGGGTTAAGATTATTTTTTTGTTGCAGCAGAATCAACTTTTACAGCAGCAGCATCAACTTTAGCAGCAGCAGAATCAACTTTTACAGCAGCAGAATCAACTTTAGCAGCAGCAGAATCAACTGTCATAGCAGCAGAATCAACAACAGCAGAATCAGCAGAAGTAGTTTCTACGTTTTCAGTTTTTTTGCAAGATACAACAGCAAGAGCAGCGATAGCAGCTACGAATAATGACTTTTTCATAATAGTAATATTAAATTGTTAGTAATAGATATGTTCTCTTTTGAACGGGACAAAAGTACACCGAGAAATAAATTTTGTATTTGAATATTAATTGTAATATATTTGTAAAATACGATTTACAAATTAATATATCTGAAAATCAACCATTTAAGCAATTAGAAAACTTTGACCGACATAGAATTTTCATATTTCCAAAACCTGAAAAAGGCGGTACAGGATAAATATCTTGAGACGCATTCCCCTTCTTTTGATGATATTTCAAAATGGAGAGGAATTGACATTATCTATTTTCAGGAAGATCTGAGGCAGAAAGCCAAAGGTAACATCAGCGAAAAGACTTTTTACACCTATTTTAAAAATAACGCCCACGCGAAGATTCCAAGAATTGATATGCTGAATATCCTTTCGGTCTATGTTGGATTCAACTCGTGGTCAGAATTCCGTAAAAAGAATCCAATTCCTGAAGACAAAAAAGAGATAGAACCTGCCGCAGCACCTGTCCCGGAAGAGACAGTAAAGATCCCTACGCCTGAGCCCATCATCTCACGTATTCATGAGACACCATCAGTAAAAACTCCTGCAGAAGAGAATACCATCAGCAATATTCCGGAGCCTAAACAGAATTTCCTTAAAAGATATCTTTGGCTGGGCATCTCGATTTTACTTTTCGCAACGCTTCTAGTCTTGGTTTTTTATGATAACCTTTTTTATAAAAAATACACGTATGCCTTCACAGATGCGGATAGAAACTCATCTATCAAAGGCGAATTGGATGTGAAAATTATAAGAGATAATGAGTCGCCGATCTTGTTCAAAGTAAAACCTAACTCGCCTTTTGTTTACGAAACGAAGAGTAAGAAGCTTAAGATGATCATCTCGTCCCCGTTTTACAGAACCGATACGGTGACAAGAGATCTGATTGCAGCACCCGAATCGGAAAACATAGAACTAAAACCTAATGATTACGCTATACAGCTTTTCTATTATTCTAAATCTATTACAGATTTTAAAAAAAAGACACGAGAGCTAAATAGGCTGATCAGCGACAAAGCACTCATCTACCAGGTGGTAGAAAGTGATATATACGGCATAGAAACGCTAGACAAACAGAAATACATCTCACTCGTAACTCTGCCGACGACTTCACTGGAAAATTTGGAAGTCATTGATTCCCAAATGGAAAACGGAAAAATTGTTATGATCAAATTTAAAATCACAGAAGATGAAAAAGCTAAATAAAAATTATTGGCCGCTCCTGTCTGTTTCTATAGCGATAGCCGCACTTGTTGGCTGCAACAAAAAATACGAAGGCGATGACAACTCGCTGGAAACTATCAGAAATGCAAACAACCGCGTCACGTATTCTAAAACAAAACTGGACAGTATACAGGCGATCAACGTCATCACTTCACAAAAAGTGCAGGATCTACTGGACCTTTCTACACTTTACACCTCGGGAAATAAGGACACAGAGATAGATTCTGTGATCTACACCCAGATGCAGGCACACTTTATGACCAAGGATTCTAACAATCTCAAACCCTTACTTCGGGAAATGGACAGTTTGAAAGTACGTTTTGCAAAGGTCAATAATCTAACAACCACAAAATCTGTCGTAAAACAGGACACGCTGGACTTTGCAAACTTCGATGTCGAATATTACGACAAGAAAAAAGCATATATCACAACGGTGAACCGGAAAGCGCAGTATATGCTGAAAGCTTCTCCGGTGAAATTCCAGAAGGAGTTCAAATTTTACTTCAGCAATTTCTACAAAAAAGAGAACGACAGTATAAAAACAACAAAAGCCGCTAATTAGCGGCTTTTGTCTTGAATTAGATTTGGAATCTAATTATTTTTTGATAGCTTCTTTAGTTGCTTTCTCGTCAGCTTTTACTTCAGCTTTAGCAGAATCAGCAGTAGCTTTTACAGAATCAACTGTAGCATCTTTTGTAGAATCGATAGCAGCAACTGTAGAATCAGCAGTAGCATCAACAGAATCAACAGCAGCAGATTCTACTTTGTCAGTTTTTTTACAAGCTACAAGAGAGATAGCAGCGATAGCAGCTACGAAGAATGACTTTTTCATAATGGTAAGATTTTAAAATTAATATTATTGTTTGAATTGTTTCTTAATTATTCAGTGATAATTACTAGACAAAAGTAGCACCGTCTGACAAAAATCATTAAAAAATAGCTTGTAATAGCTTTGTAAAAACATTTTACAAAAAATGAATACTGATATTCAGCTTTTTAAGTAAAATCAAAATCATCATAAGGTGTCAATAAAACATCCAGAGCAATATCATTTTCAAATAGATCTGCGATATTTTCCTCAGGTTCGAAAAAATTGAGACCAATCTTCTTTCCTATATTTTGATTTTCTAAAAAGAAAGCATCATAAAAACCTTTGCCATATCCTACTCTGTTTCCTCTGTCATCGCAGTAAAGCAATGGTGTCAAAACATAGTCCAGATGTACGTTGGCAGGCATATTGGAAAGCGGCTCCTTAATTCCCCACTTATTAATTTCGTACTCGGAATCCGGAAAAATCTGTACTGATATTAATTTATCATTGACGATTTTCGGCACATAAACCTTTATTTTTTTCTCGAAAAAAAAGTCAATAAAAAACTGCGTATTCACTTCATTAAATTTTTCAATTGCTAAAAAAATATTAACCGATTGATTTTCAATAGGATTAAATTGTAAAATAAAATTATACAGCAGTTTTTGAGACAAAAAATTGACCTCATCTTGTGATAAGGCCATTCTTTTTGCTTTATAAAGTCTTCGAAGTTCGTTTTTTGTGAGACTTAAATCCATCTTTATTTTATAAGATTTTATACAGTTTGTCAGATAATCTGATTCGAAATGAAAGTTCAAAAGTAATTTGGTCTCCAGCTTTTGCAGTTTCAACCTGATTTCCTTTAACAACCATTTCATTAATGAAAATCTCTTGTTCACCCGTTGTTGGGCCGGAAATCAAAACTTTGTCACCAATAGACAGTTCATTAGAAAGTAAAAACTGCGCAATCTTAGACTTAGTATAATAATGTTCAGCCTTTCCAATCAGGGATTTCTTAACTTTTATCTTCTGACGGATGTCATTTGCTCTAGCCAAAGGCTTATCAGTCAATTCGCCGGAATTTTTAAATTTCAAAGCCTCAGATTTCCCTTTGCGGAAAACCTTATTGCCGACCTGAAGTCCTTTTCTCAAAGCCAATTGCTCCTCTACAGGCAAATGAATAATTTCCAGACATTCCGAAGAACAGGTATTTTCCATCACAGCTTTACAATCATCACATTGGATAAACAAAAGATGACAGGCATCATTCGCACAATTGGTATGATTGTCACAAGGCGTCCCGCACTGGTGGCATTGGGAAATGATATCGTCTGTAATCCGCTCGCCCAGTCTGTGGTCAAAAACGAAATTTTTCCCAAGGAATTTGCTTTCTACGCCTTCATCCTTTACCTGACGCGCATATTCTATAATGCCGCCTTCCAGCTGGTACACATTTTTGAAGCCCTGATGTTTAAAATAAGCACTCGCCTTCTCACAGCGGATTCCGCCGGTGCAATACATCAGCAGATTTTTATCCTCTTTGAAATCCTGCAATTGCTCATTGATAATCGGCAGACTTTCGCGAAATGTTTCAACATCTGGCGTTATAGCGCCTTCAAAATGACCGACTTCGCTCTCATAATGATTCCGGAAATCTACCACAATCGTATTAGGATCCTCCAACAGATTATTGAATTCCTGCGCTTTCAGATGAATTCCTTTATTGGTCACATCAAAAGTCTCATCGTTGAGACCGTCAGCCACTATCTTGTCCCGAACTTTTATCGTCAGTTTAAGAAAAGAATGATCGTCGTGCTCAACAGCAGCATTCAATCTTATGCCCTGCAAAAATTCGTAAACTTCCAGCGTCTCCCGAAAAGCCTCAAACTGGTCCGCTGGCACGCTCATCTGAGCATTGATGCCTTCCTGCGCCACATAGATACGGCCGAGCGCATCCAGAGCGTTCCAGGCTATAAATAATTCGTCGCGAAATTTCTTGGGATTTTCAATTTTGGCGTAGGCGTAGAAAGATAACGTAAGGCGTTCCTTACCTGCTTCATCAATAAGCTGGGCTCTTTCTTCTGCGCTCAAGGTGTTGTACAGTTGCATGCTATAAACGTTTTAAGTGAGAAAAATAATGGCGCAAAGATAAGGATTTTTGGTTGATTGCTGTTGGTTAATAGTTGATAGAAAAATTGATTAGAAATTGCTTTTCAATACTCAAAAAGTCCGCCAACCAAAAACTATCAACTATGAACAATATTTTGGCGTGACCCTCGCCCTCACTCCGGCCACCGCTCGGGTCGGGCTATCCGATACAATCTTTTTTTCCAACACTATTCCAGCCACAAAAAAAAGGATTTCCACTACTATCCCTCACGCATCACGTTTCAGACTAAAACAACATTTGCTAAAATAGAAGATTAGCTTTCTGCCGTTATATTATCTACGACATAAATAATCCCGTTTGGGTCTTTTAGTACATTTCTCGGATGCAAATCAGAAACAATATATTTTTGATTAGAAAAAGTTGTGTTATTATTTTATCAAAACCAAGTGACAACATAAAGATTTCAATCTCTTGCGATGTTGCCTGCACGGCATTTTTCACAAAATCTTGTTTGATAATAACTTCTACATAAGGTATTCGATTTTTGCCATTATCAAAGCCTGTGAAGCCAACAAAACCGTACTTTGTTTCGGGAAAAAGAATATTATGAATAGTAAGTTGCTGGAAAAGATTGGAAATTAGAAAACCAGAATTGAATAGATTGTTTGATTTGTAAATGATACTATTTTCTTCATCCAAAGCAAGCGTATTTTCATGTCCGCTTACTTCCGTTGGCTTACCAAAAGAATAAAAATTATCAATACACAAACCGTTTTCTTTAGCATAATCAAAAGCTGTTTGTTTCTCTAAATCTTCTCTTTCGTGACGGGTTATGCTTTCTTGTCCTTGGCGTTTTCTCTGAGCTTCTTCAAGGCATTCTCTAAATTGACTGGCGATTTTTTCCATTCTTTTATTTGTTTGATTGCGGCTTCCGAGTTGCGCTTGTGGGCTTCTGTCAGATATTTTGTTTCCATAATAGAGAAATTGTTATTTCAAAGGTAGATATTTTTTTCAAAATTTTGTTTTGTTATATTTACAATTCTAAAATCTTAAAAATGAAGAAAGTTCTCCTATCTGTTGTTCTGATGACAGCAGTTTTTTCACAAAACATTAATGCTCAGGAAATTACATTAGACAAGATCTATTCCGGATATTACCGCGGAAAAGGCATTGCAGGAATCGCTTCTCTCAATGATGGCGAAAACTACGCTACGATTGAGAAAGACGGTATCGCAAAATACAATTATAAAACCTCACAGAAATCAGGAAATATTGTAGACGGCAAATTTGAATCCTACATTTTCTCTTCTGATGAATCCAAAATTTTGTTACAAAAAGAAAGTCAGGACATCTACAGGCATTCATTTTTGGGAAAATTTGACGTCAAAGATCTGAAATCAAATAAAGTAACACCTCTGAACAACGGAAACTGGATCCAGGAACCCAAATTCTCTCCCGATGCCAGCAAAGTAGCCTTCATCGTCGATAACAATTTGTTTTATCAGGATCTCGCTTCAGGAAAAATTACGCAAATAACTAATGACGGAAAGAAAAATTCGATCATCAATGGCCTTGGCGACTGGGTTTATGAAGAGGAATTCGGTCACGCAGATTTTTACCAGTGGAATAAGGCTGGCGATGCTATTGTTTTCGTAAAATTTGATGAATCAAAAGTTCCGGAAATTTACATTCCAATCTATGGAAAGTCGCTTTATCCATCCGAAATGCGGTACAAATATCCAAAAGCAGGGGAAACTAACTCTACCGTTTCTGCGAACCTTTATCAGTTAAATTCAGCAAAAACAACGGCTTTAAACATTTCAGGTTTCGAAAACCACTATATTCCACAGGTCTGGCAGACCAATGATGCCAACGAAATCGTGATCGCAACCAGCAACAGGCATCACAGCAAAGTTGATCTGATAAAAGTGGATACAAAATCCGGGAACTTAACCAAATTATTTTCGGAAACAGACAATGCGTGGATAGAAACTGACAATCTGACTTTGGAATTCCTGGATGACAATTCTTTCCTATGGGCTTCCGAACGTGATGGTTACAGACAGTTATATTGGTACGACAAAGCCGGAAAACTTAAAAAACAAGTTGCGAAAGGCGATTGGGAAATCACAGATTATTACGGTTACAATCCGAAAACCAAAGAAGCCTACATTCAAACCACAGAAAAAGGAAGTTTGAACAAAGTCGTTTCCAAACTGAATATTAACTCAGGAAAGACAACTTTGATTTCTTATCCGGAAGGTAATAACTCGGCTAGTTTTAGCAAGACATTTAATTACTTTATTAATACCAATTCTACTGCAGCTACTCCTAACAGATATGTGTTGAAAGATGCATCCGGCAAAGAAATAAAAGAATTGCAGAATAATAATGAACTGCTTTCCAAACTGCAGAAAGACAGTTTTGTGACCAAGGAATTCATCACGATTCCAAATTCAGTGGGAGATCAGCTGAACGCATGGATTATCAAACCAAAAAACTTTGATCCTAATAAAAAATACCCTTTATTTATGTTCCAATATTCCGGTCCAGGTTCTCAGCAGGTTGCCAATGCCTGGGACGGTGGCAACGCCATCTGGTTTGAAATGCTGGCTCAGAAAGGTTACGTTGTAGCCTGTGTAGACGGGCGCGGAACAGGTTTCAAAGGTTCAAAATTCAAAAAAGTGATTTATAAGCAACTCGGAAAATACGAAATTGAAGACCAGATAACAGCCGCAAAATGGCTTGGAAATCAATCTTATATCGACAAATCCAGAATCGGAATCTTTGGATGGAGTTTTGGTGGCTATATGAGTTCCCTTGCGCTTACAAAAGGTGCAGACGTTTTCAAATTGGGAATCGCAGTTGCGCCGGTAACCAACTGGAGATATTACGACAGTGTTTACACAGAAAAATTCCTCCAAACGCCACAGGAAAACCCAGAAGGCTATGATCAAAACTCACCAACGACTTTTGCGCAATTGTTGAAAGGAAAATTCCTTTTAATCCACGGAACGGCCGATGACAACGTGCATTTCCAGAACTCGATGGAGTTTTCTGAGGCCTTGATTCAAAACAAAAAACAGTTTGATTTTATGGCTTATCCGGACAAGAATCACGGTATATTTGGCGGACAAACCAGACCTCAGCTTTATGAGAAAATGACGAATTTTATTTTGGAGAATTTATAAAAGCTGGAAGTCGAAAGACCGAAGCTAGAAGATAAAAAATCCGCAAAAGATGTTTCTTTTGCGGATTTTTTTTAATATTGATGAGAGCTTCTATTATCTATCAAAGAAATTAGAAATATTTCCCATTAATTTCTTGATAAATTAACGAGTTATTTTTATCAATCAGACATTTTCTAAAGTTCAGAATTTTTGGACTTTGGACAAATTTCATTATTGTCTTTTATACTAGCAATTAACTCGTCAAAACTATTTTCGAAATTTTCAATTTCGTTTGCTGACCAATTATCAAAGAGATAATCCAAAACCTTGAAATAATTTAGCAAAGCCTCATCCGACCAAACAACTTCCATCATTTTGATTTTTCCAAAAGATAATTTTTGATTCTTTGTTTTGCTTCTTCGTGAGAGTAAGTTCTTCCGTTTTCAATGTCGGAAATTCCTTTTTCAATTGAATTTTTTTGATAATTAGTTAAATTTTCTGACCAATCTTTTGAGTTTTTACTTTCATATTTTGTTTTCAAAAAATCCACAAAATCATTCACCTCACCGTACAAATCCTCTGGAAGTGTTTTGATATTATCCTCTAAATGTTTTATCGTGATTGTCATTTTGACTACTTTTTATCAAAGTTATTAAAATTTTTTTATTCATTTTAAAATTCTATTTTTACGATTCAAGAAAATAAAAACTATGAAAAAACATCCTAAAGGCTTACCCTATCTATTTTTCACGGAAATGTGGGAACGTTTCGGTTATTATTTGATTTTGGGGATTTTTGTCCTTTACGTCATAGAACCGAACGGCGACAAAGGCGGATTGGGATTGCCCGATAAAATGGCAGATGATGTTTTCGGGACTTACATTGCACTGACTTATTTGACGCCATTTCTCGGTGGTTTTCTTGCAGAACGTCTATTTGGTTACATCAAATCCATTTATCTTGGCGGCGTTTTGATGGCCGCTGGTTATATTGGTTTGGGATTGTTCAAAGATTTGCCTTTATTCTACGGTTCATTGGGATTAATTATCATCGGAAATGGTTTTTTCAAACCGACGATTTCTACCATTCTTGGGAACCTTTACTCCGAAGAACCTTACAAAAAAAATAAAGATACGGGTTACAATATTTTCTACATGGGAATCAATATCGGTGCGTTTATCTGTAACATAATTGCGGCTTATATGCGAAACCGATTTGGCTGGGGCGAAGCATTCATCGCTGCAGGAGTCGGGATGTTGATTGGCTTGGTAATTTTCAGTTTTGGTTTGAAACATATCCGTCACGCCTGCGAAATGAAAGCCGCGAAAGAAGGCGACAGCAAGATTTCCGACGTTCTTCTAAAAGTATTTTTGCCGGCGTTAGTTGTTGGCGCGATCGGCTGGATTATTCCCGGAAATATCTTTGGAAGCGATAGTACAGATGCTTTTATTTTCGCTTGTATTCCGGTGATTTATTTTTATGTTTCACTTTACTTTAAAGCGCATCAGGACGAGAAAAGGTCGATTGGCGCGTTGCTAATGATATTCCTGGTTTGTATGTTTTTCTGGGCGATTTTCAAACAGAACGGAACAGCCCTGACACGTTGGGCCAATTACTATACAGATAGGAGTATTCCTGAAAAATTAGTTGAACCAATGCGCGGCATTTATATGCTGGACGGGAAAGATGGAACAACCGGAAAATCCTTTGAAGACAAAGAAGTCGCCGTTTACGATGACCAATTCCGTTCTCAGAAAAATGAAGCTGGGGAGACTATCAAAGTGTCTGGAAAAGATGTTTATTTTAAAAATATTAATCCTGAAGAACGCGCTCAGTTAGCTACAAATCCTAAGCAGGAAGTCTATTTATTTAATACTGAACTATTTCAATCTGTCAATCCGTTTTGGGTAATTGTCCTCACGCCGGTGATTGTGGGATTCTGGGCATTATTCCGAAAGCGAGGAAAAGAACCGACGACGCCTACTAAAATTGTGATTGGCCTTTTCATCACGGCTTTGTCTTGCCTTGTGATGGTCGGAGCTGTTTTCGCCGGAAATAACGGAGCAGTGAAGGTTTCGCCACTTTGGTTGGTTGCCAGTTATGGCGTCGTGACCATTGGGGAACTTTGTCTTTCACCTATGGGATTATCTGTCGTTTCAAAATTGTCTCCTGCGAGATTGACAGCGCTGATGATGGGTGGATTTTTCCTCGCAAACTCCGTTGGAAACAAGCTTTCCGGTATTCTTGCGAGTACCTGGTACAATTACGAAAATAAAGAATATTACTTCCTTGTGAACTTCGCCCTGTTGATTTTCGCTTTTGTTTTAGGGATTTTTATGTTGAAGTTTCTAAATAAAGTGATGAAGGAAAATGGGGTTGATTAACTGTGAGTTGGAGAGTTGAAGGGTTTCTGAGTTAGAACATAATAGTTTTCTATATCAGTTATCTTTGATCATTCATCACTTATCTTTTGAAATGCCAATCTCGGCGTTCCATCAGCAACGTAGATCGTTCCGCATTTTTCGTAACCAAGTTTTTCCAGCACTTTTTGCATCGGAATGTTAGTTTCGTGGGTATCGATTCTGATGTTTGGGAATTGGGAAAAGCACCATTCAAAGCAGAATCTCGCGACGCCTTTTGCTTTTCCGTTGGATGCCAATCTGTGGATGACACCGTATTTTTCGTCATTCAGCCACATTCCGTTTTCAATCAGATCATAATTTGGGTCATTGCCAATAATGAAATCAAAAGTCGCAACGACCTCATCATTTTCGAAAATCAGAAAATTAAATCCATTCTCAATACTTTCCAACATCAATTCCCGGGAAGGATAACCGTTGGTCCATTGGATTTGATTTCCATTTTCGCGCATCATTTGCCTTGCTATATCTATGCAATCCATTATTTGGTTGATATCTTCCGGTTTTGATTTTCTGATTTCCATAATGATGATTATTAATCACAAAAATAATAATCTTTGAATCATAAGAAAAGCGGAATAGGCGCTGTGTTTCCGAAAAAAAACTATATTTGCTAATCTTAACAAAAATTAACACTGAAAATATGGATAATGCAGAAACTTTGAATTCTAAATTTGATGAAATCGAAGTGAAATCAACTAAACACCCGAAAGGTTTGTGGGTACTTTTCGGAACAGAAATGTGGGAACGATTCAATTTCTACGGAATGCGGGCGCTACTGACTTTGTTTATGGTGAACTCGCTACTGATGAAGGAAGGCGACGTGACAATCATCTACGGTGGATTTTTGGCACTTTGCTATTTGACGCCAATGTTGGGAGGTTTCATTGCAGACCGATTTTTAGGAAATAGATATTGTATCATCGTCGGTGGCGCCTTGATGGCGATTGGCCAGTTTCTGATGTTTATGAGTGCTTCTACATTTGGGGCAGACCTTGGTTCCGCGCAAATGCTGATGTGGATTGCACTAGGCGTCATCATCTTCGGAAACGGATTTTTCAAACCGAATATCTCTTCGATGGTTGGAAGTCTTTATCCAAAACAGGAAAAATCAAAGTTGGATTCAGCTTTTACGATTTTCTATATGGGAATCAACCTGGGGGCGTTTCTTGGTCAGTTCATCTGCCCGTTCATCGGCGATGTAAAAGACTCTGCCGGCGTGCGTGATATCCACGCTTTCAAATGGGGATTCTTGGCCGCTTCTATCGCCATGGCAATTGGTACAGTAACTTTCATTTTGCTTAAAAACAAATATGTTGTAACGCCGGAAGGAAGACCTATCGGTGGTTTACCAAAAAATAATACAGCAGAAGATTTTGAAGAAGGAGAAGCTCAAACTGCTAATTTCACAGGAAAATCTATTGGTTTTGCAGTAGCAATTTTTGTAGCAGCATTCTTTGGATTCCAATATCTTTTTGTAGATAAAATTGGCTTCAGCTCTGTAGGAATGGGAGAATTTGTAAAAGCAGTGATTTATCCCTTCATCTATTCTATGGGTATCGCATTGGCATTTTTAATTATGTCTTCTGCGGAAAATAAAGTGGAAAGAGACAGAATCTGGGTGATATACATTGTATCATTTTTCATCATTTTCTTCTGGGCAGCATTTGAGCAGGCAGGTTCATCTCTGACGTTTATTGCTGACAACCAGACTGACAGAAATATCTTCGGCTGGAATATGCCGCCATCTATGGTTCAGATTTTCAATGGACTGTTCATTGTACTTTTGGCAGTTCCTTTCAGTATGCTTTGGGACAAGTTGAGAGCAGCGAAAAAAGAACCGGTTTCCCCTTTAAAACAAGCCATCGGTCTTGGATTGATTGCATTAAGTTATTTCATCATCGCTTACAATGTAAAAGATTTGGGAAGCAACGGTTTGCTTGCTGTGAAATGGCTAATCTTACTTTATCTAATCCAAACAATGGGAGAACTTTGTCTGTCACCAATTGGATTATCTTTGGTAGGTAAATTGGCTCCAAAAAGATTCGCCTCTTTATTATATGGCGTTTTCTTCATCGCCAATGCTGCAGGTTATGCATTATCAGGAACTTTGGGTGCCATCTTGCCGGCAACGGGAGACAAATTCACCAAAGCAAAAGAATTGGGAATCAACCTTCAGGATGTTTTGGATAAGAAAATCACATTAACATCTGAGCAAATTGCAACCTTTACAAAAGAACAGTTACCGATGGCAAACCCATCATTTGCAGGATTTGAAATCCATAACCTATTCGAGTTCTTTATGGTATTTGTAATCCTTTGTGGAATTGCGGGTGCTATTTTGGCAATGATTTCGCCTATTCTAAAGAAAATGATGCACGGCGTCAACTAATAATTAAATTTCATAACATCATACAAAACCACCGATTATCCGGTGGTTTTTTGTTAAATTCGTATGATGGAAATCTCCGAAGACTCTTTGTTTCTTTCCGTAAAAGAAATTATAAACCAATCGCGCGAACGTGTTTTTCGAGTTGCGAATTCTACGTTATTGCTTACTTATTGGCAGATCGGACAACTGATTGTAGAAGATGAACAACAAGGAAAAGAACGCGCAGAATACGGGAAATTTGTTCTAAAAAACCTATCCAAAAAACTGACTTTTGAATTTGGAAAAGGTTTTGACGAGAGTAACCTTAGAAATATGCGCTCCTTTTTTCAGGCATTTCCAATTCGTGACGCAGTGCGTCACGAATTAAGTTGGACACATTACAGATTACTTCTAAGACAAGAAACTGAACATAAAAAGATTTATTACCTTAATGAATCTATAGAAAACAACTGGAGTTCACGAGACTTGAAGAGACAAATTAATTCTCTAGCCTATGAAAGAGTTGTTCAACATAAAAGATCACCTGCCGAAAATATTCAAAGTGTCTTGAAAGATCCCTATATTTTTGAATTTCTGGGTCTGAAAACTGACGAAAAAACATCGGAAAAAGACATCGAAACGGCAATCATAGACCACATCCAAAAATTTTTGCTGGAGTTTGGGAAGGGATTCGCTTTTGTAGCGAGACAACAACATATCGCCACAGATACCTCAGATTTTTATATTGATTTGGTTTTCTACAACTACATTCTTAAATGCTTTGTCATTATCGATTTAAAAACCGGAGAACTTTCGCATCAGGACATCGGACAAATCGACATGTATGTCAGAATGTACGACGACTTGAAACTTAATGAAGGCGACAATCCAACAATTGGGATTTTACTTTGTTCTGAAAAGGATGAAACCATTGTAAAATATTCTATACTCAACGATAAAGACAATCTGTTCGCCAGTAAATATCTACTCTACCTGCCGAAAGAAGAAGAATTAAAACACATCATTGACCAGGATCGGATTCGTTTTGAGCTGGACAAAGAAAACAACAATTAATTTTTACACCACCAAAATATTATGGATCTCACGCTCGAACAAATACAGGATTTCAAAGGAAAATACCCAAAACAGATCTGGTCGCTTTTTTTCTCCGAAATGTGGGAACGATTCTGCTTCTACGGAATGCGTGGAATGTTGGTTTTCTTCATGATTTCGCAACTCAAGTTTGATGATGAGCAGGCGAATTTACAGTACGGCGCAACACAGGCTTTCGTTTACGCCTTCACGTTTGTAGGTGGCCTTTTTGCGGATAAAATTTTAGGATTCAGAAAATCTTTATTTTGGGGCGGATTACTCATGATCGTCGGAAGTTTGATTTTAGCAGCAAATCCTCACGATTATTTCTTTCTGGGAATTGCATTTACAGTTGTCGGAACCGGTTTTTTCAAACCAAACATTTCCACAATGGTAGGTAAATTATACAAATCCGGCGATTCCAGAACAGACGCCGGCTTTTCACTTTTCTATGCCGGAATCAATCTGGGAGCACTTCTGGGCGGATATTTGTGCATCGCCATCGGAAAAGGTGAAATGCTATCACGACTTATTCCAGAAGATAAGAGATGGAACGTAGCTTTTGGCCTTGCAGCAATCGTGATGGTTATCAGTCTGGTCAATTTTATCTTTACGCAGAGAAGTCTTGGCCCAATTGGACTCCAGCCTCAGAAATTAAACTCAGACGGCACGTTCTCGCCACTCGCAAAATGGAATGAATACAGCGTCTACATCCTGTCTTTGATATTTGTCCCATTGATTATGATCATGGTTTCTGTCCCTCAGTACACAGATTATTTTATGTATACAGTAGGCCCGCTGACTCTGATTTATCTTTTTTATGAAATGACAAAGGTTAATTCTGTAGAAAGAAATAAGCTCTGGGCAGCATTGGTTTTCATCATATTTTCCATTATTTTCTGGGGAATCTACGAGCAGTCAGGAGGTTCTCTCAGCATCTTTGCAGCCAATAATCTGAATCAGGATCTGCTGGGACTCGACCCGAATGGCGTGAACAACTCAGGCGGTGCATTTTTTATTCTACTCATCGCCGTTCCTATCGGGTTGATTTGGATGTGGCTCAATTCAAAAAAATTGGAACCTAACACCATTATCAAGTTCGGCCTCGGATTTATATTCCTTGGATTGGGCTATTATGTGATCTTTGCAACCAAATTTTTTGCCAACCTGCAAGGCATCACTTCGCTTAATATCTTTACGATCGCCCTGTTTGTCATCACTTTGGGAGAGATGTGCCTGTCGCCAATCGGGCTTTCTATTATGACCAAACTATCTACGGAAAAACTTCAGGGAATGATGATGGGAATGTGGTTTCTCGCCTCCGCTTATGGACAGTATGTTGCAGGTCAGATAGGAGCCGGAATGGCCAAAGTAAAAACGGGAGCCAGCAACTACGACGCCCTTATCACTTATACTGATGGATACAAACAATTGGGATTATACGCCCTGATTGCCGGAATCGTACTAATTTTGGTCTCACCACTTGTGAAAAAACTGATGCACGGCGTGAGATAACCATTTAACTATCACCCATTTTACCAATCCAAACACTGATGAAAAAAATAATAAGCTTACTCACGCTACTCCTGATTCCGTTTTCTGTAATGGCACAAGTCCGCTGGATGACCATCAATGAGGCTATTGAGGCTCAGAAAAAACAACCGAAAAAAATTCTTATAGACTTCTACGCCAATTGGTGCGAGCCGTGCAGGGAAATGGAAAAAAACACCTATAACCATCCTGAAATTGCAAAAATCATCAATGAAAACTTCTACGCGGTCAAGTTTGAAAGCGATGGCAACGAGTCGGTCAGTTTTATGGGTCATACCTTTACCAATCCCGAGTATAAGGGAACGAAAGGAAAATCAACACTGCACCAGTTTTCAAAATATATGAATATCAATATGATCCCGACGATGGTTTTCCTGGATGAAAAAACAGATCCCATCACCAGCCTGTCAGGATTTCTGAAAGCCAAAGAAGTGGAACCCTATTTTACAATGATTGCATCCGACGAATACAAAACCATCAAATCCCGCCAGGAATGGGAAACTTATCAGAAGAAATTCAGTTCCAAGATTAAAGATTAATTTTTAAAGAAGTGAATTTTTTAGAATTTAGATGTCAGATTTTTACTTTGAGTTTGATCATTTACTTCAGATAAATTCATAAAAATTCCCGAAATTCGCCGGAACAAATTTTCCTTTCTTGACATTAGAAACTTCCATAGAATTTCTCAAAGGCATCGGCACCGAACGCGCAAAACTCATCAAAAACGTGTTAGGAATTTCGACGGTGGAAGATTTGCTCACTTTTTATCCAATACGCTACATCGATAAAAGTAAGATCCACAAAATCGGAAATATATCCAAAGATTCTGAAGCTGACATTCAACTGAAAGGAAAGATTACGGACGTTCAGGAAGTGGTTTACGAAAAAGGGAAACGACTGTCCGCAAAATTCCGCGATGAGACCGGAACGATGGATTTGGTCTGGTTCCGATATACAAATTGGATGAAAGACGCGATTCCTTTGAATCAGGAGATTTTCATTTTTGGAAAGGTCAATTTCTTTAATGGAAACTTCTCAATGCCTCATCCGGAAATTGAGGTTGATGAGAAAAAAGCTTTACAGGGAACGCTTCTGCCGGTTTATCCTGGAAGTGAAAAATTGACCAAACGCGGCATCACCAATAAATTATTTCAAACTGTTATTTTCAATCTTCTGAAAGATTTACCTAACTTAATTCAGGAAAATCTGCCGGATTATTTGATGAAATCGATGAAGTTGATTGGAAGACTTAATTCCTTTTATTTCATCCATTTTCCTAAAGATTTAAAACAATTTGATGAGGCCAACAGACGATTGAAGTTTGAGGAAGCTTTCTTTTTCCAACTCGGTTACGGCTTGAAAAAACTTCATCAAAAAACAAAATCATTCGGAAATCCGTTTCCAATTGTCGGCGAATATTTTACCAATTTTTATGAAAATAATCTTCCATTTGAACTGACAAACGCGCAAAAACGCGTTTTGAAAGAAATCAGAATCGACATGAAACGGTCGACCCAAATGAACCGGTTGCTTCAGGGCGACGTTGGTTCTGGGAAAACGATGGTGGCGCTATTAACAATGCTGATTGCGATGGACAACGGTTTTCAATCCTGTCTGATGGCGCCGACGGAGATCTTGGCGCAGCAACATTTTAATTCAATCAAAGAATTACTTCAAAACACGACTATCAACGTCCGACTTTTGACAGGCTCTTCCAAAACAGCGGAAAGGAAAATCATCCACGAAGAATTGGAAAACGGGCAACTTTCTATATTAATTGGAACACACGCTTTGTTGGAAGACAAAGTGAAATTCCAGAATCTTGGACTGGCAATTATTGATGAACAACACAGGTTTGGCGTCGCGCAAAGGGCAAAACTTTGGGCAAAGAATAATATTCCGCCGCATATTCTGGTAATGACTGCAACGCCGATTCCTCGGACTTTGGCGATGAGTTTTTATTCCGATCTGGACGTTTCTGTGATTGATGAAATGCCGGTTGGCAGAAAACCAATCATTACCGCTCACAGACGGGAAAAAGACCGACTTTCTGTTTATAATTTCTGCAGAGAAGAGATTGAAAAAGGCCGACAAATCTATTTCGTTTATCCGCTCATCGAAGAATCTGAAACTCTGGATTACAAAAATCTGATGGAAGGATTGGAAAGCGTCATGAATTTCTTCAAAAGCTACAATGTGACGATGGTTCACGGCAGAATGAAGCCTGCAGAAAAAGATGCGAATATGCAGTATTTCGCCTCCGGACAGGCACAAATTATGGTGGCGACAACCGTGATAGAAGTTGGCGTCAACGTTCCGAACGCGTCTGTAATGGTCATAGAAAGTTCGGAGAGGTTCGGATTGTCACAACTTCATCAGTTGCGTGGCCGCGTTGGCAGAGGCGCAGAACAGAGTTATTGCATCCTGATGACGGGCGACAAACTGAGCAAAGAAAGCCGAACCAGAATCAAAACGATGGTGGCGACGACAGACGGTTTCAAAATCTCGGAAGTCGATATGGAATTGCGTGGACCGGGCGACATTCTCGGGACTCAGCAAAGTGGTGTTGTGGATTTTAAAAAATTGAGTCTGATAGAGGATTCTGCCATCATCAAAGCTTCAAAACTGGCTGTGGAAAAGATATTGGAACAAGATGCACTTTTGACGCGTCCCGACAATCAGACGATGAAACAATATTACATCAAGCAATATAAAGGGAAAAATAAGTGGTCGCAGATTAGCTAAATAAAATCAGTTTTTAGTTATTAATAAAATAATGAAGAATATTATACTTTCGCTCATATTAATAGTTTTTTGCTCTTGTCAAAAAGAAAATAATAACTGCTTTAATTCTGCTGAGAAAAGCATAGAATCGACTTTAGAAAATTTTCCAATGATTAATAACAAATTGCAAAAAATAAGAGAAGTAAATTCAGATTCTTTATCCATTAAATTATATAGAAATCCACACAATAATGTGTATGATGAAATTATAGTTTTTGAAAAGAAGAAGAAATTTTATGCAATTCCTTTCTTCTCAAATATGTATTTTGATTACTGGAATTTTAAAAATGAAACCCAAAAGCAACTGTATCCAAAAACAAATAGTTCTTTTGAAAAGCAACTAAACCTTTTAATCGAAAAATTAGAATTAACGCCACCGGAATTTGATTTACTTTTTCAGGAATTAATGTCTAGTGTTCTACATACTGAAATAAATCTATATTTGAAACCAAAACTTTTTGAAAATTATGTTTATTTAACCTGGAGAGTTGATAAATATAAAACTGAAGAGTCCGAGGAATGTATTAAAAGAACAACTGCTTTATTTGATAAAATATTAAATGACTCAAAAAAAACGTTTCAAGACAATAGATATTATTTGGATTCTGAAAATGGCAGAGTTTACGAATTCATAAATGACTCTAGAAAAAGAAATGAGTTTAAATTTAGGATTGAGGTTTACAGAATTGAGTGTTTTGGTTCCAGATTGAATATGTAATTTAAAATAAAAAAAATCTGCTACGAATAACAGACTTCTTAAATTTAAAATAGTTTATGAATAAAAATTTACTCTCAAGCACTCTGCTTGATTTCATTCTGCGACAAATCTAAAATTGTACGTGATATCAAAGTTTAATTAAGCATTATCCCTTTATCAATAATCCTTAAGGATAAATTCAGGTAAGTTTCAATGAGATTTAATGTCGCCATAACATTTCTTTGAAATACTGATTTTTAGAGTGTTTTTCATTTTTATTAATGGACTTAAAGTCAGTACTTAAACAAAATCACCAAATTTTATTCTGATAAACTAAAATCTTGAATTTTGAAAGTTGTTCATCATCCATTCATTTTTCGACATCAGTTTTTGGCGAAAATAAATCACTGAAAAGCATCTGCAAAGTCTTGAAATGCCGTGAAAATTATTTGCTTATGATGAATTTCATCAGATAATCATCCATTACATAACCTTTTCCGACGTCAAAGATGGCTTCGTCATACACTTTAAAACCCTGTGATTCGTAGAAATTTTTGGCATTGTTATTTTTGTTGACAGTCAAAGTCAGTCTTTTGTCACCGGATTTTGCAGTTTCAGCCTTTACGAATTCTAGGGCTTTTTTTCCCAATCCTTTTCCTTGTGCTTCTTTTAGAAAATAGATGCGGTGAAGTTTTGTAGTATCAGCTTCGTAATGAAATTCAAATCCGATAAATCCCAGGAAAGCCTCATCTTCATTAACTAAATAATAGTGATAGTTTGGATTGTCGAAATGGGTTTTCAAAGTGGATTCAGAATACATCATGTCCAGCATATAATCGATTTGCTCTTGCTCTAAAATATTTGAATAAGCAGCTTTCCAGGATTCTTTTGCAAGGTTCTGGATTGTCGGAATATCGCGTTCTGCAGCTTTGATAATCATAGAAATTGTAAAATATATTTAGTAAAAAGTAAATTCAGATCAGAAAATTTCTTTGATAATTTCCAAAGATCTTGGTTCCCGGAAATCGGTGAAATGATAATGAAAATAGATCAAAACGGAATCCAGAAAGTTCTGCTTCTCCATCCGGCTGAGTTTGATACTGTATGGATCCTGCGTGGTAATGAGATCTTTCCAGATGTCAGAAATAGTCTTATTAAAAAAATGATGCACTTCTACATCTTCAAAGTTTCCTGTTTCGGGATTAAGGTACGTTTTATCTGAGAATAAAGGCTGCAAACCCTGCTGTTTCAGAAGTCTGAAAATAAAGATGAGGTGCGACTGGAAATTATCAATCTGCAATTGACTTAAGAAAACCGAGATTTCTGAATAGATTCCAACATTTTGATTTTCGTTCCTTAAAACCTGGTTGAGAAGATCTGAAATAAAAAACAAGATCGAACTTTTCCGGACATCAGAACTGAAGGATTCTGTGTTCTTCTGCTCAATTTTGAGGACATTCTGAATATTTTTCTTCTTATCGGATGTGTACAGCAGCAATTCATTGAGTGGGAACAGGAATGCTTTTTTCTTGTTTCTGGGTGCATAGATTCCCTTTGCAAAGAAGCTTTCGAAGCCATTTTCTCTGCAAAAACAATGGAGAACAGCGTCGTGATCTCCATATTTTGTGTAAGACAGTAAAAATACTTCCTGCGTCATCAAGAATAGATGTTAGAATTTAGATTCTAGAAGTTAGATAAAGCGTTACTGTTAATTGACTACTGCGATTTTTGCTGTTGCTGTATCCGTCCCGTCTTCGTTGGTCATCAGCACATAATAGATTCCGGAAGCTACCCTCACACCTCTTTGGTTGGCAAGGTTCCATTCAAAATAACCGCCGTTGGCCACAGCAGAATGCACCAGATTACCGGCTGCATCTGTTATTCTGATATTTGTTTTTGCCGCCAAGCCACGGATTCTTACGTTGCCTTTGTATTGTGCATAGACGACTGGATTTGGATAAACCAGAACATTTCCAAAATTGGAAGTGACCTCAGAAACATCGCCTTGATAAGTCATGATGCCATCCAGAGTTACGAAATATACTTTTCCTGTTTTCTCGTCAATTTTTATATCGGTCACCGTATCGTTGGGAAGAGGTGAATTTGATTTTGTGAAATGGTAGATGGTATTGTCCCCATTGGAGCTCAGATAAAAAACACCGCCACCATCTACAGCAACCCACTTCTGGTTTCCGGAATCCGAAGCTATCTGCAGGATATTGGCGTCCCGGAACAGCTCCTCTGCCAAACCATTTTCTTCAATAATAATATCATCAGTTTGCGGACTGTCTTCCAGGATTGCAGATTTTGGATTTGAAAGTACTCTTAGGCCCTCGGCAGTACCGATCCATAAATCATCATTCTTATCAATATCAACAGAGATCACTTCGGGTACGGGAAGGTTATTATTTTTAGTTAATACTTTATAAGAATCATCAGCTGCAGCTAAAGGTGTGTTATTATAATTGTAAAGTATCAGTCCTCCAACCCTCGGCACCGGAATGTATAGTAAGCCATCTTTGGTAATTGGCTTTTGGGCACCATTTGAAACATTTAAGTTCTTGGCAATGAATTTATCATTTGGACGGTCGTAATAGTAATATCCTGTTCCTACTGTACTATCCATAAACGCTACGGTACAAAACAAATTGCTATTTTCGTCGAAAGCACATCCCACGGGACGGTTGTAAGATGGGACGGCATTTGTATAGGCTTTTGACAGTTCATCATTTTTCATTTTGTATATACCCTTTTGAGTGTCCTGAAGATAATTTGTAAAGAAAACCTCCGACGGATCAGTAGGATTCGGTACAACATCTAAAACATTAAATCCAGAGTTGGTTTTGAAATACTCAGGATAAACCCAGTTGCTGCCATTAAAATGATAATAGCCTAGATTGGAAACCACCGGTGTATTGAAGGATGTTCTGAAACCGGTTGATACCCAGATTTGATTGCCTAGCAAAGATATTTTGTAAGATGTATTGCTGTACGGACCATCAGGTTTTAAACTGCTCTTCTGTTCATTATAGATACCAGACAATTTGGTTCCCGTAAACAATGCATTATTATAAATAAAAGCAGTGTTGATGTCTTCTCCTGCGTTAAAATTCTTTTGTTGAACGCCGCTGGTACTGTAAATATAAACCTGAGTCTGGTCCGAAACTACAATCTGGTTATTTAAGACTTTGACATCCTGAACATTAGCAAACGTTCTCGGAAGAGGTGTCCAGGCAGTGCCGCTGCCGTAATAGACCTGGCTGGCAGTTGCAAAAGCTGCCACATCAGCAGCATCTACTTTTTTGAATATACCGGGTAAGACCGTTGTCCAGCCCGTGTAAACAGGGAAGGTCGAATCTATAGGGTGACTTTTGATGCCGGAATTGGTAGCTGCATAAACTAAATCACCTTTAATCACCGCAGAATTGGCAATTGTGTATACACCTCCCGTTGCAAAAAATGCAGTATCTCCAAATTCCCGTCTGCTTATATTAAAGATAGAAACCCCGTATCCTACTGAGATTACAGCTCTGTCTCCATTAATAGAAATATGATTAATTCTCTTGCTTCCGTTGTAACCTGTAGCAAGCGGAATATCAACAATCAGGAAAATACCATTGGGTGTGATGACGTCCATAGATCCATTCTGATAGCCAATAATACCTGTCTGGGTGACAGGATTATAATCAAAAGCCGAAATTTTCACTTCATGAAGGCCATTGGCTTTGGACAGTTTTTTGACCTCACCAGTGCCCGGATAATAGTAAAAAATGCCATTTTCTGTAGCAGCAATCAGGCGGTCTCCATCTTCACGGATTGCCAGAACGTTGTTGTATGAGAACAGATCGCTCCATTTACTCGTCTGGGCATAGGTTACCAGTGATATGCAAAAAGTTATAAATAATAAAAGTTTCTTCATTCTAGACTATTATGTTTCCATCTATTAACTGATTATTCCAAGAAATATTTTTCACATTTTTATTTTTGTCAAAATAAAAATCCAATCTTCCCAACAGGATGCCGGCCCAGCCTACCTGATTCACAATCACATTTTTATGATCTTTGTTTTGCAGCGTCATCGGCTCCTTCAAAAATGTATGTGTATGGCCGCCCAGAATCAAATCTATTCCGGAAGTACGTGCTGCCAAATGTTTATCAGACATTTTCTCGGGCTCATCTTTATAATCAAAACCGATGTGAGAAAGGCAGATCACCAGATCACATTTTTTATCTTTCCTAAGAAAATCGGCGTAGTGCTGCGCGATTTCAACTGGATCGTGGTAGACTGTTTCTCCATAATTCTTCTTTCCCACCAACCCGTTTAGTTCTATCCCGACAGCGAAGATACCGATCCTGATTCCGTCTTTAGAAAAAATCCTATACTCTTCAGTTTTACCGTCAAGAATCGTATTTTTAAAATCATAATTGGAGCATATGAAAGGGAATTTGGCATTGGGCAAGACTTTTAGAAAGCCTTCCAGACCATTGTCGAAATCGTGGTTTCCCATCGTAGACGCATCATACTTCATCATACTCATCAGCTTGAACTCCAGTTCGCCACCAAAAAAATTAAAGTAAGGTGTCCCCTGAAAGATATCTCCGGAATCCAGAAGCAAAACATTCTTCTCTTCGCTCCGTATTTTTTGAATTAATGATGCTCTTCTTGCAAAACCGCCTTGATTAGGATTTTTTGTATAGGAAGCATCAAAAGGTTCAATCCTGCTGTGCTGATCGTTGGTATGGAGAATTGTCAGTTTATGCGCTGATTCTTTATTAATAAAATCCAGCTGCTCTGCCATCAAAAGTTGAGGAGCCAGCGTCAAAGCAAGACTTCCGCCGCCGATATATTTTAGAAATTCTTTTCTCTGCATTATTCCTCCAGTTTTTTATTTTTAAAAATCAGTCTTACATCATCCGGTGAACTGACTTCAGGATTCTGCTTGAATTTTTCCAGAAACAGATCACGCATCTTGATGCCTGTCGAAATCATTTCCCCTTTGCTGAAGAATGACATATTGTCTCCGCCCAACGCCAGATAATCGGATGTAGCGATGTAATAAGTTTTGTTGTGATCGATCGTTTTTCCGTTGATCAGTTTTCGGGACAAAGCGCCATTTTCGGTTTCGATAAGAAGATGCGAGACCGGATTGTTCTTTTGTGTCTTGAGGTAGTAATCAAACAGGCTTTCTACATCGTTGCCGCTCATTTTGATAATGACAATTTCATTCTCAAAAGGCATCACTTCATAGATTTGCTTGGTGAGAATATCGCCTTTAGCAATGATCGTACGGATGCCACCGATATTAATGACTGCTGCGTCTATCGGTGCCTGATTATTTTTTTTGGCCCAGTCATCAGCACCTTCAAATGTGTAATCTGCAAGAAGATTACCCAGATTGCTGTTGTCGCCGGACTTGCTGAGTTCTACATTGGTGTGTGAAATGACGGCATTCATTTTACCTTCCAATTCGTTTTTGTAAGGCTGGATGACAGCGTCAATCGCCTGATCCTGCTGCAGATCACTGGTGATATAAATATTTTTTTCGGTATGAATGCTTGCAATACTGAGAGGCGTTTTGCAGCTTACCAGTACCAATGCAATGATTCCGAATCCCAAAATTCTTTTTTTCATTGAAAATTATATGATTGCAAATCTACTCAATTTAGATTTTTTTTACACTAACTATTTAGAAATAAGCGTGATTACGTTCTGTTAATTTTTGCTCAGCAAAAGTATTGTTTCGTCCTTCCTCAATCCGAAGAAAGGATCTTCTTCAAAAATTTTTATTTCTACTTCAAATCCTTCATTTTTCAGCCGTTCTGCCAGCCCGTTTACAGAATAGATTCTAACGTGATCTGCCTGTCCGAAATGTTTCAGCCGGTCTTCATCTGTTTTCACTGCAGGATTTTCATAGATATTACCTTCGATAAATGGCGTCTGTACGAAAGCCTTCCCACCCTTTTTCAAAGTTCGAAAAAGCTCCTGAATGGCAGCTTTGTCATCATCAATATGCTCCAGAATATGAAAGCAGAATATAAAATCAAAAAAACCATCCTCAACAGGTATTTTGGTGATGTCGTACTGGTATTCTGAAATAAAATCAGTCGAAAGATCTGTAGGATAATACCGGATACTCTTATCCTTACTCAATTTTCTGTACAAAGAACGGGATGGCGAGAAATCCAGTAGTTTTACAACGCCCGCTTCAGATTTTTCTTTTTTAAACTCTGAAAAAAGTCTTCTGTCGCGTGGCATACTTCCGCAGCTTGGGCAAAGCTCTTCGCCTCTCTGATTGGTCAAAAACTTTCGGAAGGTCTTTTCGCAAATCGTACACTGATGATTATTCCCTGCATAAAAGATGTATATAAATCTCCTGAAGAAGAGTTCATTTTTTATTAAAAAGTCCTTGGGAAATATTTTTTTTAAGCGGTTATAGAGCATTATTTGATCTTCAGTATGGAAATTTTTAACTTAATAAAGACAAATATAATGTTTGTCCTTTTATTAAAATGAATTAAATTTGAGAAAATTAAATTTAATATAAAAATGAGTCAGTTAAAAGGCGTAGGTGTAGCTTTGGTTACACCCTTCAACGAAGATCTCTCCGTAGATTTTGATTCTCTTACCAGATTAATCGATTATAATATAGACAACGGAACCAGCTTTCTGGTAGTCTTGGGAACAACAGCCGAGGCTGCAACACTTTCCAAGGAAGAAAAGGAAAAGGTGATTGCGCACATTACTAAGATCAACAACAACAGACTGCCTCTGGTTTTAGGAATTGGCGGCAACAATACAGCAGAAGTAAAACAGCAGATCCTGGACACAGATCTGTCAGATTTTGAAGCGGTACTTTCCGTTTCGCCGTATTATAACAAGCCGAATCAGGAAGGTCTTTATCAGCATTATAAGGCTTTGGCAGAGACAGGAGCCCGGATTATCATTTATAACGTTCCGGGAAGAACGGGGCAAAATGTAGAAGCTTCTACCACTTTACGCCTGGCAAACGAGTTTCCAAATCTTTTTATGGTGAAAGAAGCGGCACCCAATATCCTTCAGTATTTTGATATTCTGAGACAAAAACCGGAAAATTTCTCCCTGATGTCCGGCGATGACGAATACACGCTGCCAGTGACTCTTGCAGGAGGAGACGGCGTGATCTCTGTGATAGGACAGGCATATCCGAAGGAGTTTTCTACAATGGTAAAGTTTGCGCGGAGCCGTGAAGTAGATGAGGCATACAAGATTCACAACTCTTTGGTAGAGATGACAAGACTTATTTTTGCTGAAGGAAATCCTTGCGGTGTTAAAACTATTCTTGCAGAGAAAGGACTGATCAAAAATTACCTCAGACTTCCGCTTGTACAAGCATCTGAAGGTCTTCAGGAGAAGATTAAAACAGAAATGCAGAAGCTTTCATAAATAAAAACGGTTCAGAAATTTCTGAACCGTTTTTTTATAAGTCTAATTTGATTTTATAAACATCTGAACCGTTTCTGGAAATGCCTTCCTCAAAAAAGCCACCATTCTGTGGAATCAATTCTATGAAATCAAACACTTTACAGTCTTTTGGCAGGCCGGCAAATACCAGTGTAAACCAGTATTCTTTGCCTTGGGGAACATCTGTCCAAGCCGGAAACAAACTGATGTTTTCAAAGTGAATGAGTTTGGAAATATGATCGGAATTCCGGTCTATAAGATAGGTAGATGACCAGATTCTGATCTTTTCTTCCATAAAATTCTGCGACTTGTAACAGCAGTGCAAAATCACCTGTTTCTCCTCCACCGTCTCGGCCTGCAGCTGCCGCAAAATCTCCTCTGCTATTTTTGGTTTTACAATTGTTTCGCTCATTTAAATACTTTTTGATAAGAGATGCTGAAATCCCCGGCTCACTTCCCTACTCTTGCCATTGTCCCTGAAACCGCACTGCAGATAGAGCTCGTACGCATTTTTATTATCAAAGTTAACAGCTAATACCACTTCATTACAATCCGGAAAATGCGCTTTTACAAAATCGGAAACTAAAAGCATTGCATTTTTACCAATTCCTTTTCCCTGATATTGCGGATTGACCGATAAAGATCTTAAAAGTACAGCATTTGAATTTTCCGTTAAATCCAGCTTATCTTCTCCGAAATCCAGCACAAAAAAGCCGACTGCTTTACCGTCCATAAAAATAGTGACCGGAAATTTGTCTCCGCTATTCTTTTGTTTAATAATCCCCAGCGTGGCTTTTGGCAGCGCTGTAAACTGACTTTGCAGCGCATCCAAAGCGTAACTGGTAAGATCTTCAAAATCTTCGGATTTATAAAAAGCAAGGGATATCATTAGTATTCCAGTTCCAGTTTTTCTTTGCTGTAATTTCTGATTTCATTGATGAGTTCTGGATATTCTGCCAGTTTTTTACCGTAGCTTGGAACCATTTCTATCAGCTTTTCTCGCCAATCTGTTTTCAGTTTATCTGCAAAACAGTTTTCCAGGACCATTATCATTGCAAACGCAGATGTACTTGCCCCGGGAGACGCACCTAAAAGGGAAGCGATATTCTTATCTTTATTGACGACGACTTCTGTTCCGAATTCTAATCTGCCACCTTCAAAACGGTCTCTTTTGATGATCTGAACGCGCTGTCCTGCCTGCATCAGTTCCCAGTCTTTCTCCTGTGCGTCTGTCACAAAATCTCGGAGGTGAGACATTCTCTGGGATTTGTTCATCGTCACCTGTTGGATGAGGTATCTCGTAAGCGGCATATTGTGCCACCAGACACCAAACAGAGATCTTATATTCTTGAAATTGACGCTCTCCGGAAGATCGAGATAACTGCCCTCTCTCAGAAACTTAGTAGAAAATCCTGCGAAAGGACCGAACAACAGTGCTTTTTCACCATCAATAATCCTTAGATCCAGATGAGGTACAGACATTGGAGGAGCGCCTACAGTAGCCTGAGTATAAACTTTTGCCTGATGCTTTTCTACCAGTTCCGGATTTCTGCTGACAAGCCACTGCCCGCTGATTGGGAATCCGCCGTAGCCTTTACTTTCTTCAATGCCTGAACTGTCCAGAAGCGGCAGCGCATAACCGCCGGCACCAATGAAAACGAAATCTGCGTTTACCGTTTGCTTATGCAGATTCTTCCGGTCATTGACTTCCAGATTCCAGCTGCCTTTTCCGTCGGCATCTATTTCTTTGACTTCGTGATAGGTGAACACTTCTACGGTTTCGGTTTTTTCCAGATGTTCTACCAGTTTGACGGTCAGTTTTCCGAAATCGACGTCGGTTCCAAGATCCATTTTTGTTGCAGCCAGCTGGTCTGTTGCCATTCTTTTCTGCATCATCAGCGGAATCCATTCCGTCAGTTTCTCGTGGTCATCACTGTACTCCATTCCTTCGAAAAGTGGTGATTTTTGAAGCGCTTCGTGTCTTCTCTTCAGATAATTGACATCTTTCTCACCGAAGACAAAACTCATATGCGGACAGGAGTTGATGAATTCTTTTGGCTTATCGATAATACCTTTGTTGATGAGGTAAGACCAGAACTGCTTGGAAACTTCAAACTGTTCGGCGATATATTCTGCTTTTTTAATATCTATTTTCCCGTCTTTTTCCGGCGTGTAATTCAGTTCGCAAAAGGCAGAATGTCCTGTCCCGGCATTGTTCCAGGCAGAAGAACTTTCTTTAGCTACTTTCTCCAGTCTTTCGAAGATGGCAATTTCCAGATTTGGGTCAAACTGGTGGAGCATTGTTGCGAGCGTTGCACTCATTATCCCGCCACCGATCAGGACAACATCGTATTTAGGTTTTGGATTCATTTTTTAATTAAATTTTTCATTACAAAAATACTGATTAATGTTATTTTGAACTTCAATATGAGCATAAAAAAGCCTTATCATTTGTTAACAAAACCTCAAATCCGGCTTTAACCGCGCTTCTGAAATTTTAAATCATTAATTTTGCAAAGCCTTCGGAAAATCGAAGTGAAAGGAATGAAAGCTTTAAAAACACTTAATCCGTATTTCTGGAAACACCGCGTCCTGCTCTTTTGGGGATTTTTATTCATAATTCTGAGCAATTTTTTTGCGATCTACAAGATCCAGTATATTGGGCAGACCATCAATATCATCGATAAAAATTATGGTAGTCTCAAACTTTCAGAAAAACTGAGTCTTCTGGAAAACGTGAGAAATAACTGGTCCTACTTCAGAATTATCTTTATCAATTCCGGTATACTGATCGGCTGTTCTCTGCTGTCCGGCTTTTTCACCTTTATGATGCGGCAGACAATCATTGTGGCCTCCAGAAGGATAGAATATGAGCTGAAAAATAAAATCTACACCCATTATCAGGAACTTTCTGTGACGGATTACAAGAAGACCACTATTGGAGATCTTATGAACCGTCTCAGTGAGGATGTTGTGGCTATCAGGATGTATTTGGGTCCCGGCGTGATGTATGTGGCCAATCTCATCATTCTCCTTATTATTACCAGCGTGTATATGTTTATGACAGATGTTCAGATGACGCTCTGGACATTGGTTCCACTGCCTATACTTTCTTTCGGAATTTATAAGGTGAGCGACATCATTAATAAAAAATCAAAAGTGATGCAGAAGAGCCAATCCGGCATTTCCACTTTCGTACAGGACAGTTTCTCGGGAATCCGTGTGGTGAAATTCTTCAGCAAAGAAAAGTACATCGAGAAAAGTTACGGGATCAAGGTCAAGGATTATCAGGACAAAGCGCTGGATCTTGCTAAGACGGAAGCCTACTTTTTCACCATTATTCTTTTCGTTGTAGGACTTTTGAATGTTGCGATTCTGTATATCGGCGGACAGAAATATATTGCCGGAGAGATGAGTGTGGGAACGATTGCAGACTTTTTCATGTACATCAATATGCTGATTTTCCCTTTTTCTATGCTAGGCTGGGTGACGTCTGTCAATCAAAGGGCGGAGGCCAGTATGCAGCGTGTGAATGAGTTTATGGACGTAAAGTCGGACATCGTCAATACCAACCAGGAGATTTATCCCATTCAGGGCGAAATAGAATTCAGAAATGTAAGCTACACTTATCGAAATACCGGCATTAAGGCGGTCGATAAACTAAGTTTTAAAGTTGAAGCCGGAAAATCACTCGCTATTATGGGAAAAACCGGCAGCGGAAAATCTACCATTGCGCAATTGATCTGCAGACTGATAGATCCTGACGAAGGTGAAATACTCATTGACGGCAAGAATCTTAAAAGTCATAATCTGAAACTTTACCGAGATCAGATAGGCTATACACCGCAGGAAAGCTACCTGTTTTCTGACACGATTGAGAATAATATCGGTTTTGCAATTGATCAGCCAAATCTTGGCTTGGTGGTAGAAATGGCGAAAAAGGCTGATGTTCATAAAAACATAGAAGAGTTCAAAGAACAGTACGAAACTATGGTGGGCGAACGTGGCGTAATGCTGTCTGGAGGGCAGAAACAGAGGATATGCATTGCCCGAGCAATGATCAAACAGCCAAATATTCTGATCTTCGACGACTGCCTGTCTGCCCTGGATACAGAAACTGAGGAAAACATTCTTCAAAACATAGACAGAGATCTCAAGACTACCACATCTGTCATTATAACTCACAGAGAATCAAGTGCAAAAAGAGCAGACAACATCTTATATCTTAACTAAGAATCTGCTGAAAAGGCGCCAAATTTTATCAAATCTTTAAGAAAAAGAGTCATTATCAAGGTTTTTTTAACAAAACATTTTGAATTTCCGAGAATTCTGTTATATTTGTTAATACACATATTTCAAAAATTATAACGATGAGTGAATTTAAGGAACGACATGAGAATGAGATTTTCACTAAAGTGTTGAAAGCAGGCAGAAGAACGTATTTCTTTGATGTGCGGGAGACGAAAGCAGGTGACTATTATTTGACGATAACCGAGAGCAAAAAGAATTTCGGAGACAACGGCGAAGCGACTTTTGAGAAGCATAAAATCTATCTTTACAAAGAAGATTTCAAGAGTTTTCAGGAATTATTTAATGAGTCTACAGACTTCATCATTCAGCAGAAAGGCGAAGATGTGATCTCTGAGAGACACGATAAAGACTTCAAATCAAAATCGTTCACCATAGAATCTGACGACGAGGTTTAAAATTAATGAACATAAAATATAAGCGCATTTCTAGTGAGATGCGCTTTTTCATTTGTCTTAAGAAAACAAAAAACGCATCCTGTAAAGAATGCGTTTTAAAAGTGGGTGAATGAGGGGTCTCGAACCCCCGACCTCCGGAACCACAATCCGGCGCTCTAACCAACTGAGCTACAATCACCGTTTTTGCGTGTGCAAATATAGCATTTTATCAATTAATCACAAACAATTCCATCAAAATTTTTGAGAGCGATCAATTTTTCTGTCGTAAATCCTTCTGCATATTCCACTCCGGAAAGCCTTCCGAGATCCTGAGCCCTGTAAGTCAGACTCTCCAGAAAATCTTTTGTAGCAATCGGTGTAACGGGTTCTTTAGACTCAGGATTGTAAAACTGCGTTTTATAAGCCAGACAGGCTTCTATTTTTTTATCTAAAAAGCCCGTAATATCAATAACGAATTCGGGAACAATATTCTTCCATTGGATATAGTGGAAAATATGTTTCGGGCGCCATACTTCCTGAAGCACTTTGTTGTCGAATGTTTCCACCTTTTTCAATCCGGCAAGAAAGCAGGCATCTGAAACCAATTTCGCACCTTTTGCGTGATCGGGATGGCGGTCATCTATGGCATTTGCCAAAACTATTTCAGGCTGATACTTCCTGATTTTTTCTACAATTTTAATCTGATACAGCTCGGAATTGTTTAGAAATCCATCCTTCATTTTCAGGTTCTCTCTCGCACTGATCCCCAGAAGCTTTGCTGCAGCATTGGCTTCATCAGCCCTCGTTTCTGCAGTTCCTCTTGTACCGAGCTCACCTTCGGTAAGGTCTACAATCACGACCTTTTTACCTTGCGAAATTAATTTGGCAATAGTACCTCCACAGCCTAATTCTACATCATCCGGATGTGCGCCGATCGCCAGAATATCACATTTCATACTCAAATATTTTTAGTTATAACAAAGCTTCCCAATTGTAAAAATTGGGAAGCTTCTAATATGTTATTAATCTATTGATTAAGGGCTTTCTGCAAATTAACAGCATCTGCATAAGTAGGATTTAGCGCAACTGATTTTGCAACCATAGCTTTTGCCTTTTCCTTGTCGCTATCTTTAGCAATAAATGCAATTGCGAAATAAGCGTATGACATTGTTTCCTTAGCGGCTTCCTGTTCTGCAGGCGTTTTTGCCATCAGCGTATCGATATATTTCTGATAAGCTGCAGACGCTAGCTCTGTGCTGCCAGCCTGCTGATAAGCATAACCTTGACTGTAATACGCCGGTTCCCAGGTAGGAAGAAGTGTAATCATCTTCTGCCAGCTTAGAATTGCACCGTTCCAGTTTTTGGCATCCTGATAAGCCTGAGCCAATTTGTAGATAGAGTCTGTATCCTGAGGATTTGCTGCTACTTTTTTCTTTAAGGCTTCAATTTCAGGTGTTGTAGCTGCATCTGCTGAGATACCTACAAGACCGCCTTTGATTTTCCCCAGCTCTTCATCCCAGTTTAGCGTTTCATCTTTTGCATTTTTTGCAATAGCAATTTTTTGCTGAGAAGTTGCTTCCAGCTGTGCTTTTTTAGCAGAATCTTTCTCGTCTTTAGCTAAACCGGCAGCAATCAAACCTTGCAGACCCTCGTCTGATGCCTGAACTCTCGATTTATCAGCTTTGGAAAGAAATTCGCTCATACTCTGCTGAGCTTCTGCATATTTACCTTCACTATAAAGGATGTATGATCTCAATTTAAATTTGATAGGATCATCAACTTTGTCAAAAACCGAATCTAGTGTAGTTTTTGCATTAGCATAATCTTCATTTGAGAAGTACAGTTTTGCAATTTCCAGCTGTGTATACGGATCTTCATCTGCATATTTGGCATAGTTAATTAGGTTTTGAGTAGCCTCAGCATTTTTCTGATACTTGATATTGAAACTAGCCAAAGCTTTGTAAGCAGGTGCGTAAGTTGGATCTACGGCAATAGCTTTGTCGATGTTTTCCTTAGCCTGCTTCCATTGCTGTGCTGCAATCCAAAGTGTTCCTTTTCTAGTGAAAACAGACGCTTTATTTTTAGCAACAGCTTCAGCTTTGTCATAAGCTGTCATTGCGTTACCTGGATCTTTTTTGATTCTGTATGCATCACCAAGTGAATAATAGTAGTTAGCAGGTACTCCACCTTTCTGGCCTTTTTCGATCGCTTTGTTCAGATAAGTGATTGCAAGATCCGGAGAACTGTTTTTCTCGAACAATGTCAAAGCCTCACCAGCTCTGAAAAGCACCTCTGCATCCTTCTCTCTGGAGTCTTTTACGATCTGCTGAATTTGTGCTACAGCAGACTTATCACCTTTTCCTAATTTGACAGATGCAAGTCCTAATTTGTTCAAATTACTTTTAGGATCTGCAGCAAGACCTTTGTTGAAGCTTTCCTGAGCTAAATCAAAGTTAGGATCAAATTGCGTTAAATATGTATTACCCAAGTAGAAATAGTTACTTGCGTCTTTTGGATTTTGAGTGATAAGGTCTGTATAATTCTGTTTTGCCTTAGCATATTTTTGGCTGTCTACATAGTTGATACCCTCCTGTAGGGACTGGGCAAAAGTAAAACTTGTAAAAAAGCCTACTGCAGCTGTAACTGCGATTTTTTTTGATAAATTCATTATATTCTCTTTTTTCATTTCTCTTTAACTATAAATTTTCGTTTTGACGACAATATTTAGACCAAAATATAAAATTATATTTAAATACTCTGTTAAATAAATATTAAAACTTAATTACCGCATCTGCACTTCTCGTCTAAAAATGTTGTACGGTTGGAGACCCTCTTTCTCCACTATGATCTGACCCAACTGCTGACAGGAAAACCTTATAAAACCGTTTCCAAGACCATAATAACCTTCATTAGTAATAAAATAAAGCACACGCGTAAACGGATATGTCATAGTCTTCAGATTATTTCCGGTGACAGCATATTCCTTATTATCCTTGATTACTTTTAGGATTTTAAGCTCGCTTCTTAATCTCTGCGCCTCGTCTCCAAATGGGCGACTAAGGGTATTGTAACTTATCACGCCTATTTTATCAGGATAATTTTTCAACTGTTCAGCAACGTTCTCATTACCGTTTATTATTGAAAATTTGAGGTCGGACGGATTCTTCTGAAACTTCTGGGCAACAAAATTTAAATTGCTGGAATTGGTGCCATCAAAAATTAACCTTTTATTGTCAGAAGTCAGCTCCTTATATAGATCTTCCATAGATATAGATTCTAAAGGAGAATCTTTTGGTACTACAAAAAGAACTGCGTCTGCGGCGAATTTCGCAGGAAGCCAGGGAAGATCAACTTTGGTATCAAAAGCCTGTTTTTCCTCTTTGGAAAGCTCCCTGGACATTACGGCTACTCTTACTTTCCTATCCAAAAGATCCAGCAAACCCAGATCTTCTTTTTTGATCACAACATTGATTTTAGTTTCAGGATTGAGCGCCGTATATCTTTCTGATAAGGCTTCTATCACACTTTTAAAAGATTCATCGGTTTCTACCGTGATCTCACCCTTATTCGGCGTATCCACTTCTTTTGGCTTCTCTTTGGAACACGAAAAAGCTATAGCAGAAATTGCTACAAGCATAAGAAAGTACTTTTTCATTTTAATTATTATTTTTAAGTGAAATAATAGCTCTTACGATACGGAAAATACCGTAAGCAATCAGTAATCCTCCTAATGGGTAGGCCACATTAGGTTCTATAATAATGATGAAGAATTTATATACTATTACTACAATACCTAAAACAATGTAGAATAGTCCTGTTATTAATGAAAGCCAGTTAAACATAAAACAAATCTAATAAAAAAAGAGAAGTTATAAAAACTTCTCTTTTATGTAATTCAAAAAATAGATACTTATTCTGGTGGTTGCATAGCAAGTGGCAATCTGTAACGGTAACGTACTGTCTGCCCATTGGTTTTTGCAGGAGCCCATTTGTTCTTAATAGACTTGATTGTTCTCACTGCTTCTGCGTTGAAATCAGAATTGGAACCAGTCACCTTGATGTCGGTGATACTTCCATCTCTCTCTACTACGAAAGAAATCTGACCTTTTACAACACCATCTGCACCTTCGATAGCTGCAACATCAAAGTTTTCAGCAACTTTCTTTCTAAAGGCATTGATACCTCCAGGGAATTCTGACGCCTGATCTACTGATTCATACACTTCGTTGGTCACTTTTACCTCAGCTGTTACCACTTTACCAGTTCCTGGTGGTGGTGGCGGTGGTGTATAAACCGGAGTTTTTACACCCTCCTGATTTTGAAGACCTGTCTGCGTATCCAGTGTTTTAGAGATTGGCGGCGGTGGTGTTTCAATTTTCGGAGCTTTCTTCGGTTCAGGAACAACATTCTGGATCACTTCCTGTTTTTCCTCTTCTTTTGGAGGAGGTGGTGGCGGTGGTTCTTCTTCCTTAGGTTGCTCAATGATAGGCTGCTCTTCCAAAATCTCGACCAGGTTTGCGTCTACCTCCACCTTATCAGCAGCGTTCATCTGCTGAATCTTAAGGTAAATAAGAGGAGAAACTGCAAGGACAAGAAAGAAAGCTGTTCCTATCAAAAAGGACTTTGTAAGCATCCTGGAATATGTAGTTCTTATATCATAAGCCCCATACTCCTTATTTCTATTTTCAAATACAATCTCATCAAGAGTTGGATTGTATTTCAAATTATCTTCTGCCATTGTTATATTATTAAATATGATACTTGTAGAAGGATTATTCTCCTACTTTCTTTTTGTAGATAGCTTCTTCCCAAGGTTTGATATCGGTCACCCCATATCTTTCGTTCTTGGTAATAGCCATCTCATCAAGAATGTCTACAAAGTTTTTATATACTGCATCGTCTGTCGGCTTGATAATGACTGTAAATTTCTCTTTATCAGATGCGCCAGCTTTTGCTCTCTCTATTACTTTCGTAATCCCTTCTCTATCAAAGTTGGTTTCAATAAGTGTCTGATCATTAAGACCTGCCTGGTCCTGCTGATGATAGAATATCTTATTGTCTTTTCCAATGATGAGTGAAATTGAATTATTCAATTTGATCTCAGTATCTGGTGGTTTTTGATTTTCTTTCGGTTTTGCCGGAAGACCAAGATCCATTACATTAGGTTTACTGAATGTTGTTGTAAACATAAAGAATGTTATCAAAAGAAAACCTAAATCTACCATGGGCGTCATATCCACGCGGGTGTTCTGCTTCTTCGAGCGGACCTTGCCGCCTTTCCCGCCGTCGTCTTTTACTTGTACTTCTGCCATTTCTAATAGAATTAATTAGATTTTTCTTGTGATGTGATCAGCCAGAATTTAAGAAAATCAATATCTCTCAAACCTTCAAACAAACCTTTTACTTTAGGGTACTTTGTAGTTACATCACCTTTGATCGCCAACTTATAGTTAGGATTCACGGCTAAACTCTGCTGTACCCAGTCTATCAACTGTTTGTTTGTACTATCCATTGGAATACCTTCTTTTGCCTTGAAAGCTTTTTGCTTGTCTTCCGGCAAATTCAGAAAGCCTTTCAGCTGACCAATCGGTACTCCTACCGCCTGTACTTTTGTGAATGCTACTTTCTCCTGATTTGTAAAAGCAGGAAGTTTGTACTTCGCAGCCATATTGTCAAGAAGCTGAATTCTTTCTGTCCCGTTTTCTACCGGTTGGAAATAGAATGTACCAGCTGGGGTAACATTGATCGTCATAAGACTTGCATCAGGGAGTAATTTCTCTGATATAGAAGAAGGCGGTTTTATTGACTCCACATCAGGTTTTTTGAACTGAGTGGTTAATATAAAGAATGTAAGAAGTAGGAACGCGACGTCGCACATTGCGGTCATGTCCGTAATTATTCCATGTCTTTTTGGTTTAATTCTCGCCATTATTAAAATGTCTTTGTTAACTTATTTATAAATATTCAAAATGTAAAATTTGCATTTTACAGCTTTTGTCTTTGCAGTTATTTCTTAGTGAAATTCAGCAAAAGACTGTTGGATGCTCATAGAGATCTCATCGATCTTGTAAGTCAGTCCATCAATTTTAGATGTAAAGAAGTTGTAAAGAATAATAGCTACTGCAGAAGTACCAATACCCAGAGCTGTATTAATCAAAGCCTCAGAAATACCGATTGACAATGCACTTGCATCTGGAGTTCCACCACCACCACCTAGGGCAGCAAATGCTTTGATCATCCCGATTACTGTTCCTAGTAGTGCTACCAAAGTTGCAACTGTACCTAGTGTAGAAAGAATCATCATATTCTTTTCAAGCATTGGCATCTCAAGCGTTGTAGCTTCTTCGATTGCTTTTGTAAGCGCAGCCATTTTTTGTTCTTTGTCCATCGTTGTATCCTTCGCTAATGCTTTGTAAGTCGTAAGACCTTCTTTTACTACATTACCTACAGATCCTTGCTGTCTGTCGCACTCTTCAATTGCCTCGTCTACTTTGTTCTGGTTTAGCAAGCTTCTAATTTTCAATACGAAATTATCAACATTACCAGTTCCCGCAGCTTTGCTCAAAACGAATGCACGCTCGATAGCAAATACAATAACGATAATCATGAATGTAATAAGGATAGGCACGATAAATCCTCCCATATAAACCATTCCTAAACCGTGAGGGTGTAATTCCTTACTTTCAACATCTGCAAACGCAACCGAAGCCGTTCCCGCAATACGTGGATCATCCTGAAAGTTAGATGGGTTACCACAAACAAATAAATAAATAGCAATTCCTATTACTAATAAGATAGGAATAATTACCGCAGGATTAAGACCTCCCTTTTTCTTAGCAATTACTTGCTCATCCGTGTTTGAAACATTCATTTCCATATTAAAACTAAATTATAATTGTTAAATTTTATTCTGTAAAATAAAGTCAAATTATTTAAAAATGCAAACTAAATAATGTTACTTTTTGTTTTTTTTGTCAATGCTGGATATAGCTCTTTGAAATATTATTAAAATTAAACTTATATTTTATGAATTTATTATCAATGTTTCTAAACATCATAAAATAAAACTAAAAAATGTGAATTATTTTTATGTTTCCCGCTTCAATAATATCATTTATAATCTATAATAAATTTATGTTAAAGTTTTAAAAAGCCCCGTTTCATTGCTTACTTATGAGACAATATTAATGATTTTCTTTGGAACAAAGATGAAATTTTTCACAGTTTTTCCATCTAAGTGCTTTTTCGCATCCTCATTTTCCAATATAATTCTTTCCACCTCCTCTTTTGTAAGGGTCGAAGGTAATTTTATCTTGAATTTCATTTTGCCGTTAAAACTTACTGGGTAATCTATCTCATCTTCTATAAGATAACTTTCGTTGAGAATAGGAAATTTCTCAAACTCGACAGACGAATTATTTCCAAGCAAATTCCATACCTCTTCGCAAATATGTGGTGCATATGGTGAAATAATAACAGCTAAAGGTTCTAATATATTGCGTTTGTTGCATTTTAATTTCTGTAACTCATTCACTGCTATCATAAAAGACGACACCGACGTATTAAAAGAAAAATTCTCAATATCAAAAAGCACTTTCTTGATCAGTGTATGCAGAATCTTAAATTCTTCTTTAGTTGGCTCCTCATCCGAAACTTCAAACGTATCGCCGTTGAAATACAGGTTCCAGAATTTCTTCAAAAATCCATAAACGCCGCTAAGACCTTGTGTGTTCCAAGGTTTAGATTGTTCCAATGGACCAAGGAACATTTCGTACAGTCTTAAACCATCAGCTCCATATTCATTACAAATATCATCTGGGTTGACGACATTGTATTTTGATTTGGACATTTTTTCTACTTCACGACCTGTAATGTATTTTCCATCTTCAAGAATAAATTCTGCATCAGCATAATCTGGTCTCCAAGATTTGAAAGCTTCGGTATCTAGTTCGTCGGTTGTTCCCTTTAATAAAGAGACATCGACGTGTCTTTCTAAAGTATGATTAAATTTAACAAAATTAATTTGTTCATTTTTAATCTTATGACTGAGATATTCTTGTATACTAATTGGTAAATCAGAAAATTTAATTTCATCTTTATCTCTTAAAAAGTCTACTAGCCCTTTGGACACGTAAGGAGAAAAATTGTAAACACCAAATTCATTTTCTTTATCGCTTTGAGTATTAATCCCTATAGAATCAACCTTATAAGCAAACGCACTCATCCCCAAAATCATCCCTTGATTAATCAATTTCTGGAAAGGCTCATCCTGCTCAATATAACCTCGGTCTTTCAAAAACATATTCCAAAAACGGGAATACAACAGGTGTCCGGTGGCATGCTCGCTTCCTCCGATGTACAAATCGACTTGTCCCCAATAATCGGTCAGTTCTTTTTTAGCAAAAACTTCGTCATCATTCGGGTCCATATATCTTAAGAAATACCACGAACTTCCTGCCCAACCTGGCATTGTGGATAACTCTAATGGGAAAATGGTTTTATCATCAATCAAATCGGTGTCAACCACTTTCTGATTCGCCTTGTCCCACGCAAATGTTTTTGCATTTCCTAATGGCGGGTCGCCGTCTTCTGTCGGTAAATATTTTTCAACCTCAGGAAGTTCCAAAGGCAAAACGGAATTTGGCAAAGTGTACGGCATTCCGTCCTTATAATAAATAGGAACCGGCTCGCCCCAATACCTTTGTCTGGAGAAAATCGCATCACGCTGTCTGTAATTCGTTGTTCCGTGACCAATTCCTCTATTCTCTATTTCAGCAATTATTTTCGCTTTCGCATCCTTATAATTAAGTCCGTTCAGAAAATCAGAATTCACGCAAACCGAGTCTTTGGAATCGTAGGCTTCTTCCTGAACATCCACATCAGATTCTACAACCTTGATGATTTCCAGATTAAATTTCTTCGCAAATCTATGGTCGCGCTCGTCGTGTGCAGGAACAGCCATTACAGCGCCAGTTCCGTAACCCATCAACACATAATCCGAAATATAAACCGGAATATTCTTTCCCGTAAACGGATTGACGGCATAACTTCCGGTGAAAGCACCACTCACGTTTTTCACGTCAGCCATTCTGTCACGTTCTGTTTTTTTGGAAGTTTCTTCGATGTAAGTAGCAATTTCCGTCGATTGTTCTTCGGTTGTTAAACTTTGCACCAAAGGATTTTCCGGCGCCAAAACCATAAATGTTGCTCCGAAAATAGTATCAGGTCTTGTCGTGAAAACCTCAATCGTTTCTCCATTTTCAGTTTCAAATCTTACCTGCGCTCCCTGAGATTTCCCAATCCAATATTCCTGAGCATCTTTCAAAGGTTGTGGCCAATCCAAAGTTTTCAGACCTTGCAACAATCTTTCTGAGTATGCAGAAATCCTCATACTCCACTGCATCATTTTCTTTTGGAAAACCGGATAACCGCCTCTTTCGGATTTTCCATCCTTGATTTCGTCGTTCGCTAAAACGGTTCCCAATGCAGGACACCAGTTGACAGTAGTTTCCGCACGGAAAGCAAGACGATAATTCAGCAAAATTGCACCTTTATCTATTTCAGAACTATTTTTCCATTCTTCCGAAGTGAAATTTAATTCTTCATTTTGATTGGCATTAAGACCTTCCGTTCCTTTTTCTTCAAAATGTTGAATTAAGGTTTCGATAGATTCCGCCTTGTCCGTATCTTTATTATACCAGGAATGAAACAACTGAATGAAAATCCATTGTGTCCATTTATAATAAGAAGGGTCCGAAGTTCTCACTTCCCTACTCCAGTCAAATGAAAAACCGATTTTTCTCAATTGCTCCTCGTATCTCGTGATATTTTGTTCGGTGGTAATTGCAGGATGCGTTCCGGTCTGGATTGCATATTGCTCAGCAGGAAGTCCAAAACTGTCATAGCCAACCGGATGCAAAACGTTGAAACCCTGATGTCTCTTGAATCTCGCATAGATATCCGACGCGATATATCCCAGCGGATGTCCCACGTGAAGTCCCGCTCCGGAAGGGTACGGAAACATATCGAGGACGTAGAATTTCGCTTTATCGGTTGAGTCGGAAGTCTTGTAAGTTTGGTTGTCTTCCCAGTATTTCTGCCACTTTTTTTCTATCTGCTGATGGTCGTAAAACATTCTATAAAGTAAGAATTAATAATGAATAATTTTTTAAGATTCACAAAGTTAAGATTTTGGAATAAATAGACAATTTTAAATTTTCGGGTTCACTTTTTAACATTTATAATTATTTGGGCGCCTTTATCCGTCCTCCGTTCCCGCTTTTTTATTTTTCCCCAAGCCTTTCCCAACGCAAAAAAATAAAAAGAGCTCCACTCAGACCGGGGCGCAGATTCCCACTTCGAATCAACATTTGTCGGTCAGAACGACGAAAAACATAATTACGAAAGTCTTCGACTCCGCTCAGACTGACAACTTCAAAACCATTAGCATTTGATGTGTCACACTGAGCGGAGTCGAAGGGTTTTCACAATCACAAGGTCTTTTATCTTTCATCTATTATCTTAAAGTCTATATCTTTATCTTTGCAAAAAATCGCAAGTGCCGGAAATCTCTATCATCACACCAAATTATAATTCTTCAAAATATCTGAACGAAACCATTGCTTCTGTCCTCAATCAAACTTTCACAGATTGGGAATGGCTCATTACCGATGATTGTTCCACAGACAATTCTGTAGAAATTCTGGAAAAGCAAAATGACCAAAGAATCAAAGTTTTTAAAGCGGAAAAAAATGGCGGCGCCGGACACGCAAGAAATATTTCTTTGAAAAATGCAACAGGAAGATTCATCACATTTCTGGACGCAGACGATTTTTGGGAACCCAATTTCCTCGAAGAAATGGTCAGTTTTATGAAATCTGAAAATGCAGAACTGGCCTACTCCACCTATTCCCGCTGTGATGAAAATCTAAAATCAACAAAAATTGGCGACTACGTGGCAGATACCATCGTCACGTTTGATAATCTTCTGAAAACCTGCAGATTATCTCTTTTAGCATCAATGTACGATTCTAAAAGAGTAGGAAAATTCTACTTTCCGGAAGGTACAAAACGAGAAGACCACGTGATGTGGCTGGAACTTCTGAAGAAAATTCCGCAAGGAAAACCGCTGAAGAAAACATTGTCAAAATACAGGATGGTCGCCAACAGCGTTTCCAGAAAAAAAACGAATATTATGATGGATCAATATTTGGTCTACAAGGATTATATGAAATTTTCGACATTGAAATCGCTTTATTACACAGCCAATTGGGCCTTCAACGGTTTTATAAAATATTCTAAAATCTTTAATTAATGGAATATTCAAAAGAATTTAAACAGGCTTTGAGTGAGTTTTCTCCGGCAGAAAAAGATAAATTAATTTTCCGGTTGTTGAAAAAAGATAAGCTGCTTTCCAAAAAACTCTATTTCGAATTGATCGATCCCGAAACTGTTGATGATAAAAGAGATGCGATGGAAGAAAACATCCGCGAAAAAGTTTCGTTGGCTTCAAAATATATTTCGAATCAAAAGTATTTCCTCATTCTCATCAGAAAAATAAGTGCAGAAATTACAGAGCACGTGAAAATCACAACGGATAAATTCGGCGATGTTTCTCTGAATTTATTTTTAATCAATAAAATCCTGGAACACAACGAGAAACTTGGGACGCAAAGATTTGACAACATTTACAAACTCTACATTTATCTCATCAATAAAATCTTCAAAGCCCTGACTTTGACGAAAAAACTGGACGAAGATTACTGGATGGAAATCGATGAATTTCTGGAGAACCTTAATGAAAAAATTGACGGCAATATTTATTTCCAGAAACTCTGCACAAACAATGGCTTAGATTTCAACTGGCTGAAATGCGAAAACATCCCCGACCATTTTGAATTGATTGTGAAAGGAATTAAGAGTGAGGGATTTTTGAGGTAAAAAAAATAAAAGTATATTTTCATCTCGCCAATTTGGCAGATGAAACAGATTTTCAGCCCACTTAAATCTGTGAAATCAGATTGATCTGCGAGAATTAATTTCCATCAAATGACACCATCTTCTTCAAAATAATTTCCGTAGAATTGGGTTGAGATTTTACAAAGTCTCCTGCATTTTTAGACATTTCGTGCAGATAAGAAACACTTCCTTCTTCCGCTGCCAGATCGGTTTTCATCACTTCCTCTATAAACGCCGCAGCAGTCACAAAATCTTCAAAGCTTTTGCCGCCTTTGGCTTTAATTAAATCATCGGCTTCCGGATTTTTCTGATACTGATTTCCGAAAATCACAGGTACGCCGTAAACCGCTGCTTCCAGAATATTGTGTAAGCCTGCCGAATGAAATCCGCCGCCAACAACCGCCAAATCTGCATAGGAATACAATTTGGAAAGCTTTCCGATGCTGTCTATAATCAGAATCTGATAGTTGGAATCCTGAAGCGTTGGCGAGCCGGAAAGCGCACTGTATAGAATGGCATTTGGAAATAGTTTCAGTAAATGCGGAATGCGGTGCAAGTCGTGCGGCGCAATTGCAAATTTGGTTTCCGGAAGTTTTTTGACCAAAAGCTGTGCAATATCTTCCTCCGTCTGCCAACTGCTTCCGAAAACAAGCAACTTGTCATTGCGTTTAAAATTTTCTATAAAATCCAGCTGGTTGTCTCTTTCCAAAAACTGCTTTACACGGTCAAATCTGGTATCACCGGAAACGGAAGAGTTGATCAGTCCAATATTTTTGGCCAAAGCGGAAGACTTAATCGTCTGATGAAAAAACCAGTCGATGTTGTTTTTGAGCTGTTTGGCAAACCATTTACCATAATTTTCAAAGAAGATCTGATGTTCATAAAAAAGGGCGGAAATCACATAATTTTTAGTCCCTCTCTGCTTCAGTTCGCTGAGAAGATTGTACCAGTAATCGTATTTTACCGTAAAAAAAATCTTGCAGTCAAAACTTCCCACAAACTCCTGAACATCTTTTTTCCGGTCAAAAGGCAGGTAGCAGACTGCATCTGCGAGATGTTTTCTCTTCTTGACATTATCATATCCTGACGGCGAAAAAAATGTGATGAGAACTTTATAATCCTGAAATTGCTCTTTGAGACGCTCTAAAACAGGCAGACCTTGCTCGTACTCACCTAAACTGGAAGCGTGCATCCACAGGACTTTGTCTTCACTAGAAAATGCATTTTTGACGATTTGCAGCGATTGTTTTCTGCCCCGCACTCCTTTTTTGGTCTTGGAACTGACTAGGGAGAAGACATTCATCCCAAAAATCATCAGGCGGACGAAGAGATTGTATAGTGATTTCATCTTTTATTTTTCTACTGCAAATTTATCATTATTTGTGGAAGGATTGGAGATGACCAAGAATTCCAAATCATTTTCTGTATCATTTTCTATCAAATGAATTTGGTTTGGCAAATGTGAAAGCCTGAATTCTCGGACACTTCAAAAATATTTCCTTCTTTATGAAATTTTGCTTTTCCTTTGAGAATGAAGAAAAACTGTTGTGCATTTTTGTGAAAATGAAGTTGCTCTTTTGTTTTCGGAGGCATTATTTCTTGTTTGATAGAAGGATTTTTGGAGTTCAATAAAACCCAGCTGTCACAATTGTTTCCCCAGATATAATGTTCGGAATCCTCTTTTGATTGTATCATCGTCTGTTTTTGATTAAGGCAAATTTAATTATTCAGTAAGGATAATGTTAAAATTTAAACGCAAAGTTCGCCAAGACTTTTTGAAATTATTGAAAATATTTAAGGTTCGCAAAGACGTAAAACTCAGCAAAGACATACAAATTATTAAAACGTAGTTTTGTCATTCTGAAAGAATCTCAACAGTCTAGATTCTTTCAGAATGACTATATTGAGTGTCTTGTCGAATCTTGTTTTATATTGGAACCCGCAGCCCGACTTATCTCATTTTTTTTATTTCTTTATTTGAATCGATGAACCACTTCGTTAGGTTTGAGTGGAGCTCTTTTTTGGATTGGGAAAGGCTTGGCAAAAAGAGCGGGAACGGAAGGCGGAAAAGCTGCCATAAGAAAATATAATAACAAGGTTTCGACGAATGTCAAATAGCTGCCCAAATCATTCAATCATCAGAAAGCTAAAAATTATTAGAAAAAAGTTTTCAAATACTTGCGGCGCAAAATAAAAGCTGTATATTTGCAATCTGAAAATTTAACAGTAATTACGAACTAAATATATTAGTGATGAGTAAAAGAACATTCCAACCATCTGAGAGAAAAAGAAGAAACAAACACGGTTTCCGTGAAAGAATGTCTACACCAAACGGAAGACGAGTGTTGGCAGCTAGAAGAGCGAAAGGCAGAAAGAGTTTAACTGTTAGTGCACAGCGCGCTAAGAGATAATTTCTTAAAAATTATCATATACAAAAAGTGTCTGAACGTGGTTTCAGACATTTTTTGTTGTTAAAATTTCCCAAAAATAGAAACATTACAATATGTTTTTATTATTTTTGAATTGATAATTTGTTCAATCATTTATCAGTCATCACTTATCAATTATCGCAATTATGCCGCATAGAAACGACCCGGGAGTAGATATTATAGATTTGAGCAACGCTAAGATTGTTCAGAAAAACTTCACCGTTCTTAATGATGTTGACCTTCATATTAAAAAAGGAAAATTCTGCTA